>SKEF01000860.1_pt2 | contig 26195 bp, 18 predicted proteins | sample 4826691 | NCBI WGS metagenome assembly SKEF01 (sample SAMN11008816, study PRJNA524170) | human gut metagenome | biome: Human fecal sample; material: Feces; isolation source: fecal sample from pouch patient p23, p27 | host: Homo sapiens | place: Israel: Tel-Aviv | collected 2016-08-24
GGATGAAAAAAACAGCGCCTGACGGCGCTGTGTCTGGCATGCCTGCAATCCGGGAAACCGGACCAGGAAAAAACTTGCAGGCCATAACAGTATCTACGCGTCCCCTGCAATATTTTGAATTTGCACGATTTTGTAGGCCGGATAAGGCGCTCGTGCCGCATCCGGCATAAACAAAGCGCACTTTGCCAGAAATCCAGGCCCGCATTAAAAGCGGGCTTTTTTATGTGCCTTACCAGACGGGCATTTCGTCTTGCAGGAAGGGATTATGCAGGCGTTCATAACCAAGTGTGGATAATGGTCCGTGACCCGGAATAAATGTCACGTCATCCCCCAGTGGCAGCAATTTATCTTTGATTGAAGAAATCAGTTGATTATGATCGCCACGCGGGAAGTCACTGCGCCCTACTCCGCCTTTGAAAATAACATCGCCAGAAATCAGCAGCTTTGCCCGATCATCAAAAAACACGACATGACCCGGCGTATGCCCAGGGCAATGTAACACCTGTAAAGTCACATTCCCTATGCTGATGGTATCGCCTTCGTTCAGCCAACGATCTGGCGTCAGCGGCTGGCACTCTTCCAGACCAAACATACGACTTTGCGCAGGCAAGCCTTGCAGCCAGAACTCATCTTCTTTTTCCGGGCCAAAAACCGGCACGCCGTAATGTTGCGCCAGTTCCGCCGCTGCGCCAACGTGGTCCAGATGACCATGCGTCAGCAGGATCTGCATCAGTGTCAGGCCGCTGTCATCAACTTCCTGTTTGATTTTTTCCGCATCGCCGCCAGGATCGACCAGTGCGGCCAGACGGGTTTGTTCACACCAGATTAATGAACAGTTCTGGGAGAATGCGGTGACCGGAATAATACGATAGTTCATACTGCCCCTGTTTCGTTAAGCAATTACTACCAGTGCCGTGCTGGCCCGGTATCAATATGCACAAAGTTACTACGTGGATAATATCCTACACCACCTGCGCGCATAGATAACGCGGCTTTGCGAATATTGCTTAACGCGATACCTTCAATATGGAAATCCATCGCCTGGCCTTTAGTGTGATAGCTTTTCTTCGCTACTCCACGGCTGCGGGCGCGTAGTTCATTGTTGGTATCAATAGAACGATAACCGGAAATGAGTTGCACCGGTTTGCGCGTGCCTAACAACCCTTGCAGGCGATACAACTGGTCGAATAATCCTGGGTCGATGGACTTTATTTTGTTCGCGCGGTAATCGCGGAAAAAATGGTTAAGTTTTGCCAATTCTTCCTGAATATAGCCTCTGCCATCGAAAAACTCCGCTTTGATTGACTCTCCGGTATGAAGATTATTGAGTGTCAAAATGCGCGGGCGTGGGGTAGAGAGTGTTGCAAACGCAGGGGTCGGCAGGATGGCGGCACCGAGTGCAACGCCACCAAGCGCCAGCAATTTGCGGCGATTAGCGTCGAATTTGTCCATGATAATCAAGTCTACAGGTCAATGTTATCGTTTATATGCACTTCTGGCGCACAAGAGGCACCTTAACCGCCCGTAAAGCAGACGTCAAGATGACTCAACCCCAGCAGTGACGGGGGCTGCAGAGAATCGCCCCCAATCATGCTAATTATTACGACAACTGATTTCCCCGAACTACTTCATTTACCTGATTAATTGTTCCGCTTTCGATACGATTTGCGAGCTGGATCGCGCAGGCAGATCATAATTGTAAATATCTGTACGATACTGGGTACGACCATCTGCACCAACAAAGGCCGTCAGGTAGTAGAGATTCACCGGAATCGACTGCCGAATATTGACGTAACGTGTATCACCCTGCTTCAGCGCATCAGAAATACGTTTGTCATTCCAGCCTGCATCCTGCAACAGCATATTCGCCAGATCGGAAGCTTTATTCACTCGTACACAGCCTGAGCTCAATGCGCGTGTATCACGCTTGAACAGATTGTGGTTCGGCGTGTCATGCAAATAAATGGCCTCTGAACTCGGCATATTGAATTTATAGCGCCCCAGCGAGTTCCGTGGGCCTGGAGCCTGCTGGAAGCGGAACGGTAAATTCGAGGCCGTGATTGTAGACCAGTCAACCTGCCATGGGTCAATCGCTTCTCTGCTGTTCCAGCCGCGCATCACCGTATAGCCATGGCTTTCGAGATATCCCGGATCGTTGCGCACTTTTGGCAGAATATCTTTGCGTGCCAGAGTTGGAGGTACGTTCCACGGCGGGTTTACCACTACGTTGTTAAGGGCACTGCTCATCATCGGCGTTTTGCGATCGGGGCGACCGACAATGACTCGCGAATCCAGCACCTGATTGCCGTTCTGATAGTAGACCAGCGAATAGGCCGGAATGTTAACCATGATCCCGGTAGAAAGCTCTGTTGGCAGCAAGCGCAATCGCTGGATGTTGAGAGCCAACACGCCAGCACGCTGGGCGGGCGTTACGTTTAACCAGTCACGTGTTGCCGGGCCAATAGCACCATCTGCCCCCAATCCTTGCCATGCCTGAAAACGTTTAACGGCTTCCACCAGTTCATTATCGTAGGCGGCGCGAACGGCAGGCGCAGGTTTACTACGAGATGTCGTTTGCTTGTCCATCGGCTTAGTTTCTGCTGTTTCAACAGTAACAGCGGATGGGCTGACTACCGCGTCAGTTGGCGTGTCATCGCCAGGTAGAGTAATTTTCGGCCCCCCGTCCAACATGCCTGTGCGTTGCAATATTTCGCGCAACGCCGGTACGTCGTTACTCCACTGCCCTGGGCGCAACGTTGCTTTGCCGGTCAGTTGGGGCCACGGTTTGGTGTCACTGAGTAAGGCCAGTAACGATTCATGCATCGCCGCATATTGCGGATGCTGCGGTGCCAGTCCAGCAACAAACGTAGGCAATTGACCTTTATCCAGCGCCAGCTGCCATTGGTTAATCACCGAGAGCGGCGGCGTTGCAAGTGCATAAGGTTTACTGCTATATAGCCAGCGAGTGCCTTTGACCGGAATATTTGCAATGAAATGGAGATAGCCCATCATCGCATCAGAGAGCACTACGTCGCGTGCCATCCCGTTAACACCAGGATCGGTCAGTAACTCTACCCATTTATTAAACTGCGGCTGGAAACCGGCAATCGCCACCTCTGCCAGCTGTTGCTGGAAGGCTTTAACAGCATCACGGTTTTCCCACATGGGTTGCATATCGCGTGCGGCATACAACAGTTGAAGCTGGTTAAGATAAACCGGCTTGTAACCTGCGGGTAATTGAGATTCGATTTGCGTGCGGGCTTTTTCTGCCGCACCTTCAGGCAATGGCTGGATCCCCGCCATTATTGCCGTGGCTTGCGCCTGCGGCAGTGCCTCGCCCTGTTCACTGACAGCCACCGGGCTGTCGCCAGGGATTACTTCAGGCTCATCGGCCTGCGCATTGAACAGTGGAGCGAATGTTACGGCCAGGCACAAACTGATTGCCGACAGCCGACGACCACACATCATATTAAGCAACATCCCTTGCCCCCTGTTTTTATCATACTCTGAATAGCCAGGCTGTTATTTTACGACTTGCCTGTACAACGCCAATACTCACGAAAGTATGACGAGCAAGCCTGTTACTCATCAGGCTTATCTTCAGTATATAAACGCCGATACGTTTTTACATAACCTAATGTAAAGAAGTTTAAAGAAAAGCGCGCCGTAATGTGCCACTTTTTTAGTGCAGAAACGGAGTTTTCGGAAAAAGAAAAGGCGGCATTGCTGCCGCCTTAATTTTAACTCGCCTGAGAAGGCGCTTCGTCACTTCCTGGAAGCGTTTCAGGGAGTTGCGGCGCAAATCCTCGCAGGCCGACGACGTGAACGTGTTCGGTATTCTGGAAGACTTTACGCACCAGTTTATAGGTGGTGCCTTTCTCCGGGCTGATATTTTCCGGCGCTGCGATGATGAGCTGCATTTGCAAACGTTCACACAATTCAAACAGCGTGGCGATAGAACGAGCATCCAGTCGCGCTGCTTCATCGAGGAACAGCAGGCGGCAAGGAGAGATATCTTTACCGCGCAGGCGGCGAGATTCATCTTCCCAGCTTTGTACCACCATCACCAGAATCGACATACCGGTACCAATCGCCTCACCGGTCGACAATGCACCAGACTCTGCGCGCAACCAGCCATCGGAACCACGATTAACCTCAACTTCCATTTCCAGATAGTTGCGGTAATCCAGCAGTTCTTCGCCAATGGTCTGCGGCGTGCGCTGCCCCATATCAATCTGCGGATTAAGACGCTGATACAATTTCGCCAGCGCTTCCGAGAAGGTCAGACGGTTGCTGTTAAACAGATCCTGATGCTGCTCGTGCTGTTCAGAGAGCACATCCAGCAGCATGGCGTGCGTTTCACGCACGTTCACGTTCAGACGTACGCTGTTCACCTGACCAAACGATACGTTCTGCAACCCCTGGTTGAGCATACGGATACGGTTCTGCTCGCGCTGAATGGTTTTGCGAATGATGTTCGCCACGCTGCGGGAACTGATCGCCAGTTTCTGTTCGCGGGAGGTTAACTCCTCGGTCAGTCGGCTAAGTTCGATTTCCATCTGCTCGATGGCTTCCACCGGATCATCGGTACGAATAATATCCTGACGAATACGTTCACGCAGATGCTGATAAACCGCCACGAAGAACTGAATTTTACGTTCCGGACGTTTTGGATCTTCCGACATGCGCAGCACGTCGCGCAGATGTTCGTTATCCGCCACCGCCAGACGCAGCGCACCCAATGCCTTATCCGACATAGAGCGCAAATCATCAGCGGAGAGATAAGCCAGCTCGCGACGGTGTAAGCGCCGTTCAACGCCGTTATCTTTCACCATGCGCATCACTGCACACCAGCCCGCTTTGGCGGTCACTACCTGCTCGCGCATCTCAAAGTAATCCCGCTCCAGCTTGCGCAGTTTGCGGGTCAGATTGTCCATCTCCGCTTCGCAGAAAGTCAGTGCTTTTTCCAGCTGGTTGCGGCGGGACCGGTTATTACTCAGTTGCGCATGCAGCTCGTCACGGCGAATTCGCGCCCGCTCTTCTGCCCCGCTATCGGCGCGCACGCCGATATCCTGCAATTCACGTTGCAGATCGTTGAGTAGCTCTTTTTTGGTGTCGTAAGAACTTTTCAGCGAAGCCAGCACCTGGTTGTACTGACTCAACTGCGCTGCGTGACCACGCAACGCTTCACGAGCGCGAGTACGCTCCGCTTCCGCCTGTTCCAGACGTTCACGCAGCTTTTCGTTGAGATCGCTATTACCGCTCAGCATTTCTGCCGAGTCAGAATAGCTAAAGTGCGCACGACGCTGCACCACTTCCGTCAGGGCAAACGCCTGCTGACGGGCATCGCGCTGCATCTGCTGAGAGTACGCGTAATCTTCTTTTAGCTGTTCGAACTGTTCCGGGTCGCTCTGCAATACCGAAACGATCGGTTCCAGTTTCGCCAGTTGATTGCCAAACTGCTGAACAAAACGCGCGGCTTCCTGGGCTTCATCCAGACGTTCGCGGATTTCATCGACGCGATCCGCCAGGCTGTCATCAGCCAACAGGTTGAGACGCGGCAGAATGCGGTTCAGCGCCGTAACGCCTTCTTTCGCCTGCTCAAACTGAATACGCTGCTGCTGGTTATCATTTTCATGATTACTCAACGCCCGCTCCAGTTCGACGCGACGGCTGTTCAGTTGACGGATTTCTGCTTCCGGGTCAGACTCAAACGCAACCGCCAGATGACTGCCGATAAAGCGGCTGAACGCCTGATGCAGACGCTGAGTTTTCTGTACATCAAAGGAGAGCGTGGCGAAGCGTTCGGAAAGCACTTCACGCTCGGCATGGAGGCTTTCAATACGGCTTTCACGCGCAGCACGACCAAACAGCGGCACTTCCGGGAAACGTGAATAACGCCACTGACGATCGGCGATTTTCACCACTACCGCTTTTTCCAGCTCATCAACGCTGAACACGCTGTCATCGAATGACTGCGGATCCCCTTCGATCAAATAGAGATCTTCCGGGCAATCGGTCAAGCCTTCCAGGTGTTCAGTTACCTGTGACAGATCTGGCACCACGATGGCGTGGCGTGACGGGCCATACAGCGCTGAGAAGTACGGCGCATCTTCCAGGCTAACGTCGTCATAAATTTCTGACAGCAGCACGCCGCCAAAACGCTCCGCCAGCGCGTTCAGACGCTGATCTTCAGAGCCGCCAGGCTGGCTTAAACGTTCGATCTCTTCATCGACAGCGTTTTTGCGCGCGCCCACTTCATCGCGTTCAACAATCGCCTCTCGCTCACGCTCCAGCAACTGTTGCAGATATTCGGTGACGTCCTGGCTGGAGGTAAACTCTTCACCGCACTGCTCGCTCAACTGGTTGAGACTGTTTTGCGCTGCCAGCCAAACCGGCGCACGCTGCATCAAACTCTGAATGCGAGACTGCAGCTGTTCCTGTTCCTGGCGCAGTGCCATGCGCTCTTCACGGGCGTTAGACACGCTATCGGAAAGAGAGGCAATGCGCGCTTCCAGCTCCTGATGCAGAGCTTCCAGTTCATCAATATCAAAATTCTTGCCCTGACGTTTGCAGAAGTCTGCCAGCAGGCGTTCGGCTTCTTGCTGCTCGCGCAGACGCTGTTCCAGTTCACTTAAGCGCATCCGCAACGGTTGAACCTGCTCTGCCAGGTGACGCTGATCGACCCCTTCGCGCAATAGTTCGCGAGCGACATCCCACGCCTCGTTACGCGCCAGCGGGCCGTTGATTGCCACCACCAGCTGATAAGCCTGCTCAAACTGGCTGTGCGCGGTTTGCGCCATGCTCATTTTCTGCTCAAGAGAGAGCATTTTTTCAGTCGCTTCCAGCTCTTTCGCCTGGAAGGTTTCCAGCCATTCGGCGGCGCAGTCGGCGGTTAAGTCCGGCAGATGGCACAGTTCTTTGGCACGATTAAGCGCAGCAATCGCCTGGTTATACTGGATCGCGCGCGTTTGCTGGACGTCCAGCGCCTGCTGGTAGTCAGCAAGCTGGCTTTTCAGCTCGTCCACTTCCAGTTCGGCAGCTTCCGCACGAGCCTCATTCTCTTCCTGGCGTTCGATGGCTTCTGCCACCACTTCATTTTGCTCTTCCAGACGGATCTGCAGCTCATCGAGATCCGCTTCGTAGCGTTCGATCTTCTCCTGCTGACGCAGTGCGGTTTGCACCAGGTTCAGGTGATCGCTGGCCGCCTGATAATCCGCTTCCAGATCGCCTTCGGCACCGTTGTGCTCTGCCAGCTCACGCGCCATATCGACGTGTTTGTACTGCTCAGCCGCCAGTTGCTGACGCGAAGTATGTAACTCGCGACGAAACTCCAGGGCTTTGTCGAGATGGACACGGCGCTCGTTGGCGTGACGCATGTAGTCCGCCGCCACGTAGTTGGTAGCTTCGCTGATCAGATGCTTAAACAGGTCACGGTCCGACTGGGTGACACGAATCGCTTCCAGCGTCATACGGTTTTCACGCAGCGCCGCTTCCATGTCCTGGAACGCTTTACGCACGCCGCTGTTTTCCGGCAACAGGTAGTCGCGCAGAGAACGGGTAATGGCACTGGAGATCCCGCCATACAGCGAAGCTTCGATCAGACGATAGAATTTGCTACGGTCAGATGCGGAGCGCAGACGACGCGCGATGATGCCCAGATCGAACATCAGCGAGTGGTAATCAGTAATGGAGTTGAACTGTTTAAACTGCACGCCTTCCATCGCCTCGAGCTTGTCTTTCAGCTCGTTAAGCGGCAGCACGCGCGCCTGGCGTTCGTTCAGGGTTTCGGTCACCAGCTGTGTCGGCTGCACCGACATCGGCAGTCCCTGAATGGCAAACGGCTTGATATCCACTTTACGATCGCGTCCGGCAACCTGTTGCAGACGCACACCGACCACCACGCGCTGGTGGCGCGAGTTAATGGTGTCGAGCATCGAATAACAGACACCCGCTTTCAGCTTACCGTGCAGACCTTTATCGCGCGAACCGCTGGTGGCCCCGGCTTCCGTAGTGTTACGGAAATGCAGCAGGGTCAGGTCGGGGATCAGCGCCGTAACGAACGCCGCCATGGTGGTGGATTTACCCGCCCCGTTACCGCCAGAAAGCGTCGTGACCAGCTCGTCAAGGTCAAAAGTTCGGGCAAAAAAGCCGTTCCAGTTAATCAGCGTCAGTGAGCGAAATTTACCGCGTTCAATCATTATTCTTCCTCTCCGCTATCTGGCTGATTCTCTTCGGTTTCATCGTTGAGTTGCAGATGATTTTCAATCGGCATTGCTTCGCCATCACGAATCAGGCGACGCTGTGCTTCACGGGGATCGTCGCCAGCACGCACATCGGCTCCGAAGCGGAACACCGATTCGGTAATGCGAAACTTGCTGCTGTCGTGGCCCATAAACCACACCATGCCTAAACGACGCAGACGGTTGAGCGAAGAACGTACTTTCTCCTGCAACTTCTGACGGTCAACGTCTGAACCGGTTGAACGGTTGTTCACCAGTTTCAGCAGTTTTGCTTCATCGGCCAGGGTGAGCAGTTCGTCGTACAGTTCCTGCTGGGTGAAAATCCCCTCATTCGCCAGCCGTTCCGGGCTGAGATAGAGATAACAGAGGATTTTCCCGACCATCATATCCAGTTCCGACAAGACGGAACGAGGGATCAGCGTGGTGGAACGTGGGCGTAAATAGAAGAACCCTTCTGGTGCGCGAATAAGCTCAACGTTATAACGCGCGTAAAACTCTTCCAGATATTCCTGAAAATCCATCAGGAATGCATGATTATCCAGTTCGTCGAGGCCAATATGGCGGCCTGAACGTAAGGCGCTGTCCAGCGCCGGAAATAACGGATTCGCCAGCGCCTGCGCCAGCTTAACCGGCATCACTTGTTCAATATTTGTCGATGACATGCGCCTGTACCTTGGCTCCGTAATCATTAATCGGCTGCCATTTCGCTGGCAGTCCGGTGAAATCTGCTTGCGCTACGCCAAGACGTACCGCCTGATCAATAACAATGCGCGCAACGTCAAAGTGACGTGCACGCGGATACTGTGACAGATATTCGCGTACCACCAGACCAAGATCCAGCGGCACTTGTCTGGTTTTGTACACGGCAAGTTGTTCTTCGATGATCGCCGCCAGCTGTTCGCGGATCTCGTTAAACTCTTCGTATTCCAGATCCTCAGGAAGTTCCCCAGTCACTTCTTCATCGCGCAGTGCCATCTCTTCGTCACGCATATCCAGCAGACGATCGGCATTGGCATAAGTTAGCGCCCACGGCTCATCAAAATAGGTTTGTACCGACTGACGTAACCGCTGAGCAAAGACGCGGTTTTTATCCATATCGATCGCGGTACGAATAAATTTGTGTACGTGGCGGTCGTAGCCAATCCACAAGTCGATGGATTGCTGGCCCCAACTGATAATACGATCGAGTTTGCTCTGCAGATCGAACACCAGACGATCGACGAAATGCAGATCGTCATGGGTCATCGTCGCATCCTGAATGCGCAACAGATTAGCCTGCAATTTGTCGCCTGCCGCTTCCAGCGTATCCTGCAATTCACGCAGCGTTCCGGAAGTTTCCGAAAGCAACAATTCACAGCTGGAAATCGCCGCCCGCCAGTCTTTGTTCAGCAACTGGGCGATATCATCCTTCACCTGCTGCTGCTGTTCATCCATCAGACGTTGCGTCAGGTCGATACTGTCGAAAATTTCTGCTACCGAATATTTCAGTGGCGCATAAACATTACGGTGCCAGTGAAATTCATCACCGCCCTCTTCGGCGGCATCTGCTGCGCGTTTGAGCTCACCCGCCACAATCGACAACTGCATAGAAAGGCGCAGCGTAGAAAACTCGCGCTGACGAATGTAATAGTCAGTGATGCCGATGCCGAGCGGCGTCAGACGGTAAATTGCGTTCCCTTCCGCCTGCTCGCTGGTAAAGCGGTTCAGCAGACGTTGACGCACCATGTCGTTGATCGCGTTGTTGGCGCGCACGCCGATGGTTTCGCTGGTTTGCTCAAACGCATCACTCACATGGCGGAATGCATCCACCAGCTCGCCTTCACTCATCTCACCATCCAGACGCTCGCCGTTCAGCGTGGCAACCGCCAGCAGAAAAGAGAGTCGGTCTACCGGCAGCGAGATGGAGAAGTCATTTTTTCTGGCCCAGGCAACCAGTTCGGGGACTGTCTGGGAAAATTCACTCATACTTTATCCTTGCTCTGCGGTTTGCGCGCGGTGACATGAATATAACGCCCCAGGGTAATATACGGTTCCTGACGGCAATAACGCGTTTCTAATTCAAGTAATGCTTCATAGCAGTCGCGCTGCTGGTGCTTCTCGCGCAGATAATCATGAAACACGCGAACGCCTGTCTTACCCATAATTTGCCAACCAGCTTCTTCCAGCCACAGATAAACCTGCGCCGGGTCGCGTGGATAATCTGGCGAAAGCGTCCGTTTTTTCTTTTTCGGCATTCCCGCCTGCACGTAATCAAAATTCCCGGCGACCATGTTATGCATCAACAAACCATGCGCATTGTAGAACATTAACGACAACACTCCGCCTGGACGCAACACTGACCACAGGGTCTGCAATACACTGCGGGGATCGGCCACCCACTCGAGCACCGCATGGAACAATATCAGATCAACGGGCGTTTCCAAATGCGAAGCAACATCCTGAGCGGCGCAATGTATAAATTGCATGTTGTCGCTCACACCTTTTGCTTCTGCCGCCTGTTTTGCGCGGTCGATCATCTGCGCAGAAAGATCGCATAAAATGACCTGATGCCCACGCTCGGCCATTTTGATTGCGGTCTGCCCTTCTCCACCGCCAGCATCCAGCACACGCAGTTTTTGCGGGCCCATTTCCGCCAGCACGTGATCGAGATCCTGCCACAGAATAGCCTGTCGAAGCTGCCCTTTGGTGGTGCCGTAAATGTTACGGGAAAACTTTTCCGCAATATCATCAAAATTGCGATCCTGCATTGCTTTCTCCACCGGTTGGCTAAGACGTTTTCTGATAAAGACGCTATTTTGTCACAGCCACGGCGAGAATGAACCCGTCTGGTGTAATATCGCTGGCGATCCCTTGCTATATGGTTAAAAAAGGAACCAGAAAGGATGCTTTTTACACTGAAAAAAGTGATTGGCAATATGTTGCTGCCACTTCCGCTGATGTTGTTAATTATTGGCGCTGGCCTGGCGCTGCTGTGGTTTAGCCGTTTTCAAAAAACCGGGAAGATTTTTATTAGCATTGGGTGGCTGGCACTCTTGTTATTGAGTTTGCAACCGGTAGCCGACCGCCTGCTGCGTCCCATCGAAAGCACCTATCCGACATGGAATAATTCGCAAAAAGTGGACTATATCGTGGTGCTCGGAGGTGGTTATACCTGGAACCCACAGTGGGCACCGAGCTCTAATTTAATCAATAACAGTCTGCCACGCCTGAATGAAGGTATTCGCTTATGGCGCGAAAATCCGGGATCAAAACTGATCTTCACGGGAGGCGTAGCAAAAACCAATACGGTGAGTACAGCGGAAGTAGGTGCCAGAGTTGCGCAATCGCTGGGCGTGCCGCACGAGCAAATTATCACCCTGGATTTGCCAAAAGATACCGAAGAAGAAGCTGCGGCAGTGAAACAGGCGATTGGTGACGCCCCTTTCCTGCTGGTGACCTCCGCATCACATCTGCCGCGGGCGATGATCTTTTTTCAGCAGGAAGGGTTAAATCCGCTACCAGCCCCGGCGAATCAGTTGGCCATCGACTCGCCGCTTAACCCGTGGGAACGGGCAATCCCTTCTCCGGTCTGGCTGATGCATAGCGATCGTGTTGGCTATGAAACGCTTGGCCGCATCAGGCAGTGGCTAAAAGGTTCGTCAGGCGAGCCACGGCAAGAGTGATTTTGATGCCAGATCGAAGTTGCGCCGACTAAATCGTCCGGTATTAACCAGTTGCGCAACTTCATCCCATAACACATACAACCAACGCCGCCAGATGAACGACTCCGCCACTGGCGCGCGTTGCAGGTAACTCCAGAGCAAATCTTCCGCCAGAGAATTATCCATTAGTCGGAACAGTTCGTATTCTCGCGGTGCCCAAAGCATTAGTCCCGGCCCGACCATCGCCAGTAACTGATCGCTGCGCGAATCTTTCAGCATGCTGCGTAAACAGAAGTTACCGTGAATCAACACACAATTGTCGTTAAAGCCTTCAAATAATGCCGGGAGACATTCGCGAGTGCGAAACAGGATCCGCTTATCCTGCATCGTCAGACCGGTGTTATTGAACTGATTGAGCGTGGTCCATAGCACTTCAACATGTTGCCGGTACCATGAGGGCCAGAAATTTTCCTGAGTATTGTCGACCGCGCCGACGCAACCGCGACTGTCCTGACGGTGCCAGGCCAGTAAGGCTTCAACGATTTGGTCTTTGAGTTGTTCCCAGCGTTCTGGTGTTCGGGCTGGTGCCTCCACCGAAACACCACGCATCCGCTCCAGTAGCAGGACATCGGGGCCGGGGTGTTCTTCATGCGTCATCACACCATAAATAGTCGGCATACGGACAGTCCCACTTCTTGCCAGCATGGTGGTTTTCCATGCCAGTTGTCGGGCTTTTCCGGGCGTACTAAAGCTTCTTGCCATTAACGGCATTGGGTTTCCCTGGCTGTCATACAAAGCCCACAACGCCGTATCCGCTTTTTCATTGACGCACTCAATACGACTGAGTTTTTCGCCCAGTAAATGGCTTAATTCGGCACGCAGCTGTTCCATTCAGATTACCCTCATAAAAGCTACTGCTTTCATAATGAGCGCCAATATAAAAGATGTCACCTGAATGAGATCAATTGTTGAAAAGAAAAATTGAGGAAAATCGTAACGGTACGACACTCCTCCCAAAATTGGCTGAAGTGTCGTGAAGTGAAATTAGCGCATTTCAGCGCGAACGCGCTCAAGATCTTCAGGGGTATCCACACCTGTGCCAGGAACTTCCTGAGCAACAGCAACATGGATTTTTTCGCCGTACCACAGAACACGAAGCTGCTCTAACATTTCGATGTGTTCTAACGGACTTGCCTGCCAGTTGACGTAACGACGGATAAAGCCTGCACGGTAGCCATAAATACCAAGATGACGCAGGAAGTTATCGCCAACGGTTTCAAGGCCTTCTGCAAAACGATCACGATCCCAAGGAATGGTGGCGCGAGAGAAGTACAGTGCATACCCTTCAGCGTCGAGAACCACTTTCACCGCATTCGGGTTAAACGCTTCTTCCGCATTGTGGATTGGCACCGCCAGAGTCGCCATACCCACCTGACGCTGAGCGAGGTTATCAGCAACCTGACGAATGATTGTCGCAGGGATCATCGGTTCATCACCCTGCACATTAACGATCACCGTGTCGTCGCTGAATGCGCATTTTTCGACAACTTCCGCCAGGCGTTCTGTCCCTGACTGGTGATCGGCGCGCGTCATACATACTTCACCGCCAGCGGCTTCAACGGCGCGGGCGACATCCTCATGATCGGTTGCCACGATGATGCGATCGGCACCTGATTCGCGAGCACGTTCAAGAACATGAACAATCATGGGTTTGCCATTAATATCAACCAATGGTTTACCGGGCAGACGCGTTGACGCGTAGCGCGCGGGAATAATGACCACAAAACTCATGATTTACTCTCATCAGCAGTCAGCACGCGGGCTTCCGTTTCCAGCAACACTGGAATGCCATCACGCAGCGGGAAAGCCAGGTTGTCCAGTTTGCAAATAAGTTCTTGTTTTTCTTGGTTATACCAAAGTTTTCCGTTGCAAACCGGGCAGGCAATGATTTCAAGCAGACGATGATCCATAGTTCCTCCAGATGGATCGGGTTATGAATGCATAAATCTTATCATAATCATTTATGCGACGGGGTCTATTTCCCAGCCAGTGCGGCAATCAGTAAAGAGACCTTGCGGGCAGCGTCCTAATGTCACCCGCGTTGCCTGCTGCCAGCTCGCGAAATCAGTAATCGCCTGACGTAACCCTTTTTGCAGCATTGTCGTTGGTTTAATGCCTTCCTGTAACCACAGAGAGATAACTTCAAGGATGCCTGTCTGGCGATGCATTTTGGCATCCATTCGCCCAACTAATTGCCCACGATGTAATAATGGCAGAACAAAATAGCCATACTGGCGTTTCGGCGCTGGGGTATAGCACTCCAGCCGGTAGCTAAAATCAAAAAGCTGCTCTGCGCGTTTGCGATCCCAGACAACAGGATCAAAAGGCGAAAGTACCGCGCTGTGCGTTGCAGTGAGCTTTCCGGCCAGCGCACGCTCGAGTAGCGGCAGCAAATCAGCATGCAGCCAAAGATTGCCCAATTTTTCAACATGCACAGCAATGATTTGCTGCTGTTCAGCCCTCGCTTCGCGCCACGCCGCCAGTGCCGGACGTTTCAGCCGATAGTAATCTGCCAGCCACTGTTCGCGGAATATTCCCAGGCTACGCGCACTGTTATCCAGCATGATGATTTCTGCTTCTGTTTGCGAAACGAGATCGCGCTCATCATCCCAGTCAGGCATGACACGGTGGGTTAAATCATAAACGCGCTGGAAGTTGCGCCGTTCAATCACCATCACCTTTCCGGCAGTAAATAAACCTTCCAGATGCCGTTTATGCGGCTTCCATTCCCACCAGCCGCTTGCACCTTTACGAGGATGCTCAAAATCGGCTGAACGTACCGGCCCCTTATCATGAATATGCTGAATTAACTGTGCAATTTCCGCCTCATGTTCCTGCATCCAGGCGTCTTTGTATTTCCAGCCCATTTTTTCAGGTGCCAGCATGCGGTGGCGAATAAGACGAAAGTCGCTGCGTGGCATAAAGCAGGCTTCATGCGCCCAGTATTCCATTAATTCGCCACGCGCCAGAGACTCATCCAGCCCCTGGGCAGGATAATTTCCCAGACGACTGAAAAGCACCAGATATGGACTACGGGCAACAATATTGATGGTATCGATTTGCAGCAAGGACATGCGGGAGATCGTTGCCGGAATATCCTCCAACGACGCTCGACGGCGGGGTTTGTTTAACAGGCCTTGTGCGGCAAGGTGAAGATTACGCGCATCAGCAAGGGAGAGGTGCGGCAGCGACATTCATGACTCCATCAATCGAACGCTGCCGCGGCGTAACTAGTTGCCAGAAGCCAGCGAGGTTAGTTGCGTAAGCAGTTTCGCTGGTTCATCACCTGAAAGCTGTGCGTCTACAGGCAAATACCACCAATTTTCTTCTGCAAAGGCCCGGCATTTCACCGCATCTTTTTCAGTCATTACCAGCGTTTGCCCGGTGCTTACCAACGCGCTGACATCCGCATGGTTCAAAGACTGATGATCGGCCAGCGGTACACATTTTTCCGGTTGTACGCCGCACATCTTCAGCGTGGCAAAAAAGCGCGGCGGATGCCCAATCCCTGCCATCGCCACCACATGTTCAAGCTGAGCAACATCACAACGCGTACCGGTACGTAAATTCACCGCCTGACCCGGCAGCAGATGCATGGGGATTTCACCGCTGCGGGGGACACCGCCGTTGACGATTACCGCATCAACCGACTTTAAGCGCCCCGCTCGCTCACGCATTGGCCCCGCCGGCAACCACCAGCCATTGCCAAAGCGACGCACACCATCAATAACGACAATTTCCACATCACGCGCCAGACGGTAATGCTGTAAACCGTCGTCGGTTACGATGATCTGCACATCAGGGTGTTGCGCCAGAATGGCTTTTACCGCATCAGAACGAACGGGAGAAACCGCAACAGGCGCATCAGTGCGTTGATAAATCAACACAGGTTCATCACCCGCCTGTGCTGTTGTGGTATCTGCCGACAATAACAGCGGATAAGATTCAGCCTTACCACCATATCCCCGCGATACGACCCCCACTCGAATTCCGCGCTGTTGCAACTGTTCCACCAGCCAGACAACGACCGGGGTTTTTCCGTTGCCGCCTGCGGTGAGATTACCAACCACGACAACCGGTACGGGGGCACGCCAGGCGCGCTTCAGTTTTAGTTTATAGCAAAGACGGATCGCGCCACTCACCAGGCCATACAACCAGGAGAGTGGCAGCAATAGCCGCCACAAAGGGGATTCACCAGACCAGATTTTTTCGATCATTGGCCAAACTGCATTTTGTGAAGTTGCGCGTAAACGCCGCGGTGCTCAAGCAAATCGTTATGCGTACCGCGTTCCACAATGACACCATCCTCGACGACCACGATTTCGTCTGCCTTTTCAATGGTAGACAAGCGGTGGGCAATCACCAGAGAGGTACGGTTTTTCTGCAACTCATCCAGTGCCGCCTGAATCGCACGTTCGGATTCGGTATCCAGAGCCGAGGTAGCTTCATCCAGAATCAGAATCGGGCTATCACGCAGCAAGGCTCGAGCGATAGCAATACGCTGACGCTGACCGCCAGAGAGCAGCACGCCGTTTTCACCAATCACTGTATCGAGACCGTTATCCATCTTATTGATGAAGTCCATGGCGTAGGCCATACGCGCCGCTTCTTCAATTTGCTCACGGCTGTACTGTTCAGTCCGTGCGTAAGCAATGTTGTTAGCAACCGTATCGTTAAACAGATGGACATTCTGCGACACCAGAGCAACCTGGTTACGTAACGACGCCAGGGTATACTCGCGCAGATCGTGACCATCCATCAGGATTTCGCCTTCATCAATATCGTAAAAACGAGTGATCAGGCTGGCGATGGTTGATTTACCTGAACCAGAGCGTCCAACCAGAGCAACCGTCTTCCCTGCCGGAATTTTCAGGTTGATGTTACGCAATGCAGGTACGTCACGTCCCGGATAAGTAAAGGTGACATTGCGGAATTCCACGTCGCCAGTCGCACGCTCGATCACGCGCTTACCTTCGTCTTTCTCCTGCTCACTGTCCAGAATGGTAAACAGCGTCTGACAAGCCGCCATACCGCGCTGGAACTGGGCGTTAACGTTGGTCAGTGATTTCAGCGGACGCATCAGTGCAATCATTGAAGAGAAAACAACGGTAATCGTACCGGCAGTCAGGCTATCCATGACACTTGGGAAGCTCGCCGCATACAGAACAAACGCCAGCGCCAAAGAGGCGATCAGCTGAATGATCGGATCAGAGATGGAAGAGGCTGAAACCATTTTCATCCCCTGAAGACGCATTCGGTTGCTGACTTTATCAAAGCGTTTCGTTTCCACTTCCTGACCACCGAAAATCAATACTTCTTTGTGGCCCTTCAGCATTTGTTCGGCGCTGGTGGTCACCTGCCCCATGGTGTTCTGCATGTTTTTACTGATGTTGCGAAAACGCTTCGATACTACGCGAATCGCAATCGAAACAATCGGTGCCAGCACAATCAAAATGATCGACAGTTGCCAACTGTAATAGAACATCATGATGAACAGGCCGATGATTGACGCACCTTCACGCACAACCGTTATCAGTGCGCCGGAAGAAGAAGAAGCAACCTGTTCGGAATCGTAGGTGATACGTGACAACAGCGTCCCCGTTGACTGTTTGTCAAAAAATGAAACCGGCATTCCCATCATGTGACCAAACAGGCGGCGACGCATGGTCATTACCACCTTTCCTGATACCCAGGAGATACAGTAGCTGGAGACATAGCTGGTGATACCACGTAAAATCATCAGCCCGATCACCACCAGCGGCATCCACACCAGCACGGAGCGATCTGTTTTACCAAAGCCATCATCAAGAAGTGGCTTAAGGAGCGATAACATGAAGGTATCGCTGGCTGCGTTGAGGATTAACGCTACGCCCGCCACGATCAGACCCGCTTTAAAAGGCGCAATGGTTGGCCACAGTCGGCGGAACGTCTGCCACGTAGAGAGATCTTTGTCGTTATGCATTCAAAAAACCAGCATTTGTTGAAATAGCCGCATATTCTACCCGTTATCCACTGGCACGCCAAACCACTGATGATACCAACGAGGTAAAATTTGCTCTCTGAGGCTGCTAATCCGCCAGCCTTGCGCTGAAAAATTGACCGTCACTTGACCCTGATGTGGAGTATCAAGCCATTGATATCCTTGCTGTTGATAGCGATGCTTAACTTTATTAGAGGGCAATCGCCATGCGTTATAGCGCGATGCCGATGCGAGTGCCACTTTTCCATTCACTCGCTGAATTAATGGCAACGATGATGAGGTATTACTGCCATGGTGAGGTACCTGAAGCAATGTTGTCTGCACTTGCTGCCAGTAACGGCTTAGCATCTTTTGTTCAGCGGGGACTTCAATATCACCGGTTAGAAGAATGCTATTCGTCCCGTCATCAACCTTAACCACACAGGAATGGTTATTTCCTTTATCGTTGCTAGCTTGTAAAGGCCAGTGCACGCTGAAACGCAATCCTTGCCATTGCCACGCTTCGCCACGCACACAGGGCTGATGATGTTCCCAGTTTAACGGACTTCTGATCCATAACATCGGCCATGTGTGCAATATTGAGTCCAGCCCTCCCCGGTGATCCAGATGTTCATGACTCAGAATAACGCCTTCCGGTTCAAGATTATGCCAGTGGAGCCAGGGGATAATCAGTTGTTGCCCACTATCCCCTTCGGGCCAGGCCAGTCCTGTGTCATAGAGAATCGCTTTGCCGTTTCTGGCTATCACCATTGCCAGCCCTTGCCCGACATCAAGCATGTACACCTGCCACTCGTCAGGTCGAGGTTTTTGCCATAGCGGCCAGCACATCAGCAAGCCTACAGCCACACACATTGCTGGCAACGTTCGCCAGGCGTTTAATCGCCATACCACCAGTAAGAACCATGGGGAAAATGATAGCCATTGCCAACGTTCAGCAATGTTGATCCACCCTTCTGGCAAACTCTTTAACCCCCAGAAAAGTAAAGCCAAAGACCGGTCGGCAAGAAACCATAACCCTTGCTCCAGGATTAACGGCCCGCTTAAATGCACAACCATCGCGGCGAGGATCAACGGAACCGTGATAAATGTCACCAAGGGAATTGCTAATAGATTTGCAATAAACGAGGTCAGACTAATGCCATGAAATATGACGATTTGCACGGGCATAAGCAGAAGTGTGATACCCAGTTGCAGATGGATGAGGGAAACAACTGCACGCAATACCGGCGGCAGTTGCCACTCAGGACAGGGAAACCACTGATACCAAAAAATCAGTGCCGCGACCGCAGCGGCAGAGAGCCATAAACTTTGCGAGAGAATGGCAACAGGATCCATCAGCAAAATTGCCGCCAGACAACATATCCATACATCCCAGCCACTCCACTGTCGCCCACTTAACTTAAGCATTCCCCACGTAGCAAGCGCCACCACGGTACGCAATGCAGGAGGTTGCATTCCCGTCAACCAGGCATAAAAAGCAGCACAGCAGATCCCACCAATTAATGGTATTTGCCAGTGGATCCAGCGCCCAGGCAGAAAAATTTGTCCACTGCGAATGAGTCCGGCAGCCAGCAACGCCGCAAAAGCGATGTGCAATCCCGATATCGCCATTAAATGCGCCGTTCCAGTATCGCGCATGATATTTTTGATTTCTTTGGGGACGGATAACCGTTCCCCCATACCTAAACCAAGAATAACCGCATTCCACGGATAGGGTTGCAGCGTTGTTTGTAGTGACGCCAGATACTGTGCACGCAGGCTACAATTCGGTTCAATAACACTTGCCTGCAGAAAGCGGCCGGTGAGCGGTTGATGCTGGGCAATGGCATAACGCTGGCTATCAAAGCCGCCATCATTAAGTTGGCCATGAACCGCACGAACTTTGAGTTTCATTGACCATTGTTGTCCAGCACAAACCGCTTGCGGAAGATATTCGCCATACAGCACAAGGCCTGGCGCAGGGAATATACGTCGACCTTGTAGATGAGTAATTTGACCGTAATGAGTGGTCATGCCGTCAGTTGCAGTGATCTCAACAATTGCATCCTGCGTCGCGCCAGTTAAGGTTTCTCCTGCCCACAAAATTTGCTTTGCTGATAATATGCCCCAAACGAAAAACAGCAACGTCAGCGCGATATAACGGACGGTTTTAACAGGGATAAATGCCAGTACGCAGGCGAAGAGAGTCAGAAACGCAAGGGTTAATGTCCCAGGCAATTGGGGCAAAATCAGCAACGGAAAAATTCCGCAAATTATGCATACGCCGACTGTCGTTATTTTCATGCACCCCTCCCTGTTTATGGAAAGTGTGCAACTTTGTTGAGCGGTTGTCTGGTGGGAATTTTGCGTTCCCCGAGGCACATTCAGAAGAATTTAACGAAAGGGTGAAAACTGCTCAAAACTCTGCGAGGCAGCTTCCAGTTCCTGATTAGAGAAATGAAAAAAGCACCCGACAGGTGCTTTTCTCGCGTTCAAGTTTGAGTAAAAACTTAACCGTAAATATTGGCGCGATCGCGCAGTTCTTTACCAGGTTTAAAGTGAGGAACGTATTTTCCTTCCAGTTCTACTTTATCGCCAGTCTTCGGATTACGTCCGGTACGTGGTGCGCGGTAGTGCAAAGAGAAACTGCCGAAACCGCGGATTTCAATACGCTCGCCCTGCGCAAGAGTCGAGGCCATATGCTCCAGCATCTCTTTTACTGCATCTTCAACCGTCTTGGCGGGAATGTGCGATTGCTGGGTGGCAAGTCTTTCTATCAATTCTGACTTGGTCATGATTCCTCCGGTTCCTTAAAGGCAAATTAAGCGGCTGCTGTTGCTGCATTGATTAAGGGCGGCCGTAGCCGCCCTTAGTGCTTGATTACAGGACGAAACCTGCAATCTGTCAAGTAAACTCAACAAACTTCGGAATAAAAATCCCGAAGAGTCAGAGAATTACTCGCCTTTAGCTGCTTTGAAAGCTTCAGCCATTGCGTTGTTGGAGAAGTTTGCATCTTCCTGTTTGTTAACAGTTGCGATTGCATCTTTCTCGTCAGCTTCGTCTTTCGCACGAACAGACAGGCTGATTGCGCGGTTTTTACGATCAACGCCGGTGAATTTAGCTTCAACTTCGTCGCCAACGCTCAGAACCAGGGTAGCGTCTTCAACGCGGTCACGGGATGCTTCAGAAGCACGCAGGTAACCTTCAACGCCGTCAGCCAGTTCTACGGTTGCGCCTTTAGCGTCAACTGCAGTTACTTTACCGGTTACGATAGCGCCTTTCTTGTTCAGAGCAACCCAGTTGTTGAACGGATCTTCTGCGAGCTGTTTAACGCCCAGGGAGATACGTTCACGTTCTGCGTCAACCTGCAGAACAACTGCAGCGATTTCGTCGCCTTTTTTGTATTCACGAACTGCTTCTTCGCCTGCAACGTTCCAGGAGATGTCAGACAGGTGAACCAGGCCGTCGATGCCGCCGTCCAGGCCGATGAAGATACCGAAGTCAGTGATAGACTTGATTTTACCTTCAACACGGTCGCCCTTGTTGTGGGTTTCCGCGAACTGCTGCCACGGGTTAGCTTTGCACTGTTTCAGACCCAGGGAGATACGACGACGTTCTTCGTCGATATCCAGAACCATAACTTCCACTACATCGCCAACGTTAACAACTTTGGACGGGTGGATGTTTTTGTTGGTCCAATCCATTTCGGAAACGTGTACCAGGCCTTCAACGCCTTCTTCGATTTCAACGAAGCAGCCGTAGTCGGTCAGGTTGGTCACGCGACCAGTCAGTTTGGTACCTTCCGGATAACGTTTAGCGATAGCTACCCACGGATCTTCGCCCAACTGTTTCAGGCCCAGGGATACACGGGTACGTTCGCGGTCGAACTTCAGCACTTTAACAGTGATTTCGTCGCCCACGTTGACGATTTCGCTCGGATGCTTAACGCGTTTCCAGGCCATGTCAGTGATGTGCAGCAGGCCGTCAACGCCGCCCAGATCAACGAATGCACCGTAGTCAGTGAGGTTCTTAACGATACCTTTAACTTCCATGCCTTCCTGCAGGTTTTCCAGCAGCTGATCGCGCTCTGCGCTGTTTTCGGATTCGATAACGGCACGACGAGAAACAACAACGTTGTTGCGCTTCTGATCCAGCTTGATTACTTTAAATTCAAGCTCTTTGCCTTCCAGGTGCAGAGTGTCACGCACCGGACGAACGTCTACCAGAGAACCTGGCAGGAACGCACGAATACCGTTCAGCTCAACAGTGAAGCCGCCCTTAACTTTGCCGTTGATAACACCGGTAACAGTTTCAGCATCTTCGTAAGCTTTTTCCAGCGTGATCCAGGCTTCGTGACGTTTAGCTTTCTCACGGGACAGCAGAGTTTCACCGAAGCCGTCTTCTACTGCGTCCAGAGCAACGTCAACTTCGTCACCTACCTGGATTTCCAGCTCGCCCTGGGCGTTTTTGAACTGCTCAGCCGGGATGGCGGACTCAGATTTCAGACCAGCGTCAACCAGTACTACGTCTTTGTCGATAGCAACAACAACGCCACGAACGATAGAACCCGGGCGGGTTTCGATTTCTTTTAAGGACTCTTCAAAGAGTTGAGCAAAAGATTCAGTCATGTTTAATCTTCAGGTTTATATTTAACGTCCACCTGGCTCCATGCCGGATGGGGTTGTTTAACATACCCGCTGTCATTCCATTGCAACGGGGGTACTGCAAATTCGGTCGCTTATGCGAGAGCCAATTTCTGGCGCGCGTATTGTAGCGCTTTTTCAATCAATTGCTCAATGCTTAAGGTGGTGGAATCCAACACTAAAGCATCGGCTGCCGGAACCAGTGGCGCTACCGCTCGGTTACGATCGCGGTCGTCGCGTTCTTTGATCTCGGCCAAAAGGCGCTCAAAGTTAACACTAAAGCCCTTCTCCTGCAACTGTAGCATGCGGCGATGCGCACGTTCTTCCGAGGAGGCGTCAAGGAAAATTTTCACTGGCGCATCAGGGAATACCACCGTTCCCATGTCGCGGCCATCGGCAATCAGGCCTGGTAATTCGCGAAACGCGCGTTGGCGACGCAATAATGCTTCACGAACGCGTGGGAATGCCGCGACTTGTGAAGCTGCATTCGCCACTTCCTGAGTACGAATTTCGCCGCTGACATCTTCCCCTTCGAGGATCACTTCCAGATTGCCATTGGTTGACACAAAACGTACATCCAGATGGGATGCCAGCGGTACCAGCGCATCTTCTGACGCAACATCAACATGGTGATGTAATGCCGCCAATGCCAGTACGCGATAAATTGCACCCGAATCCAGCAGATGCCATTGCAATGCTTCCGCCATAGCCTTACACAAGGTGCCTTTCCCTGCACCGCTTGGGCCATCAATGGTAATAACCGGGGCAATTGCCGTCATCTTTATCTCCTTAAAACAGGCGTACCGTTAACATAACCGCGCGCATTATACGCGCCGACGCCACAAATCGTTAACGTTGTGTGCAAAAACCAGTTTTGTCTGTATTCAGATGGGGATTTATTGCGCAATTATAGCGGGCTGGCAGAAGACCAGCCCGAAAGATGACAATGATTTACTTACCAGAGGCGATACGATCACGGATGTGTTGCGCACGCTCTGTTGATGGTGGGTGAGAGTCAAACATGGACTGGGTGCGACCGCCATCCAGACTAGCCAGTTTTTCAAAGCTGCCAACCAGCCCCTGGGTGCTGATGCCACGTTTCTTCAACAGATCAAAGGAGAAATCATCTGCTTCGGACTCTTTATCACGGGAGTATTTAGCATTAATAGCGCCTTCTGCGATATCACCCAATTGTGAGCGGGAAAGCTGGGAAGCCACACCGCTGGTAGCTGAAATGGCATCGCGTGCGGCAACGATCGCATAAGAAGCTTTCATTTCAGCCAGCGAGTGACCCAACGCGACGTGGCCCAGTTCATGGCCCAGAACACCTTCAATTTCGTTGTCATTCATCATGTCCATCAGGCCACTGTAGACACGGACACAGCCGTTCGCCATCGCCCATGCGTTGACGTCGCTGGTCATATAAACCTTATAGTTGACCGGCGTGCCATTAATATTGTTACCCAATGCTTTGGCGATTTTTGCCAGACGTTTACCGTACTTGCTGGATTTACTTGCGACTTGATTGCCGCTGTCCATTTCGGCACAGCCCTGATTGGCAATCGCTTTTGCATCGGCATCGCTTAATGTTGCTGCTTTATAGGCATTTAAACCGGAGCTGATAGCCATATTGGTATCAATACCGTGGGTATTTTGACACCCTGTCAGTAATGCTGCAGAGGTCGCAATCGCCAGCAGTAATTTAGTATTCTTCATGTGAATCATCCGTTGATTAATCATATATAAATATTATGTATCAACAACTTACATTGACAAGCGACGCTACCATTAATCAAAATGACTCACAAGGTCCGAAAAAAAACGCCGACAATGTGCCGACGTTTTGATAAAGAAAGATTTGGCTATTTATTGCCCGTTGTTCATTCAGGCTGCCTGGCTAATCCGCGCCAACTGCTCGAAATAATCCGGAAATGTTTTGGCCGTACATTTGGGATCAAGAATCGTCACTGGTGTATCTGACAACGCCACCAGCGAGAAACACATCGCCATCCGGTGATCATTGTACGTCGCGATCTCGGCAAAGTTCAGTTTTTCCGGAGGAGTGATACGAATGTAATCGTGCCCCTCTTCCACTTCCGCGCCGACTTTACGCAGTTCTGTTGCCATCGCAAACAGGCGATCGGTCTCTTTAACACGCCAGTTATAGATATTGCGCAGCGTGGTGGTGCCTTTTGCAAATAACGCCGCCGTGGCAATGGTCATCGCCGCATCAGGAATATGGTTCATATCCATATCAATAGCGTTCAGTTCACCACGCGTGCAGGAAATATAATCATCGCCCCAGCAAATGGTCGCGCCCATTTTTTCCAGCACATCAGCAAAGCGAATATCACCCTGCATACTGTTACGTCCAATACCGGTCACTTTTACAGTGCCGCCTTTGATTGCTGCTGCTGCCAGAAAGTAAGAAGCCGAAGATGCATCGCCTTCGACCAAATAAGTACCCGGAGACTGATAAGACTGCCCGCCTTTTACGACAAATTGTTGATAGTGCTGATTTTCAATTTCAACACCAAACGTCTTCATCAGATTGAGTGTGATGTCGATATAAGGTTTAGAAACCAGATCGCCTTTAATACGAATCACCGTATCTTCCGGCGCAAGAGGCGCAGTCATTAACAGTGCGGTGAGGAATTGGCTGGAAACGGAGCCATCAACGTCAACGTTGCCGCCAGTAAAGCCGCCCTGTAAACGCAACGGCGGATAATTTTCTTGTTCCAGGTAAGTGATCTTCGCCCCGCCCAGGCGCAGCGCATCCACCAGATGACCAATCGGGCGCTCTTTCATACGCGGCTCACCGGTCAGCACAATATCATTGCTACCCAGACAAAGAGCTGCCGCCAGCGGACGCATTGCCGTTCCGGCGTTTCCGAGGAACAACTCCAGGGCACCTTCTGCGTGTAATGGACCGCCGTTACCGATAATTTCGCAACGCGTACGATCGGCTGAAAGCGTATAGCTTACCCCTAACGCTGTTAATGCATTCAGCATATGGCGCACGTCATCGCTATCCAGCAGATTGGTTAATACTGTTTTGCCGTGTGCTAATGCCGCCAGCAATAAAGCGCGGTTAGAAACGCTCTTGGAACCGGGCAGATTAATAGTGCCATCGACACGAGCGATGGGTTGTAACGTCAGGGATTCCATGAACTCTACTCTCAACAACAGAAATAAAAACCCCACAGGCTGGCTGTGGGGATTAAGCAAAATTTCGGCATTAGCCGTGACGGCGTTCGAACTCAACCATGAAGTCTGTCAGCGCTTTAACGCCTTCCAGCGGCATGGCGTTATAAATAGACGCGCGCATTCCGCCGACCACACGGTGACCTTTCAGTGCATGAAGGCCTGCAGCAAAAGACTCTTCAAGGAACAATTTGTCAAGCGCACTATCTGCCAACTGGAACGGTACGTTCATCCGCGAACGGTTAACTTTCGCCACGTCATTGCGGTAGAAATCGCTGTTATCAATCACCCCATACAGCAGTTCTGCTTTTTGCTGATTGATTTTATCCATTGCAGCTACACCGCCGTTCGCTTTCAGCCATTTAAAGACCAGACCAGACAGATACCAGGCAAATGTCGGCGGCGTGTTAAACATGGAGTCGTTATCGTTGAGGATGGAATAATC
>SKEF01001041.1_pt1 | contig 26047 bp, 20 predicted proteins | sample 4826691 | NCBI WGS metagenome assembly SKEF01 (sample SAMN11008816, study PRJNA524170) | human gut metagenome | biome: Human fecal sample; material: Feces; isolation source: fecal sample from pouch patient p23, p27 | host: Homo sapiens | place: Israel: Tel-Aviv | collected 2016-08-24
CATTAGACTAAAGAGCCAGAAAAGTGAACGGATATCCCCGTTTTGGGTGGGTGGATATCCTCCGTTTTCAGCATGATACAAAGATAGCCATTAAAAATAAAGTTTCCAAAAGAGCAGGGGGAAAAATATCAATATCCGCGCTTCATAGAGCGTCATGTCAGGGAAAAAACGTATATTTGCATTCTAATCCTCCTCCCAATTTTATTATCATTTTACGATAATCACTTTATGATAATCCAAACAAAAGTCGTATCTTTGCATCCGTATTGCGACGTGAGATCGTACAAGTAATTGTTCTTTGAGACGAATGGACCCCTTATTCCGTCATGGTTGGTCATGTTGCTGTAATGATTACACGGACGTTGGTCCACCAGTAGATAGATGGGGACTAAATCGGTCGAATTTATTTGTACGGAACTCGGTAAACCCAAAGGCCTCCTCTCTCAGCAATGAACGAGGCAAGGCTATCGCAAGAGCGACCGAAGGGCTTGTGGGTAAACGGCAATGGAGAAAGCGAACGCCCCGCTATAATAGAGGGGATAGACTTGGAGAATATATAATAAAGGTATAGATACGACAATGAAGAATCCTTTTGTCACAAACGGTTACGCCGGTCCGGAATACTTCTGCGACCGTGTGGAAGAAACCCAGCACATCACAGAGATGCTGACCAATGAGAATAACATGGCTCTGATTTCCCCTCGACGTATCGGAAAGACGGAGCTGATTCGCCATTGCTTTGCCCAGCCAGCCATCCAAAAAGACTATTATACTTTTATCATAGACATCTATTCTACCAATTCCGTTAGCGACCTGGTCAATATGTTCGGCAAAGCCATCATTGACACACTTCGCCCTATAGGCAGAAGTGCTTGGGAGAAATTTCTGATGGCCCTCTCTTCCCTACGTTCAGAAATCTCATTCGATATCAACGGAGCTCCGGTTTGGGGGATAGGCATCGGCAACATGGTAAATCCCGAAATTACGCTTGATGAGATATTCGCTTATCTCAACCAAGCCGACAAGCCATGTCTTGTTGCCATCGACGAGTTTCAACAAATCAACAACTATGCCGACAATCGCATTGAGGCTTTGCTCCGCACCTATATCCAGCGATGCACCAATGCTCACTTCATCTTCTCGGGTTCTCACTGCCATCTGATGGCAGAGATGTTCACATCCCCAGCCCGCCCTTTCTATCAGAGCGTGACACTGATGAACCTGAAGCCACTGGATATAGAGAAATACAAGGAGTTTGCCACAACCAAGTTTGAGGAGCGCAACAAGCATCTCGACACAGCCATCATCGGAGATCTCTTCGCCCGTTTCGGTGGGGTCACCTCGTACATCCAGCGAGTGATGAACGTCCTCTTCCTCAAGACTCCCGAGCAAGGCACCTGCACGCTGGACATGGTAGATGACGCCATCAACTACAACCTCAATATGGCTTCAGACACCTATGAGACCCTTCTGCGCCAGATGCCGGAAAAGCAGCGCAACGTCTTCATCGCCATCTCTGCAGAGGGCGAAGCAAGAAGCGTAAGGAGCGGAGCCTTCGCCAAAAAATATCATCTCCCGTCGCCAAGCTCAGTAAATTCTGCCCTGAAGGGATTGCTGGAGAAAGATTTTATCACCCAGCAGGATGATGCCTACGTGGTATATGACAAGTTCTTCGACTTATGGCTGAAAAAATACATGAAGTAAGGTCAAAAAGTATATTTGCATTCTAATTGCGATTGATAAAGAAAGAGCAGACACTTAACATCTTGGCTGATGTTTTCTGCCCCCCCCGAGTTTTCGTATTATACATAGAGAATATTTATGACAATTCTTCCAATAAGGCCCTTTCATTCTCAACAATACGTTTTACAAATTCTTCATACGAACTACAATTCTTTGGTATTGCCAAAGCGTACAACGACAAAGAACCTAAGTAACTATCCTTATGCATATTTTGAGAAATAATCTTATTATTCTCACTCTTATAAGGACATATAATGCCACCTTTATTGGCTTTTAACCTATACATATAAGCCATAATCTGATGTACATCATCACGACTAATATCAAGACTATTTCCTTTCACGGCAAGTCTTTTATACTTTGCATCAAGTACAAAATCTTTTTTCCAAAAATCAGGAAATCTTTGTCCTCCATGTTCAAAAAGATAAATTGCACCAGTCCCTAATTTATTTTCTGGGTGTGTAAATCCTACGTCATACAAGAGAGTGTTTAGATATTCTTCCCATAACCATGCTCCATCAAATAGCACTCCATAGATTCTATCATCATTAGTTCCATACTTGATTTCCTCTTGACGAAGAATTTGAACGCATAGTTTCTGTAAGACAATATATTCCGTATAAAAAGGATGGTGGCAAGGAACAAGATTATTTTGTAAAACCTTCATCCTCTCTGAATGACGGTAAGACGGAGTATATGAAATAATTTTCTTTATGTAGTCTGCAATAGTATTGTCGGACGACAGAATTACATTACCCAAAGGTATAGTCTTTATATATTCTATTGTGTGCCGTATTAGTTCGGTAACAGAATTGTCAAGACTGAAATCTCTTGTATTATACGAGATAGTCCCTCTGAAAGGGATGTTTTCCCTAATATGACGACTTAAGTCTATTGTTCCACGTACATTTGAATCGTTATGTTTGAATCTTTTATATTCTTTATAGATGCCTTGACACATTGCTCTTTTCAACATGGCAGGGAACATAAATAGAAGAAAATCAAAAACATTATCTTCTGATGTTGTAAAGTCTAAGTTAAAGATGTTGTACGAAAATACCTTTTGCAACATATAGTGAAGAAATAAATCATGTTCCTCATCATCGAAACGTGAGTATATCTTCAGCTGTTGTTTCTTTCGTCCAACAAAACCCATAATATTGTTAGACTTTATCCTGACCGAATTGTCATCTTCAGCATAGATGTCAACAATAGTATTGTCGCCAATTTTATCATTGGTATCATCTATGCTCATTGGGAAAACAAGCAGATGTTCGTTTTCTTCGCATAGTTGCCCAATGGGTTTATTGGCGATAGGAAGTAGGTCTGCGACATCATGACGTGAGCAAACCTTTCCAGTACGAATGTTGTCTTGAATTGTTATCATTGGTCTGCGTCATCTATTGTTGTGCCATTCAACGAATCAAAATATATTTTCTTAAGATCTTCAACTTTTGCGTCTGCATTACTATATCCACGTAGATACTCTTTAAGGAGTATTTCAATGTGCATATCCCATAATGCAGTAAAATCGCCATTATAGCGTTCTTTGTCCAGCTTCAAAAAATACGCTGGACCTATCTGATAAGCAGAGCCAAGTCCTCGTGTTTTTGTAATCGCCTTATTCAAATTTGCCATTACTCTTGTTACTTTTTCGCAAGTATCATGGTCGAGCTTTTCTGAAAGCATTTCTAAACGATCTTCGGGTTTTATCTCCTTCCATGCAAAACGTCTGCGCAAAGCAAAGTCCATACTTTCCACGCTTCTGTCGATGTCGTTCATTGTTGCAAGGATATATACATTCTCTGGTACAAAGAGTCCATCAGCAAAGACATCATCCTTGTTGATGAGATTTTGATATTGTGTCTTTACTTTACCCTTTTCTCCCCTGTAACCAGGATCAATCGCATAGAATAGTTCGCCAAATATTTTGGATAGATCACCACGATTAATTTCATCAATGATGAATACATAAGCACCTCCTGAATTTGAGTGTTCTGAGGGAAGCCCGATTGCTTTCTTGCAGAATTTTTTGAAAACTCCGTCTATCCGTTCAAAGCCAAGTATATCTCCTTTCTTTATTGGTCTTAACCCTTCTACAAAATCAGTATAGTCATAAGATGGATGAAATTGAACGAATTCTACTTCTGCATCCATAGCTTTGGCTATTTCTTTTGTAAGGAAAGTCTTACCTGTACCTGGAGCACCTGTAAGAACAAGGTTCTTATTTGCTTTAAGAAGTTTAATATATGACTGAATTTTTTCCATATTACATGTTTGCTTTTCTGACGAGTTTTTTAAATAATCACGAACCTGCCATGAGTAAGTACAAATATCATAGACAGAATTGTATTTTAATTTGGATTTGAAAAAAGTCAATAAACTGTAGCTCGTTTTAAACCAACTATTAGGATCTATTTCTGGAACATCTTCTACTCCTACATTTCGCATAAGATTAAATGTTTCCACTAAGCGACTTTCCTTCACGATTGTACATAACAGATTTGGTTGTAATGAAGCAATTAGACGGTTGGTTGCTGCCATTCTATTTTGGTTAGTTCGTTGTCTTATAAAGACTTTAATTTCTTCATAGACATCCCATTTAGGGGAATCTTGACTTTCTGCAATAGCTTTAAGCATCGGAGCTAATTCATTCCAATCATCCTTTATCTTAGTCTTTTCTTCATCTGTAAAATACCCTTGCTTTAAAGATGATACACATTGGTCTCCTCCTCGTTCAAAGAACTCATAAAACAAATCCTGGTCCCAATCTTGCCATCTTTCACAAGCCTTTGCGCTTTCTATGAATTTTGGCACAAAGTCGCAATAATTATCATGCCATTCTTGCCAAATATCAATTTTGTTGATAATGTCTTGTAGTTCCATATTACACCTAATTTCCGCAGCACTATGAGTTAGTATTTTTAAGTACCTGAGCAACAAAAAGTTGCTCAGAATTTTGCCATGTCGGATTTTTCACCTACCTTAGTGCTGCAAAAAGAAGTATAGCAAAACCTCCGAATGACATGGCAAATGTACAAATAAAATCCGAGATACTTACTCCTTTTGGAGGAATCTTTCCGATCATGGATCAATTTAATACTCTTTTGGCGAAAACTGGCGAAAACGGAACATACCCACCCACTCGAAATAGTAGTATTGACTCTTTGGAAGCGAGTGTTGGCTTGCATATTGCCCCCGAGCTTGTCGTGGCGACAAGCGTTTATTTTCACCCCTTTTTATGAAGTTAACTTCGTAGGCCAATGAAGTTAACTTCGCAGGCCTACGAAGTCAATATACTTTTTCGAGCCATTTTAGTGGGGTCAGCCGAGAGGGCAGGAAGCCTGCTCACGACTGCATTTTGGACATCATTTTCAAGACATCAAACAAACTGCAATCTTTCATTTCCCCGCCTCCATAAATACGGCATAGTCTAAGGCCAAGTATGTCGTTCAATGTTGTTTTCAAAAGCATGACAGAGAAGGCCATGATGGTGTGCAACTTGGTGTCACTTTCGACCAGCCCATCACCTCGGTGAGGAGTTCGGTCCAGAAAATCTGGCTATCGCCCTTCTCATATCCCCTGCCTTCCCATTTCTTAGCGAAGGCAGCGGCAGCCATGCTTTGTTGTTTCTCTGTCTTCATCTTGTTTTTCTTACAGATACAAAGATAGCCATTAAAAACAAAGTTTCCAAAAGATCCTGGATAAAAATATCATTATCCGCGCTTCATAGAGCGTCATGTCAGAGAAAAAACGTATATTTGCATTCTAATTGCGATTGATAAAGAAAGAGCAGACACTTAACAAGATAAAAGGAGAGGAGAAAGCATGGAGGACAGAGAACGATTGCTAAAAGGTTGCCCAGAGTTCGACCGCCTTGCCTTTACCGTGCTGGCTATCGAAGCCTCGGCACAGAAAATGGGCATATCGCCATCTGAAATGAGAAGGCGGCTGGACAAAGTGGGACTTATCAAGAGTCTCATTCAGGACTGCTATGAGACATTGCATACCGAAAGCCGCGAAGCCGTAGCAAACGACGTGGTCGAGGCTCTTAAAAATTGGGAGAAAGAAGAATAATGGAAAAGCAAACATTATATCATGGCTCAAACGTCATTGTGGAGCAGCCATTAGTAAGCATTGGTAGAAAAGACTTGGATTTTGGTCCAGGCTTTTACCTCACGCCATTGTTTGAACAAGCATCCCAATGGGCTGTTCGTATCAAGACAATTAGACGAGCAGAATTTGCAATAGTAAACGCCTACGAACTCGATCTGCTACCCAACTACAACACAAAGCGATTCGATGCTTACGACAAAGAATGGCTCGACTTCGTTGTAGACAGCAGGACAGGAAAACAGCCCTGGAGTGGTTTTGACATTATAGAAGGTGGCGTTGCTGATGATCGTGTCATCGATGCCGTCGAAGCCTACATCAATGGTTATGCTGACGTAGAGCACACACTCCGCCAGTTGGTTTATCACAAGCCCAACTACCAAATATGCATTTTAAACCAAAAGATAGTTGACAACTATTTACAATTCAAGTCATACGAAAGGATATAATTATGTTAGACTTTTTATTGTGGAACAAAATAGCACGTATCATTGCACAACTGGCAGACACGCTGCATATATCAACAGACCGGGCGCTGCAAATCTTCTATGACTCGGAAGTCTGCCAAATGCTTCACGACAAAGAACTTGGGCTGCATCTGATGAGCGACACCTATATTGTCAACGACTTGATAGAGGAGCTACGGAGAAAGCAATAGGCTGACTTCCGTGAGGCTTCCTCGGAAGGCACACCCGATATCGAAAACGTTAAACGTTAAAACGTTAAAACGTTAGTAGGGCGGGCTCGACAAGCGCACCCACCCTACCACTATATATACATAATCCCAATTACTCTTCGAACTCTACCAGCGCCTGGCGGAAAACGGAGCGTACCCGGCCCAGTATCACCAACGAATGCTCCAGTTGCAGACGCAGGGAAGCCTCATCGCTGTAGAAGAACTCGCAACTGGCCGTGACCTCCGTGAGGTTGGTATCTATGAAGATCTTTGCCAGCCTCACCTCTCGCGTGAGTTTGTTGCAGAGAGTGAGGACCTTGATCTCCTCGCCTTCGCTCATCTCGTAAAACTGCGGCAGCATGACCACGAGGAAGGGAGTTTCCTCCTGTTGGGTGGCGAGCACATAGAGGTGCTTCATCTGAAAGCGAAACAACACGTCGCCGTCGCTATCCACCCGCGGCTGGTAGCCCATGTCTTCCAGCACGCTGATGACCATTGATCTTTTGTCCATAAGAATGTTCTCCAGTTATGATTCGTTGTCGTCCGTCAGTTCCTCGCAGCCCTCGCTCGTATCGTCGCTATCGGCGAACTGCTCCTCGATGGCCTTCACCGCCTTGCTGGCGAAGACCACGCCGGCCTCCAGATGGGCAATCATCCGAGAGATCAAGGCCTCCAGATCCTCGCCGCCAAAGAGCTCGCGCTCGTAGCAGAGCCACATGCTATGGCCCGGGGTGAACGCCTTGACATATTTCAGCGAGGCGTTGATCTTCTCCGAGAGCGCACAATATGTGGCGACATTCTCCTCGTCGTATTCGTAGAAGCCTGGGAGCGCAATGGTCAGGAAGTCTTCGTCGTCCTCGTTGCACAGATAGAGAAGCGTCATGCCTTCATACTCAAACTCATAGCCGACGTCGTCGCTCTTCTCCAAGCAGAAACCAAGACGGGCAAAAGCCTCTAAGATTTTTTCTTTCATAATCGTTTACATTGATGGGTTATACGTTGTTGTTATCGAAATCCGATGCTGGCCGGCTGACCGCCCTTGTCCTTGGGCGAAAACTCCCTGTGGACGCGCTGGTATTCGCGCAGGTCGCGACTGCTGACCGAGGGGCTGCGCCCAGAGATGATCTCTTCGAGCTGCTTCTGGGTGATATTCTGCAGCGTATGCTCTCCGCAGCCTATCGCCTCGTTGAACTTCTTGCGCGCTGCCGACTTCACGATATAGTTGATGTCGCTGCAGTTGTAGCCTTGCGTCATGTGGGCAAGCCGGTCCATGTCTATGTCCTCTTCCCTTGGCAACTTGGCCAGTTCCAGGGCAAACAGACTCTTGCGGGCCTCGTGGTCGGGCATGTCCACATAGACCAGTTCGTCGATGCGTCCCGTCCTCAGCACGGCCTTGTCGATGCGCTCGGGATGGTTGGTGGCGGCAAGGACATAGACCCCTTTGTCGGAAGCATGGTTGAGCATACAGAGAAACTCGTTCACCTCGCTGTCGTAGTGCTGGTTGTTTTCGTTTCCTGTGCGACGCGGCACCATGGCGTCAAACTCGTCAAAGAAGAGCAATGCCGGCGCGTGTCTCTCCGCATTCTTGAAGACCTCGCCGATCTTCTCCTGCGTACCGTGCACCATGGTGCTGGCCAAATCGTCCGGGACGACCTTGATAAAGTGGATGCCAACCTCCTCAGCCATTTTCTCGGCAAAGAACGTCTTGCCACATCCCGCAGGCCCATAGAAGAGCATGGAGGGAGGACGGATGCCGTAGGCGTCGGCCAGATCACGATGTTGGAGCACATTGATAAAGCCCTCCTTGACCCGCTGCTTCAGGTCCTCCATGCCGGCAATGTCGCCAAAGCCATTGCCATGCTTCTTGGCCGTCGGCTGAGGCTTGGGCCTGGACTTGCTGCTTGACTGATCGCTCGTCTGGTCGCTCGTCGGCTTCCTCTGGGGAACCGCTGACTTTCCGCCACTGATGCGGCGGAGCCATTCCTTTTCGGCTGTTGTTCTATCCATCTTTACGTCCTCCGTTTTTCGTTTTCGTTGTACGATGTTTATGTCCGTAGTCGTTGCACGACGTTTATATTCGTTTTCGTTGACGATCTTTATATTCGTAGTCGCTGCTCGACGTCTATGCATATAGAGGGCGAAAAGCATGGAGATTCTATCAGCGCAAGTGTGTCCTACCAGTTTTTTATCCTCAAGCTCTGCTGGTTTTGACGCTAAGAAGACAACCTTCCCGATGGTAACTTAAGACCGACTTCGATGATAACTTATGAGTGGCACGGAGGGTAACTAAAGGCTGCAACCAGGTCGATTGTGTCGCTTTGATTTTTGCGCTTCCATTTTTTATTCTTACTTTTGCAGACATCATTCAGACCCACCGGGTGAACCATCCACAAGAATTTACAAAGGTGGCAACCACGACAATCACCTGGTGATGAAGAAAAGGATGAAGAAAAAAAAGAAATGAAGAAAAGAAAGATTTAAAAATGACAAAAGGATCACTTATACTTCTATCGTCAGTCATGATACTCGTGTCAACTCTCACCTGTCGGGCTACTTGTCCCGACTCGATCCGCCAGCAAAAGATGTTGGAGGAGGAGCAGGACTTCTTGGCCAATATGAAGCCAGGACTGCAGCATATACAGATGATGGCCGTAAGGAAAGCAATGGAAGGCAATGACACCGAACTACAGCAGATAAGGCAGAGCCGAAACCAGCCGCCTACTTTGCCGGAAGGCGTCAAGACTTTCTATCCGAGAGAGAACATCTGTATCTTCTCCCCCAAGCATGAGACTGACCGCAAGCGCCCCATCCTGCTCTACCTCCATGGCGGAGGATGGTGCGTTGGCAGCATCAACAGTTGCGCGCGGTTCTGTGCCGCCGTAGCCCTGGAGGCCGACTGTCTGGTGGCAGCATTAGACTATCGTCTGGCACCTGCCCACCCCTACCCTGCCGCACTCGAAGATTGTCAAAGGGCAGTACGTTACCTGCAAGAACACGCGGCCGACTGGGGAGGCGACACCACGATGATAGCCGTAGGAGGAGACAGTGCTGGGGGCAACCTGGCATTGGCAACCGCCATGTCAGCATCGGGCATTCGCAAAGTGATACCGATTTATCCCGTGACCAAACTCTTCACCGAAAGGACTCCTTCTTGGGAAAAGTATGCCAAGGGGTATGGCAACGATGCTGAGCTCCTCGAAGCGTTCAACGAAGCCTATGCCAATCGTCAGGAGCGCAAGCCGCTCGTGTCGGTAGGCCTGTGTGATGACGACGCATTGAAAACGTTGCCGCCCGCGCTATTCATATCGGCAGGCCACGACATTCTCCTGGACCAAACTGCAGAACTTGTCCAGCGCCTCCACAACCTTGGCAGACCCGTCATCTACCGCGTCTATCCCACCGCCACCCATCTATTCATAACAGTCCCAGGACAACCCACAGCCTTTGAAGAAGCCGTCAAGGACGTGAGCAGTTTCCTGAACGACCATCATGCGGCCAAGTGACTTCCACATGAGATTCATAATGGCATGAGGAGTAATTGGGTTTAGCAGAAAGTTGGCAAAATATTTGGCAATATGGGAATAAAATTATATTTTTGCAAAATTGAACAAGAGCATAACATTTAAAACAAGAAGATTATGGCAATAGAAATAAAGTCAATACCCGTCCTTCACGGTGAAGCAGCGGCTCGTTTCGTAGAAGCTGCTGATGAGGCATTGGAAAAGCGTGGTTCCATCGACTTCTCAAAACAAGTAGCCAAGGCTCGTGCCATATTAAAACGTTCAAGGTTGTACATTTAATATGTTAGAGCAGTGTGATTTCATGGAACTAACAGAGGAAGTCTTGCAGCAATGCAAAAGCTTCACCTGCAAGGATGAGGACATAACAGAGTTCTTCACCCATGACTATGCAGACTATACGTATCAGTTGCTTGGAAAATCATATTGTTTTGTCAAACCTGACACGTATGAAATTGTTTGTGCATTCACTGTAGCCAATTCAAGCGTAAAAGTAGATTCACTTCCATCTAGTCTTAGGAACAAATTGAATCGAAAAATACCTAATGCCAAGCGAAAGCCACAATATCCTGCGGTTTTAGTTGGACAATTGGCTGTTAGCGATTCTTTTAGTGGATATCATATTGGAGATGAGTTGTTGGACTTCATCAAGTCATGGTTTATTGACCCATTGAACAAAACGGGATGTCGATACATCGTAGTAGATGCCGTCAATCATCCGAAAGTCTTTGAATATTATCAACGAAACAACTTTAAATTTCTGTTTTCATCAGATAAAGAAGAGTGGGCGTTCTTACACTATAAAGACCAAGAGCCAACCACTTCCACAGAGCCTATCAGAACGCGACTGATGTATTTTGACTTGATTTATCTACGCACGAAATAGGCAAGCCATAGCGGATGATGCCGCTCTATAGACAAAATAAGTTTGTTATCAAAACGAAAAGTATGAAAAAGAATTGGATGATTTGGGGACTCGCCGCCATGGCGCTGATGTCCTCCTGTACAGACCAGAAGACCGCACCAACCGCGGACAACGACACCACCAGCGTGGCCCAAGACACGGCCTCTATCGACAGCATGGACCTGACCTCCATCGCCGGCACCTATGAGGGCACCCTCCCTGCCGCCGACTGCCCGGGCATCAAGACCGTGCTCACCATCCATGCCGACAGCACCTACCAGCTGACGCAGGACTACCTGGAGCGCAAGGACGGCCACGACGAGGCCAGCGGCGTGCTGCGCGTGCTCGACGGCAAGGTACTGGTGCTCGAACGCCCGTCGAGTGGCGAGCAGACCTACTACAAGGTGAAGGACGACCAGCACGTCGTCATGACCGACTCGCTGGGCAACGAGCCCGAGGGAGAGACGGCCAAACTGTATGTGCTCACCAAGACGAAGTAGGACGCTGAGGCGTCTTTCTTCACGCCACGCAACGACCTGACGACTTTATCTTTTGGGGGCTGTGTCAAACCATTGGTTTTGGCACAGCCCCCAAAGCATATACCGACAAGGCAAACGCCTCGCACGCCCCGCCTATTCCCCCTCGGGCAAGGCTGGGACAATGCGACGGACGTGGCCTTCCCTGCGAGAGAGAATCAGGGGCACGCGCTCCACCACCACGACCGAGGTGTCGAGACCGAGCGCCTTGGGCTCGTCGATGCTGATCTTGCCTATGAGCGCATAGAGACTCATCAAGAGGTTGTGGCGACGGTCGAACGAGTCTTCGGGATAATAGACGCGATGGATGATGATGAAGCGGAAGTCGCCCGCCACACCATAGCGCCGCAAGGAGGGGTAGCAACTGGTCAGATCCACCCTGCCCTCTGCCACCAAGTCCTCGACGACCTGGCGCAGATAGAGACTCACACGAGGCTCTATGCGGAAACCGATACGCATCGTCACGCTATAGAGCGTGTCCTCCACCAGCGTGCTGCAACTATACTCCAGCGTATCGGGCGCATCCACATACTCCAGGTTGATGAGCCAATAGTGGTCGGCACGCTTCGGCTGCTTGTTGATGATGGAATAGATCAGTTTGTCGTCCACGGTACTCTCCTTTCCCGTATGATTGACATAGACCAGGTTGGAGGCATACTTGGGTATGCGATCGTCGGCCTTGATATCGGAGATGATCTGATAGTAGTCACTCAGCGGCTTGCTGGAGATATGCTGACGGCGAATACGTTTGGCACGCACCCACACCAGCATCATGCAGAAAAGAACGCCCGCGATGAGCAACGTACACCATCCTCCGGCAAGAAACTTGGAGAGGTTGGCGGCCAGGAAGATGCCCTCTATGACACAGTAGCTGCCGACAAAGACCATGCAGAGGATGCGCGACACGCCCCTTTGGCGCAGGTAGAAGCCCAGGAGCAAGGTGGTCATCAGCATCGTGATGGTGATGGCAAGTCCGTAGGCGGCCTCCATGTGGGAGGAGTCGCGAAAGAGGAGGAGGATCAGCACTACACCGATATACATGGCCATATTGACCGCAGGGATAAACAGCTGGCCCTTGACATGAGTGGGATGCTTGATGCGCATGCGAGGCCAGAAGTCGAGGTTCATCGCCTCGCTCAAGATGGAGAACGTGCCACTGATGAGGGCCTGGCTTGCCACGATGGCTGCCCCTGTAGCCATCACGATGGAGAAGATCAGCAAGCCTTGAGGCATGATGGCATAGAACGGATTGACCGAAGCCGCCACGTCGGCATGGCAGAGGATCCACGCTCCCTGCCCGAGATAGTTGAGGATGAGCATCGTCTTGACAAAGGCCCAGCTCACGGTGATGTTTCGCCTGCCACAATGTCCCAAGTCGGAATAGAGCGCCTCCGCACCCGTAGTACAGAGAAACACCGCGCCCAAGACGAGAAACCACTCGGGCGACGTCGCCAGCAGCCGCAGGGCATAATAGGGATTGAGCGCCCGGATCACCTGCGGATAGGAGACGAGGCTGATCGTGCCGACCGCACCCAGCAGGAGAAACCACAGCAGCATGAAGCCACCAAACGACTTGCCGATGCTCTCCGTGCCGAAGCGCTGCACGAAGAAGACGACGGTGATGATGGCCAGGGTGATGGGGAGGACGGGCAGATGTGGACTGACGCTCTCCAAACCCTCGATAGCCGTGGTCACGGTGATGGCAGGCGTGATGATGCCGTCGGCCAACAAGGTGCTTGCTCCTATAAGGGCCAGCAGATAGATCCACTTTCTCTTGTGGCGACGCAGCAGGGCGTAGAGTGCCAGAATGCCTCCCTCGCCATGGTTGTCCGCCCGCAGGGCCACGAGGACATACTTGACGGTAGTCTGCAGGGTAAGCGTCCAGATGATGCAAGACAGCGCACCCAAGATCATTGGTTCGTCCACCCTTTGGCCCACATGGAGGATGGCCTTCATCACATAGAGAGGCGACGTGCCAATGTCGCCAAAGACAATGCCCAGCGTGACGAGCATTCCAATCCACCCCATTCGGTTGCAGCGCTTCTCGGCAGTGCTTCCATTTCTCAAGTTACTCATACCATGAATACAATCAATTCGTTATACCTATTTGAAAAGAAGCCGCAAAGTTATGGCTTAAACCACAGAGCCTAGAATAATTTAACATCACTTAGCGAGTTTAACGGTCGTTACACAAGCACTACCCTCACCTCTCCCCCACAAAGAAAATCGGCCATTGGAAACGACTTCTTCCGTTTCCAATGGCCGACCTGCCACTACCGCGATCCCGCGTCAATACACCTTCACCTCGTCCGTGAAGACCCACTCGCCAGGATTGTCCTCCTTGGCGGAGATACGGACGAAACGCGCCTTCTGCTTCTTGCCCTGATACGTCACCGTACGCGTACCGACCACATTGAGTCGCTCGCGGGTGTACGCCTGGTCATAGACGGGCACGAAATGGTCGCCGTCGCTGGAGATGCTGATGGTGACGCGGCTGGGATAGAACACCCAGGCGCCGTCGCTCTGCATGAAATCGAGGCTGACGGTACTAAACCGCTTCTCCTCGCCCAGGTCGATGGTGATGTCGAAGGGAACCACCGTCGTGTCGCGACGCTGCATGAAGCCCTGCCAACGGCCGTCGCCATAGGACCATCCGCCACACATCCCGTCGGTCAGCGTGCCGTCGCCCTGTCCCACATACGACTGCGAGTAGGGCTGGTGATAGGTCACTCCTGCCCCGACAGCCAGATGGCGCACGGGCTTCTGCTTCTCCTTGCGGTCCCCCTTCTCCCGTCTGAGGTCGAAAGCCTGGACATGCTGCGCAGCCAGCCACGGATATTGCGCCACGACGGCAGCACTCAGCTCCTCATAGGAGCGGCTACGCCCGCTCCATCCCACCTCGGCAATGGCCAGTTCGCGGGGATAGAGCATATACTCCGCATAGTCCTCCGTCTTGATATACTCCGTCCAGAGATTGCCCTGCACGCCCAGCACACGACCCGTGAAGCCATCGGCACTATAGGGCGCAGGGTCAAAGTTCCAGAGATTGCGCAGCGGCTGATAACTTCCTCCGGCAAAGGGCTCCGTGGGCGGAGCGTCCTGATAGCGGTCCAGATAGTAGTCGCCAGGCGAGAGGATCACGTTGTGACCCCTGCGCATGGCCCGCTGAGCCGCCTTGATGTCGCGCCATACCATCACGTTGACGTTCTCGCCGAGCGAAGGCGCGTGGGCAGCCAGACTGTCGTCGAGCACCTCGTCCCATCCGATGGCCTCCCTGCCCTCCAGCCGGAGATAGGCAGCGATGCGCTGGATGAGATACCCCTGCAGGTCTGCCGTACTACGGAGCCCCAGCAGCCGAGCCTTGCGCTGGCAGTTGGGGCACGATCCCCAGCTACCCTTGCCCGCCTCGTCGCCACCGATATGGATCCACTTCGACGGAAACACCTCCATCACCTCGTCGAGGATATTGTGGAGCACGGCATAGGTCGTCTCGCTCGACGGACAGACGTCGCCCTGCGCCTCCTGGTTGCCCTCACACTTCAGTTGGGGACAAGCCGCGGTCAACTCCTCGCTATGTCCCGGCATCTCGATCTCGGGCACGACCGTGATGCCCTTCTTGGCAGCATAGGCCACCAGTTCGCGCATCTCGTCCTTCGTATAGTAGCCTCCATAGGCCCCGGGATCGCCCTCCCTCATATAGCGGCGGTCGTTGTCGATCCACCATTTCGTCCAGTCGCTCTCCGTGCGCCATGCCGCCTTCTTCGTCAGTTCAGGATAGCGGTCTATCTGCATGCGCCATCCTCCCGCATCGGTGAGATGGAGGTGGAGGCGATTGACCTTGTAATGGGCGAGGACATCCACCTGCTTCTTCAGAAAACTCAACGGGAAGAAATGGCGAGAGATGTCGATCATGCAGCCGCGCCACTCATAGCTCGGCCAGTCCTCGATATCACAGACGGGCAGCAGGTCTCCCTTGCGGAGCTGGCTGATGGTCTGTGTGGCATAGAAGAGACCTGTGGAGTCGGCATAAGCCACCCGCATCGTGTCGGGCGTGATATGGAGTCGGTAGTACTCCTTGCCATGGCCCGCCCCAGAAGTCTCCTCCATCAGGATGACACCCTTTTGCGGATTGAAAGTGCCCTTGCCAAAGACGGCCTGCTTCGGCTGCGGCAACAGTTGCTGTGCGCCGACGGGAGTGACGGCAGCAGAGAGCGATACGGCGGTCAGTGCCGCCAGGATAGTATTTCTTTTCATAACCTTAGCAATGGTCAAGTGATGGTAAAGAAGTATTGCACGCGTCAGTCGATGAAGCGGCGGGTGATTTTTTCATAGGCGTCGATACGGCGGTCGCGCAGGAAGGGCCACCAGCGGCGCACATTCTCGCTATGCTCAAGATCGATGTCGAACAGGCGCAATGCCTCCTCGCTGTCCGACCCCTGCCAGAGGAGTTCGCCCTGAGGCCCAGCCACAAAACTGGATCCCCAAAACTGGATGCCACCCGAGCAGGCCTGTCCCTCCGTCTTGCCTACGGGCGAAGGCTCGAAGCCCACCCTGTTGACAGCGACGACAGGAAGTCCGTTGGACACAGCATGGCCGCGCATCACGGTGGTCCACGCCGTGCGCTGGTGCTGCTGCTCCTCCTCCACGTCGGAGGGTTCATAGCCGATGGCCGTCGGATAGATCAGAATCTCTGCCCCCTGCAAGGCCATCAGGCGCGCTGCCTCCGGATACCACTGGTCCCAGCAGACCAGCACACCCAAGCGGCCCACACTCGTGTCGATGGGGCGGAAACCGAGGTCGCCAGGAGTAAAGTAAAACTTCTCATAGTAGGCCGGATCGTCGGGGATGTGCATCTTGCGATACTTGCCTGCGATGGTTCCGTCGCGCTCTATCACCACGGCCGTGTTGTGATAGAGACCTGCCGAGCGGCGCTCAAAGAGCGACGTGACGATGACGACGCCCAGACGTTTCGCCAGATCACCATAAAACTGGGTCGATGGACCGGGGATCGGCTCCGCCAAGTCGAAGTTGGCTACGTCCTCCGTCTGACAAAAGTAGAGCGAGTTGTGCAACTCCTGCAGTACGACGAGCTGTGCCCCCTCCTGGGCCAGTTGCTCCACCGAGGCAGCCAGACGGCGCATGTTGTCCGCCACGTCGGCGGTATTGTGTTGTTGTACGATTCCTATTTTCATTGTGAGTCTTGTGATATATTCTATGATATGAGGGCCGACGAGGATTTCTCTCCGCCCCAGCCCCTTCGATTTATTCGCCTCCTTGGGCCACGCCTACGGGGATCTGCATGGTCAGGCAGTGGAGCGACCCATGCTGCTGGATGACGGTCCGCGCGTCCACTCCCACCACCTCGTGATCGGGGAAGGCCTCGCCGACCACACGCAGCGCCTCGGCGTCGTGGTGTGGCTGGTCGTAGGTAGGCACGATGACTGCCCCGTTGACGATCAGGAAATTGGCATAAGTGGCTGGCAAGCGATTTCCCTCCTCGTCGAGGATGGCATCGGGCATCGGCAAGCGCAGCAGTCGGTAGGCCACTTCGGCCTCGCGATTGATGGCCTGGAGGTCGGCCTCCATGGCCTTCAGGTCGGCATACTGCGGATCGGCCTCATCGTCGCAGCTCACATAGAGCAGCGTATGGCCTGGCGCACAACGCACGAGCGTGTCGATATGGCCGTCGGTATCGTCGCCCTCCAAGGATCCATGACCGATCCAATAGACCCGATCCACGCCGAAAGCCTGTCGAAGCCGTTCGTCCAGGTCGCCCTGCGTGAGGGGCTGGTTGCGATGAGGGGCCAACAGACAGACCGAGGTCGTGAAGAGATGGCCCTCGCCATCAGCCTCAACCGATCCTCCCTCCAGCACGAAGTCGTCCCAATGGTCCATCGGACAGCGGAAGACTCCCTTTTCCTGGAGCACGCGCCCCAGCTGATTGTCCTGGTCGCTGGCAAACTTCTCGCCCCAGCCATTGAAGCGGAAGTCCATCATCCGCAGCCGTCCCCTGCCATCGGAGAGCGTCAGCGGCATCGTGTCGCGCGCCCATGTGTCGTTGTATTCGGCCTCTATCCAACGTATCGCCTCCAGCGCACGATCGCTCAACCGACCTGCCAACCACGCTCGTGCCGCCGCCGTATCGCGCGCCACGAGCCACACGGCCTCATACCGGGCAATGGCCTCAATAAACTCGACATAGGTCTGGCGTATCTCGTCGAGGATATAGGCCCAGTCGGTCTGCTCGTCGGGCCACACCAGCACGACGGCCTCCTGCTCTGCCCACTCGGGCAGCAACTGGAAAGCCTCATCGGGAGTATTCTCTCTTATCATGATCTGCTTGTTCCTTATTTCCATTGGTGATTGTGTAGGTGCAAATTTAGCAAAAAAAGCCGACACGGCCAAAGAAAAGGAGGGTTCACGCTGCAAATGCGCAGCTTTTTGCCCCGATGCCCATCCACAAACCACGGTAAATGGAGAAAAGCCACGGGGGAAGTATGATTTTTTTGCCGTCTGATGATGGGTATCTCAGAAATTTTGTGTAAGTTTGTGGCCGAAATATTTACTCATCTTAAACAACCGATTTATGATCAATCGCTTATTGAAATTTTTGGATGCGTCGCCCGTCAATTTCCTCGCCGCGCGCAACATAGCCTGTGAACTCGAGCAGAACGGCTACCGCCGCCTTGACCCTCAGCAGCCCCTCGGCGAACTGAAGGCTGGCGACAAGGTCTATGTGACGAAGAACGACTCTTCGGTCTATGCCTTCCGCCTGGGCCGCAAACCGCTGGCCGAGACGGGATTCCACATGATTTGCGCCCATAGCGACTCGCCCACATTCCGCGTGAAGCCCCATGCAGAGATGACGGGTGAGGGCGGCCTGGTGCGCCTGAACACCGAGGTCTATGGTGGCCCGATCCTCTCCACATGGTTCGACCGTCCGCTGACGCTCGCTGGCCGCGTCATCGTGCGTGGCAAGGATGCCATGTCGCCCGAGACAATGCTGATGCACGTCCGTCGTCCGCTGCTCCAGATCAGCAACCTCGCCATCCACTTCAACCGCCAGGTCAACGACGGCGTGAAACTGAGCAAGCAGAAGGATATGCTTCCCCTCCTGGGACTGATCAACGACGAACTGGAGCAGGGCAACCTGCTGATGAACGTCATTGTCGAGGAGCTCAGCAAGCAGCGCCCCGTCAGCCACGAGGACATCCTCGACTTCGACCTCTACCTGGCTGATACGCAGCCCGCCTGCACCTTCGGCGTCCACGACGAGTTTATCTCCTCGGGCCGCCTCGACGACCTGTCGATGTGCTTTGCTGGACTCGAGGCTCTGATTGCAGCTCCCGAGAATGACACCACCCAGGTGCTCGCCATCTTCGACAACGAGGAGACGGGATCGCAGACCAAGCAGGGTGCTGGCAGCCCCTTCCTGGCTTCGATGCTGATGCGTATTGCCCGTCAGCAGAGTGGCACGGAGGAAGCCTACTGGCAGGCGGTAGAGCGCGCCTTCATGATCTCTGCCGACAATGCCCACGCTTTCCATCCCAACTACGCCGAGAAGTACGACCCGACCAACCACCCCATGCTCGGTGGAGGTCCCGCCATCAAGTTCAACGCCTCCCAGAAGTATGCCAGCGACGCCGTCTCTGCTGCCATCTTCGCCGAGATCTGCCGCAAGGCGGGTGTGCCCTGCCAGCGCTTCGTCAACCACAGCGATGTGGCGGGCGGTAGCACCCTGGGCAACATCCTGGCCTCCACGGTCCCCCTGCGTGGTGTCGATATGGGCAATGCCATCCTCGGCATGCACAGTTGCCGCGAGACAGGCAGCGTAGCCGACCATGAGTACTGCGTCCGTGCCTTCACGGAGTTCTATTCCCTGTAGCCTCCTGCCACCCTCAACACCCGCCCCCGTCGGACGGCTGAGGGTCCAGATAAAAAACGATCGGCCATTGGAAATCATTTCTCATTTCCAATGGCCGATGATTATTTCAAGGGCAATATCCCAAAATCATTCTGACATCATCCCGAAGACTTCCCGAAAGCATCCCGAAGAAACAGCCTATGCGGAGCGTCCCGATTTCGTTACATCGCAATCGCTACTTGTTCATCAGTTTGCCAAACAGCGTGAGCATCTGCATGACGGTGTCCTTGCTACCGACGGGTATCTTCAGGTGGGCCTCACCCGTCTCCTTGTCAGTCTCCACGATGCTATCGACCAACTGCTGAGTAGCCTCAGCCGACTTGAGTGTTTCGGCCAGTCCACTAAAGAAGGAAACACCCTGACTGACTAATTGCTGGGGATGGGGCGAAGCATGGTGGCTGGAAGGCCGCTCCTGCGCGCCGTCCTGTGCCTTCGTTGGCGTCTGTCCTTGAGAAGGATCGTGATTCGCAGGAGGCTCCTGGTCTGCAATAGCCCCATGGTCTGCTGAAGGAAGCTGCCCCTCGGAAGACTGGTGGGTTGCTAAAGATTCATAATCTGCTGAAGACTCATACTCTGCTGAAGGCCCATAGTCCACAGACGATTCCTGATCTACAGAAGACTCATCGTCTGCCTCCGATGCGTCAGCGAGCGCTTCGTCCAAAGAGGCCTCCACAGACGTCTTCCCCTTCTGCTCTTGCTCCACCTCTTCGTCCACATACTCCACCTCGGGAGCGTCTGGCGTTGCCTCCATGACAACTGCGAGGTCGTCCATGAGTTTCTTAAACTTGCTCTCATCGACAAATACGGTGTCTGCACCGCCGTCCAAGACTCCCTCAAACATCGACTTCTTAAATCGCAGTTTGTTGATCATACCCTCCTCGATAGAACCTTTCGAGACAAGGTTGATGATCTGCACGGGCTTCTCCTGTCCGAGACGGAAGATACGGGCAATGCGCTGTTCAAGGACAGCAGGATTCCATGGCAAATCCATGTTGATGAGTGTGCTCGCCACCTGGAGGTTGAGACCCGTAGATCCAGCATCAGTGGAAAGAAACACGCGACTCTCGGGAAGCGTTGTGAAATCATCTACCAGCTCCCCGCGCCTCTTCGACGGCACTCGCCCATTGAGATACTCATAGCTTATGCCCCGCTTGTCCAGTTCCATCGCCACCAGACGGGTCATGCGCTCCCATTCGCTGAAGACGACCACCTTCTCGTCCCCACTCTCCAAGACATTGTCCAGCAGGTTCATCACCTCCGCTATCTTGACATCACTACGCGTCGTGAGATTTTGTTCCAAGATAAAGGTACTGTCGGCCACCATTCGCATCTGACCCAGCAACTTGAGCACGCGCAGCCTGTCCTGCTCCGTCATGTAGTGGTATTTGCGATACTTGTTCAGGATCACCAACAAGTCCCACTTAAACTCCGAGTGGAGATCGTCCTGGCGTTGAGTCATCGGGAGCAGCACAAACTGGTCGCTCCGCTTGGGCAACTGCAGGCGCACGCCTTTCTTCGTCCTCCGCAACAGTCGGTTGCTGACGGCCTCGCCAATGGCGTTGAGATCCTTATAGCCCATGATACCACCCGTCTCGGGATGGAGCAGGATGTGCTGGTCGCGAAACTGGTAGTAAGGTCCGAGACAAAACTGGTCCACCAGTTCCATGTTGGCATAGAGCTCCTCCAACTTGTTCTCCATCGGCGTGCCAGACAGCAAGACCGCATAGCGCGACGCTATCTTGCGGGCGGCACGGGAGATCAGCGTGTCCCAATTCTTCAGCCGCTGTATCTCGTCCATGATCAACACGTCGGTATCCAACTTGCCCAGATGTCTGACGTCGTTGCTCATCGTGTGGTAAGAGACAATCTTGTAGGGTGCGGGCGCCTTATACAGTTTGTCGCGCTTAGCAGGAGTGCCCTCTACGACCACCACCTTCGGAATGGTCAAGCCGTCCTCCACGCCTTTCCCACTACTCTCTACCCTGTCACCGCCCGTGAATCGTTCTATCTCCCGCTTCCACTGGTATTTCAGCGACGTGGGACAGACCACCAGCACCTGCTCAGCCATGCCCTCACGCAGATAGACCTCTGCCGAGGCGATGGCCTGCAACGTCTTGCCCAGTCCCATCTCGTCGGCAATGATGGCCTTGCCGGCACGCACGGCGAAGCGCGTCCCCTCCTTTTGGTAGGGATAGAGCGGCACAGTGAGCATTTGGTCGAGATATTCGTCCGTGTATTTTTCCTCCAACAACCGGCAACGCTTGATCCGGTCACGCCGCTCCAGGACATAATCGAGGGCGTCGTCATAGCAGCGAAAGTCGGGAGCAATGGCCTTGGCAGCCTGAACGAACACGTCAAAGCGGGCATAGGCATCCTCGCGAAGCACACCCGACTCGTCAAAATAGTCTTTCGCCAATCGCTCCAGCATCTCCCGACCATGGTCGCCGATGCGTATCTTCACCCTGCGCGGCCCTTTGTAGTCGATATAGACCGAACTATAGTCGGGCTCTGCCACCTGCACCTTCTTGCGCTTCTTCCTCACCCAGAGTTTCACGGCCTCCATGTGCTTACAAGTACCGAGCTGCGAAGTCTTGAAGTCGTAGCAGGAGCAGTAGTTCCACAGGCTGTCCTTCCCCCGATATACTACCTTGTATTCGTTTCTCGTAGCCGCATTGGCCACCCGAAACTCTCCCGGCGCATACTGTTCGTCCACCATCCGTATGGCAAAGGTCTCCTTCTCGGCCTGTAGCTTTCGTAAGGCCACCTGCCACTCCTCGAGCTTCATGCCCGCAGGCTTCTGCATATTGTTTATTTTCGGCATCAACACCTTGGCCCGCTTGCGCCGGCCCTTCGTCTTCTTGGTGCCTTGGGCTGTCGCCTTCCATCGCCTTTTGCCCCCGTCCTTTTCAGGGTTTGAGGCTTCCGCTGGAGATTGTTCTTCTTTCTTCTCTATATGTACCTTTTTCATGGTGCTCATGATGTTCTAACAGTATTAATGTGACTATTCGCTGATTTGATTTCCATGCGCTACCTACGCCTCCTTCCAGTCGTCAATCGTTCCCGTACGCGACGAGAAACTGACGCCCACGCGATGGACGGGACGGGAGTCGGCCTCATAGGGGCGCGCATACCCCTTCTCCTCTATCTGGTGCAAGGCGTCGTCCGCCGTGCCGTCGAGCTTGAACTCAAAGATATACACCCCCGTGGGCGTCTCGACGATGCAGTCGGCCCGGCCCTCGCTCTGCTGCTTTTCCGTGAGCACGAGGTAGGTGCTGAGAATGCGGAAGATAAGGTAGAAAGTATAGTGGAAATAGCGTTCCTTCTCCGTCTCCATGTCCTTTCGACGCATCGAGTAAGGAATGCTGGCGAAGAAGGCCGTCAGGCTCTTGCGCCATGTGTCGAGGTCGTCGCGCAGGAGAGCACGCGTCAGTTGTATCGCCAAGGTGTTCGCCGACTCCTTCGTACCGAGATAGTTGGAGGCAATCAGCGTGAGGAAACCCTTTTTCACCTCATTGTTGGGCAGGTCGAGCAGGTAGGAGTTGGAGAAGCGGTCGTAGTCCTTGATGGTCAGATAACCGCTCTGATAGATCATGGGCAACGGGCGCTCCACGTCCGCCCTGTAGTCGATAAAGTCCGACGTGTCGTAATACTTCCCCGTCAGTTCGTTGAGGTTCTCATCCGTATGGCTGAGCAGACGGACCAGGTAACTGGGCGTACCCGTGCGAAACCAGTAGTCCTGGATATCCCTAACGCTAAGCGCATTGAGCAGGCTAAAAGGATTGAAGATGTCTGTCTTCCGCTTACTGAAATGATAACCGTCATAATGCCGCTTCAGCAACTGGCGCACCTCCTCGGGGCTCACCCCCATTTCGTACGCCATAGCGTCCATCTCGTCATGAAATGTTCCCTCCAGTTCCGCCTCCGTGATACCGCAGACCGCCTCATAGGCCGCACTCATACTGATATCCTCCGGCTGGTTGAAACCACTGAACACACTCACCTGCGAAAACTTCGTCACGCCCGTGAGCAGCACGAAGCGCAAGTCTTGGTCAGCAGCCTTGAAGGCAGAGTAGAAACCCTTGAGCGTCTCGCGGTTGATGTCTTCTACCAGCACCTCCCTGCCATTGCCTACTACTTCCGTCCTTCCCGAGTCGAGCACATCGAGCAGCGGCTTGTCATACTCGTCGATGAGCACCACACACTGCTTGCCCGTCACCCTGTGCACATGGGCGAGCAGATCGACAAAGCGCTTGCCATCATCGAAGTTGGGATTTCCCTCGTAGCCATACAGCTTCTCCCATTCCTCTATGATGCCCCGAATCAGTTTGGGCAGCGTGTCCCCACCCTTCGTATAGTTCGTACTATTGAAGTCGATATGGAATACAGGATATTGCTCCCACTCCTGCTCCAAGTCCTCGATGGCCAGGCCTCGAAACAACTCCCGCTCCCCACCGAAATAATACTTCAGCGTAGAGACGAGCAAGCTCTTGCCAAACCGACGAGGACGGCTCAGAAAGTAAATCTTACCCTCCGTCACCATCTTGTGCAGCAAGGCCGTCTTGTCCACATAGACAAAACCGCCGTCAACAATACTCTTAAAATCCTGTATGCCGATGGGATACTTCATACGCAAACCCTTTTTGTAATTCAATTCTTTTTTCAATCAACAGCCTGAGCTACCAACATACCAGAATAAGCGGTTTTAGGAGATTTCATCAAACCAATGCTGTTCTTCGATAATTCGATGACTCCTTGCAGTTCGCACACCACATTCCGAGGAAGCCCTGGTTCCAGCAAGATTCGCCCAACCTTATCAATCTTATCCAACTCCAAATTATATTGTTCGTACAACCGCTCCCGGTCAGCCACCAATTCCGGACGATTCTGCCTGTCATTCAAGTGGAGCAGTTTTATCGTCTCCCTGCCCTTATCCGTCACCCCGACTATCTCATGTCGACGAAACTTCACATGGTCTGTAGGGATATCTACGGCAGGGTTGATAAGAAGAGGTTTCTCCGCCTCCAAACTGCCTGGAGCCGTCACTTTTTGAGACTCATCTACCAAAGGAAAGAATGCTTTTTTATATGTTCGATTACACAGACTGCAAGCATATAGAAGATTACTCCATTCATACGCCAGCCAGTAATAAGATGCCTTTGGACGATAATGTTCCACATCATTATATGGGAGCGTCACACGACATTCACAGTAAGCACACTTATGAAACTGGTCTTTCATCAGTTGCTGACGAACATCATTAGCCCGGTACACGGTCTCGCGTACCTCCGATGGATTTGTCGGAGCAGAAACATTCTTCAGAGTAGGAGGAACAGACGCCGACTTGTTTATCTTTCTCATAGCTTAACGTTTAGTTGCTTGGCGATTTTCTCCAACAACATGGCTGATCGAATAGCATTAGAGTCTTGGATGGTAGTCATACCACTCATCTCCTTGTCCAACTCAGCCAATCTCTTTTTGTCAGCACCAGTCAGCTTTTCTTTCTGCAAAATAGAGTCACGCTCTTTGATTTTCTCATCCCATTGAGGAGCTTGAAGAGAGTAAAGCCCAAAGAGATCGCTAAGCAACACCTGTCCTACATTTGAAAGGGCAATGTTTCCAAACGCCTTTTGCTCCATAGCGCCACCAGCGTTCAAATTGACGACCTGAGCTATATCAGCAGCACCAACCACAATGACAGGACTATGCGTCGTGACGACAAACTGAATATTAGGGAATGTGTCCTTCAGCTGCTTCAGGATTTCACGCTGCCATTTGGGATGAAGATGCAAGTCCACTTCGTCTATCAATATGATCCCCGAAGCATTCAGCGGGTTAGGCTGCTGGGGCGTGACAGGATTCGCCTCAATCATACGCGAAGCGATATCAGCCACCATAGCAATCACAATTTTATAGCCATCGCTCATCTCTTCCAGACGCATTTCGCGCACAGTGCCATCATCCTGCATCTCGTCCACGACAAAGCGCAAAGGCCTATTGAGAATACGAGGATTAGAGCATCTGTTACCAATGAATCTTGCCAACGCATCACGCACCACATTCAGGCTCGGCGATTGATAACTGGTGTCGTTGCGCTCTATTTTTTCCCTGCGCTCGTCATCCTCCTGCAAGTCAAACCAATTCACGAACCGCTTGAAATCCGTATTGGGTTGAGGAGCACCAATATAGGCATCCCAACGCTCAAAAACATCTGCAAAATTTCTACGACGCTCAGGCATCTGAATAAACCCACGTCCCGTGCCATAATAGGCTATTAATGGAAACTCGACGAGCTTATCCGCCTGCATCCTTTCCATAATGCTGGCAGCATACTTTTTGAGGCCTTGCAAGTCAGTCGTTTCCTTGGGGACAGAACTACCTTTTCGAGAGCGAACCACTTTTACGGCTTCACCATCTTCCGTTAGCACCTCAGCCTTCACACTCAGATAGTCCGCCGTACGCACTCCGTCCTCCTTGTGAATGTCAGAATCCGTAAACTGCGTAGTGGAAGAGCCCGGAAACTCACCCATAAACGGACTCAACATGTGGATGATGGCATCCATTATAGTCGTCTTTCCCGAACCGTTATCGCCAAGAAAAATTGTGATATTCTTGCTACCATCAAAAACTATATCC
>SKEF01001045.1_pt1 | contig 26013 bp, 27 predicted proteins | sample 4826691 | NCBI WGS metagenome assembly SKEF01 (sample SAMN11008816, study PRJNA524170) | human gut metagenome | biome: Human fecal sample; material: Feces; isolation source: fecal sample from pouch patient p23, p27 | host: Homo sapiens | place: Israel: Tel-Aviv | collected 2016-08-24
ATATACGCTCGTCCTTGACAGAAACACAGATTCTGTCGTGGACGGGCGTTTTTTGGTACAACAGGGAATTTCGTAGAAATTTCCTGACAGAGAAATATGGCTGAATCAGAAGAAGTTCAAAGAAGTTTAAAAAAAATTCAGAATCAGGACAGAATCAGTAATGACCAACTACAGGAGGTGTTCCCATGTATCCAACATTAGAAACCATCAAACAGCTTGCACAGACAAAAGAATACCGTCGTATTCCTTTGTGCAGAGTACTTTACGCAGACAGATATACACCGGTAGAAGTGATGCGCACCCTGCGAAAAGCCAGCCGTCACTGTTACCTGCTGGAAAGTGCCAGCCAGACAGAGGTGTGGGGCAGATATTCGTTTCTGGGATATGAACCGTCCATGGAAATTACCTGTACGGACGGAACTTTAAAAATCCGTAAAACAGATGCGCGGGGACAGGCAGAGGAAACGGTGAAACAGGTGACACATCCTGGTGATACACTCAGAGAAATCATCCGGGAATATAAAACTCCGGTGATGGAAAATATGCCTCCTTTCACAGGCGGGCTGGTAGGATATTTCTCCTACGATTACATTAAATACAGCGAGCCGAAATTAAAGTTAGGCGAGCACGAAGATCCGGATTTCAGAGACATGGACCTGATGCTTTTTGACCAGGTGATCGCCTTTGACCACTACAGACAGAAGGTGCTTCTGATTACTGGAGTCATGCTGGAGGACCTGGAAGCTTCCTACCAGAAGGCAGAGAAAAAACTGCAGGAAATGGCAGATCTGATACGAAACGGTGAAAAAGAAGAATTTCCGCCATTAGAGCTTGAATCAGAGATAAAACCACAGTTCCCAAAAGAAAAGTATTGTGAAATGATAGAAAAAGCAAAGCATTACATTCATGAGGGAGATATTTTCCAGGTAGTACTTTCAAACCCGATGAGGGCAAAAGCTGAGGGCAGTTTATTTGATACTTACAGAGTGCTGAGGGCAACAAATCCGTCACCATATATGTTTTATTTTTCCAGTGATGATATTGAACTGGCGGGTGCCTCACCGGAAACACTGGTAAAACTGGAGGGAAAAAAACTTACCACTTTCCCGCTAGCAGGAACCAGACCGAGAGGAAAAACAAAGCAGGAGGACAGAGAACTGGAAGAAGGTCTTCTGAAAGACGAGAAGGAACTTGCAGAGCATAATATGCTGGTAGATCTTGGGCGAAATGACATCGGAAGAATCAGTAAGATCGGTACAGTGGAAGTTGAAAAATATATGAGTATAGAGCATTTTTCGCAGGTCATGCACATTGGTTCTACCGTTGCAGGAGAGCTAAGAGAAGATAAAGATGCGATAGACGCTGTAGACGCTATCCTTCCGGCAGGAACTCTTTCCGGAGCACCGAAGTTTCGGGCCTGCCAGATCATCGAAGAACTGGAACAGAGCAAACGAGGCATTTATGGCGGCGCGATTGGATATCTTGATTTTGCCGGAAACCTTGATACCTGCATTGCTATCCGTCTTGTATATAAGAAAAAAGGTGAGATCTGCATCCGCTCCGGTGCAGGAATCGTGGCAGACAGTGTTCCGGAAAAAGAATTTGAAGAGTGCTGCAATAAGGCAAGAGCCGTAGTTCTGGCAATCGAAAATGCACAGGAGGGATTGGAATGATCGTACTGATTGATAATTATGACAGCTTTTCCTACAACGTATATCAGCTGATCGGTTCTGTAGAGCCAGATATCAAGGTTATTCGAAACGATGAATATACAGTAGAAGAAATTGAGGCAATGAAACCGGAAGCACTGATCCTTTCGCCGGGGCCGGGTAAACCGGCAGACGCAGGAGTCTGCATCGAAGCAATCAGATATTTTGCAGGAAAACTTCCAATCTTTGGAATCTGTCTTGGACATCAGGCAATCTGTGAAGCTTTTGGCGGCAGAGTATCCTATGCAAAAGAGCTGATGCACGGCAAGAAAAAAACAATTTATACTGTTGGAAAAAGCAAGATTTTTGAAGGACTGGGAGACAGCTTCCAGGCAGCCAGATATCATTCGCTGGCAGCAGTTAGAGACGAACTGCCGGATACTTTAAGAGTCACCGCAGAGGCAGAGGACGGTGAAATCATGGCAGTGGAACATACCGAGTATCCCATTTATGGAGTGCAGTTTCATCCGGAATCCGTGATGACTCCAGATGGGAAAGTGATGGTTCAGAACTTTATAAATATTGTAAAGAAGTAGTTAAGGAGGACATAAAAATGATCAAAGAGGCAATCGTAAAACTTTCAAAAAAAGAAGACTTAACATATCAGGAAGCAGAGACAGTCATGGACGAGATCATGAGCGGACAGGCAACACCGGTACAGATGTCATCTTATCTGACAGCACTTTCCATAAAGGGTGAGACTATTGATGAGATTACTGCTTCTGCAGCAGGAATGAGAGCACACTGCATTAAATTACTGCATGATCTGGATGTGCTTGAAATCGTAGGAACCGGCGGAGATGGAGCAAATTCTTTTAATATTTCCACTACTTCTTCCCTGGTGATCGCAGCAGGCGGTGTACCGGTTGCAAAACACGGAAATCGTGCAGCATCCTCAAAAAGTGGTGCGGCAGATGTGCTGGAAGCTCTTGGTGTAAACATCACAATTCCACCGGAAAAGAGCGCAGAACTGCTGAAAAAGATTAATATCTGTTTCCTGTTCGCTCAGAATTATCACATTGCAATGAAGTATGTGGCACCGATCCGCAAAGAACTGGGAATCCGTACAGTATTCAATATACTTGGACCTCTGAGCAATCCGGCAGGAGCAAATATGGAACTGATGGGTGTGTTTGATCAGGCACTTGTAGAGCCACTGGCACAGGTTATGGCGAAACTTGGTGTGACCAAAGGAATGGTAGTTTTCGGACAGGATAAACTGGATGAGATATCCATGAGTGCACCGACTTCTGTATGCGAGATCAAGGATGGATGGTTCCAGTCTTATGAGATCACACCAGAACAGTTTGGTTATACCAGATGTTCAAAAGATGATCTTGTCGGTGGAACTCCGGCGGAAAATGCAGAGATTACCAAAGCAATCCTGAAGGGTGAAGAAAAAGGGGCGAAGCGTCAGGCAGTCTGCCTCAACGCCGGAGCCGCACTCTACATCGCAGGCAAGGCAGATACAATGGAAGCAGGTGTCCGCATGGCAGAAGAACTGATCGACAGTGGTGCGGCACTGAAGAAATTAGATGAATTTATTCATGAATCCAATGCCTGAATAACCGATTAGAAAGGGGAATTTTTTACGATGAATATATTAAATGAGATTGCTGAGAAGACAAGAGAGAGAATTGAAAAAGATAAAAAAGAGATGCCGAGAGAGGATCTGATCCGCGAGATCCAGCAGAAAAAAGTGCAGATGCTGCTCAATCCTCTGATCCAGTCTGAGACAGCAAAAACACCACACAGCTTTTATCAGGCATTAAAAAAACCAGGAATGTCCTACATCTGTGAAGTAAAAAAAGCATCCCCGTCCAAGGGCCTGATCGCACCGGATTTTCCGTATCTGGAGATTGCAAAAGAGTACAAATCCGCCGGTGCATCCGCAATTTCCTGTCTGACAGAGCCATTTTATTTCCAGGGTTCTGACCAGTATTTATGGGAAATCGCATCAGAAGTTGATATTCCGGTGCTGCGAAAAGATTTCGTCATTGATGACTATATGATTCTGCAGGCAGCAGCTTATGGAGCGGCTGCAGTACTTCTGATCTGTGCATTGCTCGATGATAAACAGCTTCGCGAATACCGCGAAATGGCAGAAGAGCTTGGTATGGATGCCCTGGTGGAAGCACATGATGCAGAGGAAGTTGAGCGGGCATTAAAGAGCGGTGCAAGGATTATCGGAGTCAATAACCGTGACCTCAGAACTTTCGAGGTGGATATGGCAAACAGTATCAATCTTCGCAAACTTGCACCGGAGAATGTGATCTTTGTTTCAGAGAGCGGCATCCGCACATCAGAGGATATCCAGAGACTGCATGACAACAAGATCGAGGCTGTGCTGGTCGGAGAAACACTGATGCGAAGCCCGGACAAAAAAGCAGCACTGGAAGAATTAAATGGAGCACCGTTGACTGAGGATTGAGAAACAGAGAGATGCAGAAAATGACAGACGGGAATGATAGCGGGACTAAGATAAAAATATGCGGACTAAGGCGCAGGGAAGATATCCTTGCAGTCAATGAAGCGAAGCCGGATTACTGTGGATTTATCATAGAATTTCCCAGTAGTTTCCGGAGTGTAACGGCAGATGAAGTGAGAGAATTTGTGAAGGAACTGGATCCTGAGATCCGGCCGGTCGGAGTATTTGTGAATGCTCCAATGGAACTGGTAAGAACACTTCTGGATGACGGAACACTTGCACTTGCACAGCTTCACGGACAGGAAGATGAGTCCTATATCAGAGAATTAAAAACATATACAGACAAGCTGATCATCAAGGCTTTTTCCATAAAAACAGCTGAAGATATCGAGAAAGCACTGCAAAGCCCGGCAGATTACATCCTGTTGGATCAGGGCGGCGGAGGAACGGGAAAGACTTTTGACTGGTCCTTGATCCCTGAGATCCAGAGACCGTTTTTCCTTGCAGGAGGGATTGGAGCCTCCAACCTGGGGCAGGCGATCCGGGAAATTCACCCTTATGCGGTGGATCTGAGCAGCAGTGTGGAGACTGAAAAGCGGAAAGATCCGATGAAGATCCGGCAGGTTGTGGATATTGTAAGAGAAATAAAAATAATAAATTAAAGAGAAATAAGGTGTTTTGAAAAGAAACACAGAGGAGGATATAAATGTCAAAAGGAAGATTTGGAATACATGGAGGGCAGTACATTCCGGAGACACTGATGAATGCAGTGCTGGAACTGGAAGAAGCATATAATCATTACAAAGATGATCCGGAATTCAACCGTGAACTGACAGATTTACTGAACAATTATGCAGGTCGTCCGTCACGTCTGTACTACGCAGCACACATGACAGAAGACCTCGGTGGAGCAAAAGTTTATCTGAAACGTGAGGATCTGAATCATACCGGAGCACACAAGATCAACAACGTTCTGGGACAGGTTTTACTTGCCAAAAAGATGGGAAAAACGCGTGTTATCGCAGAGACCGGAGCCGGACAGCACGGTGTTGCGACAGCGACAGCAGCCGCTCTTATGGGCATGGAATGTGAAGTCTTCATGGGTAAAGAAGATACCGAACGTCAGGCACTGAACGTATACAGAATGCGTCTTCTGGGAGCCAAAGTACATGCCGTTACATCTGGAACTGCAACCCTGAAAGATGCCGTTTCTGAGACGATGAGAGAGTGGACAAACCGTATTTCCGATACACATTATGTGCTCGGATCTGTCATGGGACCGCACCCATTTCCGACAATTGTTCGTGATTTCCAGGCAGTTATTTCAAAGGAGATCAAAGAACAGATTCTGGAAAAAGAAGGAAAACTTCCGGATGCTGTACTTGCCTGTGTTGGCGGTGGTTCCAATGCAATCGGAACTTTCTACAACTTTATTGAGGACGAGGGAGTTCGCCTGATTGGTTGTGAGGCAGCTGGACGCGGTGTCAATACTGCTGAGACTGCAGCAACGATCGCAACCGGAAAACTTGGTATTTTCCACGGTATGAAGTCTTATTTCTGCCAGGATGAGTATGGTCAGATCGCACCGGTTTATTCCATTTCCGCTGGTCTGGATTACCCGGGTGTTGGACCGGAACATGCACATCTTTATGATATCGGCCGAGCAGAATATGTGCCGGTAACAGACGACGAAGCAGTAGATGCATTTGAATATCTGTCAAGAACAGAAGGTATTATTCCGGCAATCGAGAGTGCTCATGCAGTTGCCTACGCGAGAAAGATCGTACCGCAGATGCGTAAAGATCAGATTGTAGTTATCACCATTTCCGGACGAGGAGACAAGGACTGTGCAGCAATTGCACGTTACAGAGGGGAGGATATCCATGAATAAGAAAATTACAGAAGCATTTGCAAAGGGAAAAGCATTTATCCCGTTTGTTACCTGCGGGGATCCGTCCCTTGATGTTACCGAAAAAATTGTTTATGCCATGGAAGAAGCAGGTGCAGATCTGATCGAACTTGGTATTCCATTTTCTGATCCGACAGCAGAAGGACCTGTTATCCAGGGTGCAAACCTGCGTGCTCTGTCCGGTGGAGTTACCACAGATAAAGTCTTTGATATGGTAGAAAAAATCCGCAAAAACAGTTCCATCCCGATGGTATTTATGACCTATGCGAATGTTGTTTTTTCTTATGGAATCGAGCGTTTTTGCAAGAGAGCAGCAGAGGTTGGAATGGATGGAATGATCCTTCCGGATGTTCCTTTTGAAGAAAAAGAAGAGTTCGCATCTGTTGCAGAGAAGTATGGATTGGATCTGATCTCTTTGATCGCACCGACTTCTCATGAGAGAATTTCAATGATCGCAAAAGAAGCAGAAGGTTTTGTTTACTGTGTATCTTCACTTGGAGTTACCGGTATGCGAAGTCAGATCACGACGGATATTGGAGCTATGGTGGAACTGGTTAAGGCACAGAAAGACATTCCATGTGCGGTAGGATTTGGTATTTCTATACCAGAGCAGGCGAAGAAGATGGCGGCGCAGGCTGATGGTGTTATTGTAGGGTCTGCGATCGTGAAGCTCTGCGAGACACATGGAGCCGACTGCGTACCGTATATCAAAGAGTATGTGAAGTCGATGAAAGATGCGATAAGATAAAATAAAGGATTCCCGGTGAGACCACTTATTTTCCCTTGCTTGTAAAAGGAATATCTTCATGTTATGATATAAATTAATTGAAAATAGTTAATTTTGTTTGTATAAATGTCATCAAAAACGATTACAGGAAAGAGGTTATGACATGGAATTCCAGCATGAACTGGTGATCCCGGATGAGGGATTGCCGTTTAAATTTTTCTTATTTGAAGGGAGCCAGGGGAATTATGTGAGAGAAAAACACTGGCATACATCCATCGAAATCTTTGCCGTGATGGAAGGCTCTCTTACATTTTATTTAAATGATGAAAAACATCCGCTCAAAGCAGGGGAGCTGATGATCATTAACTCCAACGAAGTACATTCGATAGATTCCCCGGAGGAAAATCATACAGCAGTCCTTCAGATTCCGCTGAAACAGTTCGAGGATTATTTTACCGCACATCGTTTTATCCGATTTGCAGCAAATGAGCAGGAGACGGATTCACAGCTCTGGCGGTTGATACGGGAAATGTATAAATTATACGGCAAGCGAGGAACCGGGTATGAGTTTAAGATTCGTTCCTTTTATTATGATGTATTGTATCTGCTGGTCAACCATTACCGTCTGGATGAGGCGGGAGAGCAGGAAGTGCGCCACAGCCGCCGTCTGGATGCGCTTGCAAGAATTACTTCCTATATGAGAGAGCATTATCAGGAAGAACTCAAACTGACTGATGTGGCGAATATGTTCGGTTATTCCGATGCATATTTATCCAGAATGTTTCAGAAATATGCAAATGTCAATTTTAAGACGTATCTGCAGGATATTCGTATGACCTATGCGTATCGGGAACTTCTGAATTCTGATAAGACGATCAGTCAGATTGCAATGGATAACGGATTTAGCAGCAGTCGTGCATTTACAAGAGAATTCCAGAAACGATATGGTATTTTGCCAAGTGAAGTTGAAAGAGAAAAATAAAGAATAAAAATACAAAAACAGGCGAATCAGAAACGCCTGTTTTTTATGTGTTTATCAAACAGTTTATGAAATTGGAAAAATACAAAGGTCAAAAAAGTGCACTAAAGAGGACAAAAAAACTGGCGAAAGGAAAAGGACTTCATGATATGATGGTTTCAACATAAAAATAAAGGAGGTAACTTCAGGTGAGGATTCAGAATGTAGCAGATGACGCGTTCCGTAGATATGGTAAAGTACTGGAGGGGTATGATTTTACGGAACTCCTGAAGGAAATGAAGCATACTCCGGTGCCGGAGGATGTAACTTACGTTCCTTCCGTAGAAGAAATGGAAGCACTGCCGGTTGCAAAAGAACTGCAGAACAAAGGATATGGCGGTCTGCCGATCGAAATCGGATATTGCAACGGACATAATAAGAAATTAAATGGTCTGGAATACCACCGCAGCTCCGAAATCAATGTTGCAGTGACAGACCTGGTATTGCTGATCGGACATCAGCAGGATGTAGAAAAGGATTTTACATATGACACATCCAAAGTAGAGGCGTTTCTTGTTCCGGCAGGTACAGCAATTGAAGTATATGCAACAACACTTCATTATGCACCGTGTCATGTAAATGAAAGTGGTTTCCAGTGTGTTGTAGTTCTTCCGAAAGGAACAAACACAGAACTGACTTTTGAAAAAGCAGCAGAAGGAGAGGACAAGCTCCTTACCGCTAAAAATAAATGGCTGATCGGTCACGAAGAAGCAGCTATCGAAGGCGCATTCAACGGACTGAAGGGTGAGAATGTCGGAATCGACTGATCGTGAACTAAGAAACGAAACATAAAATAAATATCTACTATATAATATGGAGGAATTTTTATCATGAATAACATGCCAGAAGTAAAAGTTGGAATCGTTGCTGTAAGCCGTGACTGTTTCCCGGAAAGCCTTTCCGTAAACAGAAGAAAAGCTCTTGTAGAAGCTTATGCTAAAAAATATGATGCAAAAGACATCTACGAATGTCCAATCTGTATCGTAGAGAGTGAAATTCATATGGTTCAGGCTCTGGAAGATATCAAAAAAGCAGGATGTAATGCACTTTGTGTATATCTTGGAAACTTCGGACCGGAAATCTCCGAGACACTTCTTGCAAAACATTTCGATGGACCTAAAATGTTCATCGCTGCAGCAGAAGAAACACAGAATGACCTTTGCCAGGGACGTGGGGATGCTTACTGTGGTATGCTGAATGCAAGCTACAACCTGCAGCTTCGTAATGTAAAGGCTTATATTCCGGAATACCCGGTTGGCGATGCAGAAGACTGTGCAGATATGATCCATGACTTCCTTCCAATCGCAAGAGCAGTTGAAGGTTTAAGCAACCTTAAGATCATCAGCTTTGGACCACGTCCGACAAACTTCCTTGCTTGTAATGCTCCGATCAAACAGCTTTACAACCTTGGTGTGGAAATCGAAGAAAACTCTGAACTGGATCTGTTTGAAGCATTCAACAAACATGAAGGTGATGAAAGAATTCCGGAAATCGTTAAAGAAATGGAAGAAGAGCTTGGTGCCGGAAACAAGAAACCGGAAGTTCTTTCAAAACTTGCTCAGTACGAACTGACTCTGAAAGACTGGGTAAGAGATCACAGAGGATATCGTAAATATGTAACTCTGACAGGAAAATGCTGGCCGGCATTCCAGACACAGTTCGGATTCGTTCCTTGCTATGTAAACAGCCGTCTGACCTCCCAGGGTATCCCGGTATCCTGTGAAGTTGATATCTATGGTACATTAAGTGAGTTCATCGGACAGGTAGTAAGCAACGATATCGTTACACTGCTTGATATCAACAACTCCGTACCGAAGGATATGTACAAAGAATCCATCGAAGGAAAATTTGATTATACACTGAAAGATACATTCATGGGATTCCATTGTGGAAATACTGCTTCCAGCAAACTTTCCTTCTGCGAGATGAAATATCAGATGATCATGGCAAGATCCCTTCCAATCGAAGTTACAAACGGAACTCTGGAGGGAGATATCAAACCTGGAGATATCACATTCTATCGTCTGCAGAGCACAGCTGATAACAAACTTCGTGCTTACATTGCACACGGCGAGGTTCTTCCGGTTGCAACTCGTTCCTTTGGAGCAATTGGTGTATTCGCTATTCCGGAAATGGGACGTTTCTATCGTCACGTACTTATCGAGGGAGGATTCCCGCATCATGGCGCAGTAGCATTCGGACACTTTGGAAAAGCTCTCTTCGAAGTATTCAAATATATCGGCGTTCCGGTTGAAGAAATCGGTTACAATCAGCCGGCAGGCGTAAGATACCCAACAGAAAATCCTTGGGGCTAAATTTAAAAAAATAAAATAAAACCAATACAGGCATCCCGGGAGTTTTCCTGGGATGTCGTAGTAAGGAGGAAATATGTATTATATTGGTGTTGACCTTGGTACTTCCGCAGTAAAACTTCTTCTGATGGAAGAATCAGGAAAAATCTGTAATATCGTATCAAAAGAATATCCACTGTTTTTCCCACATCCGGGCTGGTCAGAACAGAATCCGGAAGACTGGTTTACCCAGAGTGTTGAGGGAATGAAAGAATTGACCGAAGGAATTGACCGCTCTCAGGTAGCCGGAATCGGCTTCGGTGGACAGATGCATGGACTGGTAACACTGGATAAAGATGACAATGTCATCCGCCCGGCGATCCTCTGGAATGATGGACGTTCCCAGAAAGAAACAGAATATCTGAACAACGAAATTGGAAAAGATAAATTATCTCAGTATACAGCAAATATCGCTTTTGCTGGATTTACAGCACCAAAGATCCTGTGGATGAAAAAAAATGAGCCAGAGAAATTTGCAAAGATCGCAAAGATCATGCTTCCGAAAGACTACCTTGCATACAGACTTTCCGGATCCTTCTGCACAGATGTTTCTGATGCATCCGGAATGCTGCTTCTGGACGTAAAGAATCGCTGCTGGTCTAAAGAAATGATGGAAATCTGTGATGTAAAAGAAGAACAGCTCCCGAAGTTGTATGAGAGCTGGGAAGTTGTTGGAACATTGAAACCGGAAGTTGCAAAGGAACTTGGTTTCTCCGCAGATGTCAAAGTCGTAGCAGGAGCAGGTGACAATGCGGCAGCAGCAGTCGGAACAGGAACCGTTGGTGACGGACAGTGTAATATTTCTCTTGGAACCTCCGGAACCATCTTCATCTCAAGCAAAAATTTCGGTGTTGATGAAAATAATGCGCTGCATTCTTTCTGTCATGCAGATGGAAGCTATCATCTGATGGGCTGCATGCTGAGTGCAGCATCCTGTAATAAATGGTGGGCAGAAGAAATTCTTCAGACAAAGGATTTTGCTGCAGAGCAGGCACCGATTCAGAAACTTGGTGAAAATAATGTATTCTTCCTTCCATATCTGATGGGAGAAAGATCTCCACATAACAACCCTGATGCAAGAGGTGTCTTCTTCGGAATGTCTATGGATACCACAAGAGCAGATATGACACAGGCCGTTCTGGAAGGTGTTGCATTTGGACTTCGCGATTCACTGGAAGTTGCACGTAAACTTGGAATCAAAATTGACCGTACCAAGATCTGCGGCGGCGGCGCAAAGAGCCCGCTGTGGAAGAAGATCATTGCAAATGTTATGAACCTTAAGGTTGATGTCCTTGAAGTAGAAGAAGGACCGTCCATGGGTGGTGCAATGCTTGCTGCTGTAGGATGCGGAGCTTATCCGGATGTTGAAACCATCGGAAAGAAGATGGCTCATGTAGTTGATACCGTAGAGCCGGAAGAAGAACTTGTGGCGAAGTACGAAGAGAAGTATCAGAAGTTTAAGAAACTGTATCCGACCCTTAAACCTCTTTTTTAAGGTACTTCCTTAAGAACCGTCAATGATTTTGGCAAATAAGAAAACCCTGAGGGGGACTATCTCACAGTTGCGGAGGCCGAAAGTCCCCCTCAGACTCCCCCTGTTTGGCCACGTTGAAAAAGAGTTGGGTTTAAAGTTCGCTCAAACCAATGTTAAAATAGCGGAATATATTCTTCACACGACAGAAGAAGAGTTCCGCTGTTTTTTTATACACTTCATACTGGATGAACGAAGAAAAGCTTGTGCTTTTTAGCCCAGGGGTTGCAAGGGGACTGGCCAAGTCCCATTGCGGTTTCTGTATATTGTCAAATAAAAACAGAGTCTTAGGGCAATAGCCCTGATAGAAAGAAATGTCAATGCAAATTGACGGGCCCAAGGGAAGTCCCCTTATGTTTATTTATTCACAAAGGAAAATTTTCGAAAATTTGTCAACATCATATTTGTGTAAAAAATATACAAAATTAAAAATCAATTTTTTGTACTTTTGTTAAAAGAAAAGAAAAAAATTGACAATTTCTTGACAACCAAGAGCGTTTATGATACTATTTTCTCATCAAGTTAATAAAGTCTCTGGTAACTGGCGGAGTAGTGGAAATCACCACATGGGAATCAGAGATTTGCAGAGCCGACCGTCTGGGCAGTATTTGAGAAATTCTCAGATACTGCTTTTTTTAACCGGAAGAATGTTCTGGATGGGGATAATGACAGATGCCCGGGATATTCGAATATGTGCAGAGGGTATATGGTTAGAAAGGGACGTGGCGCTTACAATGAAAGGAGACAATTATGGGATTCAAAAGTGACATCGAAATTGCACAGGAGTGCGAAATGCTGCCAATCACAAAGATTGCGGAAAAAGCAGGTATTGATGACAAATATCTGGAACAGTACGGAAAATACAAAGCAAAAATTGATTACAATCTCCTGAAAGAGAGTGACAAGAAAGATGGAAAACTGATTCTTGTAACTGCAATCAACCCGACACCGGCTGGTGAAGGAAAGACTACAACAACAGTAGGTCTTGCAGATGGTATGCAGAAGCTTGGAAAGAGTGTTATGGTTGCTCTTCGTGAGCCATCTCTCGGACCGGTATTCGGTGTCAAAGGCGGCGCAGCAGGCGGTGGTTATGCACAGGTAGTTCCGATGGAAGATATCAACCTTCATTTTACAGGTGACTTCCATGCGATCGGTGCAGCAAATAACCTTCTTGCAGCAATGATTGATAACCATATCTTCCAGGGCAATGCACTGAACATTGATCCAAGAAAGATTACATGGAGAAGATGTGTGGATATGAATGACCGTCAGCTTCGTAATGTAGTAGACGGACTTGGTGGAAGAACAAATGGTATGCCTCGTGAAGACGGATATGATATCACAGTTGCATCTGAGATCATGGCAGTTCTTTGCCTTGCAAGCGATATCAAAGACCTGAAAGAAAGACTTTCCAAGATTATCATCGGATATACATATGGTAAAGTTGCTGAGCAGAAACCGGTAACTGCTGGTGATCTTCATGCAGAAGGTGCTATGACTGCACTTCTGAAAGATGCCCTGAAACCAAACCTTGTTCAGACACTGGAACACGTTCCGGCAATCGTTCATGGTGGACCATTCGCAAACATCGCTCATGGATGTAACTCCGTAACAGCTACAAAGATGGCTCTGAAACTTGCTGATTATGCAATTACAGAGGCTGGATTCGGTGCAGACCTTGGTGCAGAGAAATTCCTGGATATCAAATGCCGTATGGCAGACCTGCACCCAAGCGCAGTTGTTATCGTAGCTACTGTACGTGCTCTGAAATATAATGGCGGTGTTGCAAAAGCTGACCTCAACAACGAAAATCTGGAAGCACTGGAGAAAGGTATCCCGAACCTTCTGAAACATGTAAGCAATATCAAGAATGTATACAAACTTCCTTGTGTTGTTGCTATCAATGCTTTCCCGACAGATACAAAAGCAGAGCTTGATTTTGTAGAAGCAAAATGTAAAGAACTCGGTGTAAATGTAGCTCTTTCTGAAGTATGGGCAAAAGGCGGCGAAGGTGGAATCAAACTTGCTGAAGAAGTTCTTCGTCTGGTAGAAGAACCGAACGACTTCTCCTATGCATATGAGCTGGAAGGCTCTATTGAAGACAAATTGAACCAGATCGTACAGAAAGTATATGGCGGTAAGAGAGTGGTTCTGACAGCAAATGCTCAGAAACAGGCAAAACAGCTCGAAGCTCTTGGCTTTGGCAACTGCCCGATCTGTGTAGCTAAGACACAGTACAGTCTGACAGATGACCAGACCAAACTCGGTGCACCGACAGACTTCGAAGTTACTGTACGTAACCTGAAGATCTCCGCGGGTGCAGGCTTCATCGTAGCTCTGACAGGTGAGATCATGACTATGCCAGGACTGCCAAAAGTACCGGCTGCAGAGAGAATTGATGTAGACGAGACCGGAAAGATTACTGGACTTTTCTAAGAATAAAGTTTCCTATTAAATAGTTTTATGATTGCCTTATAAGGCAGGGAAATTCAGTTTGGAAACTGCTCCCCACCGGGCCACGCTGAAAAGATTATATAATTATATCATTAGAATGTAAAATAACAGGATATCTTCTCCATACGAGAGAGAAGAGTCCTGTTATTTTTATATACTGCTATATTATTTATAAGAAAGTCTTCAAGGGAAGTCCCTTTGCGGGTCAGAGGGCAGTTCCCTCATGTACGAATCGGTTGATATAATGCAGTGCCGCGCCAATAGCCGGAGTATATTGTCCATGTGTGCCGACCAGCAGTTGATCAGCTGTGAGAGTGAATGGGTTATTTTCATTGATCAGATGCAGTAGCATATTGAGATCTTCCGGAACCAGGTAAGGGGCAAGATATCCGCTGATAATGATAGGGCTGTCGATGATCATATTCAGATTTCGCATCGCAAATGCAAGATGTTTAAGATAATCCTGCCAGATTGCATTCAGGTTGTCTGATTTTCCTTCGCGTAGTACAGGGAAGAATTCTTTTATGCTCATACCGGCAGCTGCTTCCAGAGAGTTTGCGGAGCAGTAAGTTTCCAGGCAGCCGTGGCTACCACAGTAACAGAGAGGACCATTTGGATCAATACACATGTGTTCTATGGCTCCACTGTGCATGAAGCTTCCCTGGTGAACGTGATGATTCATGATAACAGCACCGCCAAGGTTACGATTCAGAAGAAAAACAACTGCATCGTTGAGATCAAAATGATTCCAGAGTTCCAGATAAGCCGCAGATTTGGAATCGTGTTCCAGATGACATGGATATGGAATTCTGGAAGTAAAATCGGATAATTTCATTTCAGTATTGTGCATGATCGCACCATATGTTACTACAGAACCATCAGGTGAAATAATACCTTGTGTAGCAATAGAAACACCAAGAATCCGATCACGGTCATAACCATTTTTATCGATGAATTTTTCAATATTCTGTGCGAGTTCTGCATAATATTCTGCCGTATTTTCATAGGGGAGAGCAATTGTATCCATTGCCATTGCCTCGCCATACAGATCAACAGCAGCAATGTGGAACATGTTTTTCAGAAGGCCGATTCCAATTGCGATTTTTACATCGGTAACGATCTGAATTACCTGAGCTTTGCGGCCGCCAGTGGATTCAAAATAACCATCCCGGCAGATCAGGCCATCCTGTTCAAGTGCATTCAGATTTTGGCTTACTGTAGAAAGTCCCATCTGCAGATCCTGCACGATCTGCAACTTGGAAGTCTGTTTTTCACGATAAATATACTGATAGACTTTTTCACGATTTATTTTTTTTAACGTAATAGTGGTTACGCCTTTTTCCTTCATTTTTATGAATCAGCCAGAGGATGATAATTGCCGCTGGCATTTCCTTTCTCCCGATTCAAGAGGGGAATTTTTGTATTCCGGATTGATAAGCTTCATCCGATAATGATCAAAAGTTTTGCTTATATCATAAAACTAAGATTTGAATTTATTTTAGTATACCATAATGAAATACGGAAAAAAAGAGGAGGAGAAGATAGTTTAACGCTGGTCATTGACAAATAGTTGTATTCTGTTTACCATGGACAACAGATACAGAGATTTATCCAGTAGATATTCAAATAAAATGTGGATAAACATTTGAACGGGGAGGCCTGAAAATGAAGATAACAGAGCGATTGAATGTTCTTCGAGAGTTAATGAAAGAAAAAAAGATAGATGCCTATCTGGTGCCAACGGATGATTTTCATGGATCTGAATATGTGGGTGATTACTTTAAATGTAGAAAATATATCACAGGTTTTACAGGATCAGCGGGAACAGCTGTGATCATGCAGGACATGGCTGGGTTGTGGACCGATGGCAGATACTTTATTCAGGCGGCAGATCAGCTTCGTGGCAGTACGATTGAACTGTTCAGATCGGGTGAGCCGGGAGTACCGACGGTACATCAGTTTCTGGCAGAAAAGCTGGAAAAAAGTATGTGTCTGGGCTTTGATGGACGTACAGTCAGTGCAAAAGAAGCAGAAGAATTGGAGAAACTTCTGGAAGAAAAAAATATCACATTTGCTGTAAATGAGGATCTGATCGGAGAAATCTGGAGAGAACGTCCGGCACTTTCCTGTGAGCCGGTTATGGAGCTGGATGTGAAATGGGCGGGCGAATCAAGAAAGGATAAAATTGCAGGGATTCGAGAGCAGATGAAGGCAAAAAAGGCGAATATTTTTATTCTTACTTCACTGGATGATATCGCCTGGTTACTGAACATTCGCGGTAATGATATTCATTGTTGCCCGGTTGTTCTTTCTTATTTGATCATGACGGATACCGAGGTTCGATTATATGCAAACGCAGCTGCTTTTTCGGAAGAAATCTGTACAAATCTGGCAGATGATGGAGTAAAAATCTATCCGTATGAGGATGTCTATTCTTATGTTCAGACAATCTCAGAGGATAAAAAAATCCTGCTTTCCAAAGACAGTGTCAACAGCCGTCTGGTAAGTAATATTCCATGTAATGTGACGATTGTGGATGAGCCAAATCTGACACTTCTTCCGAAGGCAGTCAAAAATCAGACAGAAATGGACAACGAAAGAACTGCACATATCAAAGATGGTGTTGCAGTTACAAAATTCATTCGCTGGATGAAAACAAATGTGGCAAAAGAGAGGATTACAGAACTCGGCGCAGCAGAGAAATTATATCAGTTTCGCAGTGAGCAGGAGCATTTTATTGGAGATAGTTTTGATCCGATCATTGCCTATGGAAAGCATGCGGCAATTGTTCATTACAGTGCAACAGAGGAGACTGATATTCCATTAGAGGCCAGAGGGATGGTACTTGCAGATACTGGCGGACACTATCTGGAAGGTACGACCGATATCACAAGAACGATCGTATTGGGACCGGTCACAGAGAAAGAGAAGAAATATTTTACTGCAGTTCTGCGTGGAAATCTGAATCTCGCAGCTGCGAAATTTAAATACGGATGCACCGGATTAAACCTTGATTACCTTGCCAGAGGTCCGCTTTGGGAACTTGGCGAAGATTATAATCATGGTACCGGACATGGGGTAGGATATCTTCTGAATGTGCATGAAGGGCCTAACAGTTTCCGATGGAAAAATCTTCCGGGAAATCCGGCACCGGTGTTGGAAGAAGGTATGATTACATCCGATGAACCAGGATATTATCTGGAGAATGAATTTGGCATCCGTCATGAAAATCTTGTTTTATGTAAGAAGGCAGAAAAAACTCCTTTCGGGCAGTTTATGTGTTTTGAGTCACTGACTATGGTACCGTTTGACCTGGATGGAGTTGATCCGGAACAGATGTCGGACCGTGAACGAAAACTGCTGAACGAATATCACAAAAAAGTCTATGTTACCATAGCACCATATCTAGATGAGGAAGAAAAAGAATGGCTGAGACAGGCAACCAGAGAGATCTGACAAAGGGTGAAAAAACAAAATATCGACTGGCGAGAGCAATGAAAGAATGCATGAAAACGACGTCCGTAGAGAATATTACAGTCAAACAGATCACAGAGAAATGTGAACTTACCAGACAGACGTTTTACAGGAATTTTCTGGATAAATATGATCTGATCAACTGGTATTTTGATAAGCTGCTGGCAAAGTCTTTTGAGCATATGGGTCAGGGAAAAACCGTCTATGATGCACTGGTTAAAAAATTTACTTATATACAGGAGGAACAGAAATTCTTTTCAGCAGCATTTCGTTATGATGAGCAGAATTCTCTGCGACAGCATGATTTTGAGTTGATTCTGGCTTTTTATGAAAAGCTGATTTGTGAAAAAACTGGCAAATTTCCAGAGGAAAATGTTCTATTTCTTCTGGAAATGTACTGTAACAGTTCTATTTACATGACTGTCAAATGGGTGACAGGGGAGGTGACATGTACACCGGAAGAGCTTGCGGAAAGACTTGTGGACGGTATGCCGGGGAAACTTGCAGAAGTATTTACAGGTCTTGAAATTCTGAATTGATAAGTGCTAAAATGCTGGAAATAAAGGAAATATGGACTATATATGTTTTCCGGCTAAAAATCATCTGGTGATTTTTACTGAATATAAATATCAAAAATTGGAACAAATCACGAAAGTTACAGAAAACGTTACACATGACGAATTCTGTAACTTTCTTTTTTATTAAAACATTGTTAATATAATAACAACTTGAAAGAAAAAACTGTGAGGAATTGATAAAAAGATACTCACGATTAATGTAGAAAGGGATGTATTTATCATGGCAAACAGAATTAATTTAAATGGAACGTCTTATCACGGAGCAGGAGCAATTGCTGAGATTGCAAATGAAGCAAAAGCTCATGCATTCAAGAAAGCATTTGTATGTTCTGACCCGGATCTGATTAAATTTAATGTAACAAGCAAAGTAACAGATGTTCTTGCAAAAGAAGGTCTGGAATACGAAATTTATTCTGATATCAAAGCAAATCCGACTATCCAGAATGTGCAGAATGGTGTAGTTGCATTCAAGAAATCCGGAGCGGATTATATTATCGCAATCGGTGGTGGTTCATCTATGGATACTGCAAAAGCAATCGGTATCATCATCGCAAATCCAGAGTTTGAAGATGTAAGAAGCCTGGAAGGCACAGCACCGACAAAGAATCCTTGTGTACCGATCATCGCAGTTCCGACAACCGCAGGTACAGCAGCAGAAGTTACAATCAACTACGTTATCACAGATGTTGAAAAGAAACGTAAATTTGTATGTGTTGACCCTCATGATATGCCGATCATCGCAGTTGTTGATCCGGAAATGATGTCTTCCATGCCTAAGGGACTGACTGCCTCAACAGGTATGGATGCCCTGACTCATGCAATCGAAGGTTACACCACAAAAGCCGCATGGGAAATGACAGATATGTTCCATCTGAAAGCAATTGAACTGATTTCCAAATCTCTTCGCGGAGCAGTTGATAACACCAAAGAAGGCCGTGAGGGAATGGCTCTTGGACAGTATATCGCAGGTATGGGATTTTCAAATGTAGGTCTTGGAATTGCACATTCCATGGCGCATACACTGGGTGCTGTTTATGATACACCACATGGTGTTGCTTGCGCTATGATGCTTCCGATCGTTATGGAATACAACCAGGAATGTACTGGTGAAAAATACCGTGAGATCGCACGTGCAATGGGTGTGAAAGATGTAGATTCCATGACACAGGATGAGTACAGAAAAGCAGCAATCGATGCAGTAAGAAAACTTTCTGTTGATGTTGGAATTCCGACAAAACTGGAAGCGATCAAAGAAGAAGATCTTCAGTTCCTGGCAGAATCTGCTCATGCAGATGCATGCGCACCGGGAAATCCGAAGGATGCAAGTGTAGAAGATCTGAAGGATCTGTTTAGAAAGATTATGTAATTTAAAAAAATTTAATCGTATGGGGAATCCTTTGAAAATTTCTCCTGGTGTTTCAGGAAGGGAGATTTTCGTGTGAAGGATTCCTCTTTTTGTCTTTGGGATTCTTGAGTTCTGGCTGTGTAATGGGGGAGGATTGTTCTGTTGTATGCCATACTATGGGTAAACGAAAGATTGGATGACCACAGTAGAAGTAAATATATTCCATGCAGGATACGACACGAACCTCGTACCTATCCATGCTTTTGGCAAAATAAAATATGTAAATTTGCGTCCCTTTTGGCGTTTCTGGCGTCTAATAAGTAGAAGCACATAAATGAAAGCTTTTACACAACATTTCCTGATGACCGGTCAGAGACAGGAGAATGGAGAAATCAATGAACAATGAATTTTTGATACGAAGGGCAAAGAAAGACGACAAAGATGCCTTCTGCAGGCTGATGGATGAGCATTTGCAGTGCATGTATAAGATGGCATCTGCATATCTCAAAAACGATGAAGATGTTGCCGATGCGATCCAGGATACCATTCTTTCCTGCTATGAAAACCTGAGAAGTCTGAAGCAGAACAGATATTTCAAGACCTGGATGCTTCGGATTCTGATCAATAAATGTAAGGATATTCTGAAGCAGAAGAAACAGGTCACCTACACGGACCAGATGCCGGAGACTCCTTTTTACGAGGAAGAATATGCTGCAAAAGAGTGGGCACAGATGCTGGAACCGCTGGATAATAAATATCGTCTGGTGATTCTTCTGTACTATATGGAAGGGTTCAATATCCGGGAGATCAGTGACATCCTGGATATGAAAGAAAGCACTGTGAAGTCACGTCTTCAGAGAGGCAGAAAACAGGTTGCAGAATTGTATGAATATAAGGTCAGGGAGGGACGTGCCTAATGATGAGTCTTAATGATAATGAAAAGGATTTTCAGAAAAAACTTCAGGAAGAAACAGAAATACCAGTGATTGTACATGAGCGCGTGAATCAGGCATATCGTCTGATCGAAAATAATACTGCTGTGCAGAAAAAGGCGCCAAAAGAACCTTATCACTGGATGAAGCTCGGAGGAAGAATTGCAGGGGGAATGGCGGCAGTGCTTGCAGTCGGATTTATATTCTGTGCGGTGAATCCAGTCATGGCCAAAAATCTTCCGGTGGTTGGAGGACTCTTTGAAATGCTGCAGGATAATGTGAGCTTTTTCGGTGATTTTTCGGAGCATGCAACGACGTTGGAAGCCGTTGATACAACTGAGGCAGAAGGAACCGTGGCAGACCCTGAGTCAGACATAGAAGGAAATTCACCGGAAGATACTGAGGCGGGACAGGATATGACAAAAAAAGACACTGCATATACCAAGACGGCAGACAATCTGACGATCACATGCTCAGAAGTATACGCGAACAGTCAGGCGGTCTATATAACTATGCAGTTTAAGAGTGATAATCCATTTCCGAAGACAGAAACTTTGGCTGAAAGTGGAACACCGGTCATTGATCTGGATATGACTGGCGGTGTGGACTTTAATTCAGAAGCTAGTCCGGTGATCGACGGCCAGGTGGAAGGACAGTTTCTGGATGACAACACCTATGCATGCATTTTCCGTTATGATCGCTCAGGTGGCAAAAGACTATACGGAATATAATGAGAAATACGATGAAATGACACAGCAGGTACTGGATGAGATGGGAATTACAATGGATGATATGGATGATGAGACAGATGAAGGGTATGCGCTGCTGGAAGAATTTATCAATAAAGTGTCTGAGCGTGGTGGAGCATATCAGAAGTACATTAAAGAAATTGATATTCCAGATACCTTTAACCTGCATCTGGATATTACGAAGGTAAGAGGACTGGAAGCAAACTATCAGTGGTCAGAAGAGGATGAGAAAAAATATGGAACGGATGCTGGCTACTACAAATATGAAGGTGACTGGAGTTTCGATATCCCGGTTACGGTAGATGATTCCCAGACAGAAGTAATGGAACTCAACGATACAAACGATAAAGGTATTGGACTCAAATCTGTAATCCGTACACCATATGAGCTGACCGTAAATGAGCTTTATGAGGATGGCTCTGACAGTGACTGCTTTATGGTTGCACTTGATGCCAACGGAAATAAACTTCCATATAATGATTCAACTGGAAACTGCAATAATTTTACAATCCAGGACAGAGATATTTCCACCGTTGACATCTACATTCTGGATTATACTCAATACATGGATGAGCTGAAGGGACCGGATAATTACAACAATAACGAAAACAAACCGGAAGGTCAGAAATGGAGTGATCTTCTTGACCAGTATGCAAAATATCACAAGACCCTGCATTTTGACTGAATATAGTGTGTCAGATGTAACTGTCAGATAATATTATAGAATGAATGAAATAATAAGATAGTATTTTACTTTTTGGGTGGAAACGGGTATCATATGGGTAACAACGTTTTCACCCAAGGAGGAGATTATCATGAAGATAGGTTTTATCGGTTGTGGAAATATGGCAACAGCCATGTTAAAGGGAATTCTGAAAAGTGGAGAAGTGGCAGCGACAGATATGATCGCTTCTGCAAAATCAGATAAGACACGTAAAAAGATCGAGCAGGAACTTGGCATTCAGAAGGCAGATACTAACGCACAGGTTGTGGATTTTGCGGATGTAGTTTTTCTGGCAGTGAAGCCACAGTTTCTGGAAGGTGTTCTGAATGAAATTAAAGACAGTGTAAAAGAGGAACAGATTTTTATCTCTATTGCACCGGGTAAAACATTACAGTGGCTTGGGGAACATCTGGGAGAAAAAACAAAAGTTATCCGTACTATGCCAAATACTCCGGCAATGGTTGGTGAGGGAATGACAGCGCTTTGTGTAAATGAGCTGGTCACAGAAAAAGAAACTGAACTTGCCGTAAAACTTTGTGATACCTTCGGAAAGACAGAAGTGATTCCGGAACATCTGATGGATGCGGTTGTAGGTGTTTCCGGAAGCTCTCCGGCATATGTGTTTATGTTTCTTGAAGCAATGGCAGATGCAGCAGTTGCAGACGGAATGCCGAGAGCCCAGGCATACAAATTTGCGGCACAGTCCGTGCTCGGAAGTGCAAAACTGATGCTTGAGACAGGGAAACATCCGGGTGAACTCAAAGATATGGTCTGCTCTCCGGCAGGAACGACAATTCAGGCAGTGCGTGTTCTGGAAGAAAAAGGTCTGCGCAGTGCAGTGATCGAGGCTCAGACTGCATGTGTGAAAAAAGCAAAAGGAATGTAAAATAAAATTTAAATTGACAGGCAGCCGCAAGGCTGCTTTTTCTGTTATAATAACAAAATACGAGGAGATAGTGCTTATGAAAAAAGAATATCTGTATGCAGGAACTTCAGTTTTATGTTTTGGAACAGTGGCTACCGTTTCGAAACTTCTTATGAATCAGCTGGATGCATTATATGTACTTGCTTTTTCATTTCTGTTTGCAACACTTTTTCTTGGCGTGTATAACTGGAAAAAGGGATTTTTGTGTGAAGTAAAAAAACTTACGGCAAGAATCTGGATCCGGATGATACTGATAGGATCGCTGGGCGTGTTTTTTTATAATTATTTTTTGCTTCTTGGGACAGCACGTCTCAAAGCACAGACAGCATTTGTGATAAATGAACTCTGGCCAGCGCTGATCATTCTTTTTTCCTGCTGGATTCTGAAAGAAAAGATGAATCCGGGAAAAGCAGCTGCTGTTATTTTTTCTTTTCTTGGAATTCTGGTTGTTACAACAGACGGAAATCTGGCGGAATTTTCGCTGGGAGATTCCAGAGGTGTTTTTTACGCACTGATGGCGGCAGTGTGTTATGGCATGTACTGTACTTTAAATAAAAAAGAAATTTATGATAAGAATCTCAGTGTTATGATTTCCTATGCTGCAGGAACAATAACCGCATTTATACTTGTTCTCATACAGGGAAAGCTGACCATACCAACAGGAAGTCAGGCAGCGGGAATGCTCTGGAATGGAATTATATGTAATGCACTTCCATATCTTACATGGGCGTTGGCTCTTGATCTGGGAAATACAGCGGTGATTGCCAATCTGGCATATCTGACTCCGTTTGTGTCGTTGATTCTGACGCATTTTGTTCTGGGAGAAAAGATCACCGTGTTTTCTGTTCTGGGGTTGCTACTGATTGTGACAGGCATTATTATACAGATGGTAGTAAATAAAAAAATGGAGGTATCAGAGATATGATATATACGGTGACTTTTAATCCTTCTCTGGATTATATAGTAGGCGTTGATGAATTTAAAACAGGAAAAGTAAACAGAACAGCAGAGGAACTTATTTTGCCCGGAGGAAAGGGGATCAATGTGTCAATCGTACTTAAAAACCTGGGAATGGAAAGTATCCCACTTGGTTTTGCCGGTGGATTTACAGGAGAAGAGATTCACAGACTGCTGAAAGAGCGGAAGGTAGAAGAGCAGTTTGTGCGGGTAAAGAAAGGAATCTCAAGAATCAATGTAAAATTGCGTTCTCTGCAGGTGGGAGAGAATGGTGAAAAAACTGTATCAGAGGAATCTGAAATAAATGGTATGGGACCGGAAATCAGTGGAGAAGAACTGGAAATTTTTTATCAGCAGCTGGATGCTCTGCAAAAAGGGGACATCCTTGTTCTTGCCGGAAGTATTCCGACGGTTCTTCCATCTACGATCTACCGTGATATTATGAAACGTTTGCAGAAGCGAGAAGTTATGATCGTTGTGGATGCAACCAAAAATCTGCTGGTAAATGTACTGGAGTATCATCCGTTTCTGATCAAGCCAAATAATTATGAGCTTGGAGAAATTTTTGGTGTTACGTTGAGCACAAAAGAAGACGTTATTCTTTATGCAAAAAAACTGCAGGAAATGGGCGCTGCAAATGTACTGGTCTCTATGGCGGGAGATGGGGCAGTTCTTGTGGCGGAAGATGGATCCACTTACAAAAGTGAAGCACCGGAAGGTAAGGTAAAGAATTCTGTTGGTGCAGGAGATTCCATGGTAGCCGGATTTTTATATGGATATTTGAAGTCTGGTATATATGAAGATGCTTTTTATTATGGAATATGTAGTGGAAGTGCGAGTGCTTTTTCAGAGAATCTTGCAACACGAGAAGAAGTGGATACACTGTTGAGGAATATAAAAAACAGAGCATAAATTAATTCAAGTCGAACAAAAAAAAAAAATCTCCGTGTATGAAAAGGGAAAGAGAGGATTCATGCACGGAGATTCTTTTATCGAAACTCAGAAGTTAATTTAAAGATCAGTTACGGTTCAGACATTGTGACGATATTCATAAGGAAGAACTTTTGTCTGGTTAAAGCTCGGGCAGTCACGCACCCATTCCAGAGATTCTTTGATGATCGCTGTCTGCATTGGAATGTTGTTTGGTCAACCATTATTTCTACAAATGGCAGTGATTATGTAAATATTTATAAATATTCACTGGATGATGTCAAAACCGGGATAGCCAAATGTAATGATACATATGAGGCCTGCTACCAGACAATTTATTCAGAGGGAAACAGTCTGTATATGGCAGTAGGATATGCAAAAGATGCAGATGACATCAGTGATGTCAGAAAATTTGTAGAGTATATTTCTTATCCGGGAAATCCGTCTCTTACGAGAGAGGCTGAAGAAAATGCAGCAGGAAATTCTGATAAGTCAGAGTCCGGTACTTCCAGCAAGAAGTCCGGAGGAGAGACAAACTCCTCTGATTCTGATACAGAAGAAAACGCTTCTGCAAGTTCATCAGACAGCAGTGATGATTCAGATATCCGTACTACTTCACCGATGACATTAGTTGACAGCGAGGGGAATACAATTGAAATCAATTATATTCTTCACAAAGATTATTCTTATGAATATCGTGGAGATGACGGAATGGAATATACGGATAACGGGGATGAAACCTATACAGACGAAAATGGAAATACGTATACAGCTCTGAATGATGACACACATCATCTGGGACATACGCTGGAACAGCATGATCTTCAGGATGCAGGCGGCAATACTGTGACGGTTACAGAGACTACAAATGGTGATTATTATTTCCGTGACGACAATGGTACCGGATTTACGGACAACGGAGACGGAACATGGAGCGATGAGAATGGCAGTAGTTATACTGAAATGAATTGATAGTAGAAAATATATCAGGAGGGTGGAAAAAGAGTGAAAAAAACATATCAGAGATTACCTGAATCAGAATTGGATATCATGCTTGTTCTTTGGAACGGAACTTCTCCGATGACCAGGCCGGAAATTGAAAAAGTAATCAATACAAAGAAAAAACTTGCATCGACAACAATCCTTTCACTGCTGACAAGACTGGAGAGTAAAAATTTTGTGGAAGTGACGAAACAGGGAAAATTAAACCTGTATACTCCATTGGTTTCGCAGTCGGATTATCAGGCACATGAGAGTCAGAGTGTTCTTGAA
>SKEF01001066.1_pt1 | contig 25669 bp, 26 predicted proteins | sample 4826691 | NCBI WGS metagenome assembly SKEF01 (sample SAMN11008816, study PRJNA524170) | human gut metagenome | biome: Human fecal sample; material: Feces; isolation source: fecal sample from pouch patient p23, p27 | host: Homo sapiens | place: Israel: Tel-Aviv | collected 2016-08-24
GGCGGAAAGGCTGAGGTGATGTAAGGTGTTCCAGACATTCCGTAACGCATGGAAGATCCCCGAGCTTAAAAATCGTCTCCTGTTCACGCTGGCGATCCTCGTGGTGTATCGTTTGGGCTGTGCTATCCCGGTGCCTTTCGTGACCAGCTCTGCGCTGACGCAGATGTTCTCGAACGGCAACATGCTCGCATATCTTGATATGATGAGCGGCGGCGCACTGTCCCGGTGCACGCTCTTCGCGTTAGGTGTGACACCCTATATCAACGCATCCATCATCGTGCAGCTGCTCACTGTGGCCATCCCCTCGCTGGAAAACATTGCGAAGGAACCGGACGGCCAGCAGAAGCTGCAGCAGATCACCCGGTATGCCGGCGGCATCATTGCTCTGATCATGAGCCTCGGCTACTACTTTGTGGTCCGTAACATGGGCGCACTGAAGTACACTTCCGGCGCGGCTGGTATCTTTACCGCCGTGGTCATCATCGCAACCTTCACCGCAGGTGCTCAGCTGATCACCTGGTGCGGCGAGCAGATCGATGACAAGGGCATCGGCAACGGCCTGTCCCTTCTGATCTTCTCTTCGATCGTTTCCAACTGGTCTTCTCTCTACACCACGGTGGCTGGTCTGCTGACCCGCGCCGCTGCTGGCGAGAGCCAGTTCTACATCTTCCTGCCCCTGCTGCTCGTTCTGGCACTGGTCGTGATCGTGTTCATCGTCATTATGACGAACGCTGAGCGCCGCATCACCATCCAGTATGCCAAGCGCGTGGTGGGCCGCAAGCAGATGGGCGGGCAGAACAGCTACCTGCCGCTGAAGCTGAACATGACCGGCGTCATGCCCATCATCTTCGCTTCCGCTCTGGTCTCGATCCCGGGCACGATCGGCAGCTTCATGCAGGTCGACCAGGCTGCGCATCCGTTCTGGTACGCATTCTTCCGTACCTTCAACTATACGTCGCCGCTTTACGTCGTCATCTACCTGCTGCTGATCCTGGCCTTCAACTACTTCTATGTGGCCATCCAGTACAACCCTGTTGAGATCGCCAACAATCTGCGCCGCAACAACGGCTCGATCCCCGGCTTCCGTCCCGGCAAGCCGACCAGCGATTTCATCACCCGCACGCTGAACAAGATCACCCTCATCGGCGCGATCTTCCTCGCTGTGGTGGCTGTGCTGCCTATCGTTCTGGGCAACCTGACCGGTATGAGCATCCAGCTGGGCGGTACCAGTCTGCTGATCGTGGTCGGTGTGGCACTCGATACCACCCGCAGCCTCGACAGCTTCATGACGATGCGCAGCCACAAAGGCTTCCTCGGCTGATCTGTAAAGAATAAGCACTGATGTAAGAAAGCACTGGAAAGGAGAGCATGCTCGGACTTTTCAGTGCTTTTTTGCTTTGGTGAGCCGTTAGCGATTTCAAACCGCAGCGGACTCAATGAAAAACCATCCTTTATATAAGGAGAGGAGAATTCCTATGAATCTGATTCTGTTGGGCGCCCCCGGCGCAGGCAAAGGTACGCAGGCTGAGATCATCTGCGCAAAGCTGAACATCCCCGCCATCAGCACCGGTAACATCCTCCGCGCTGCTGTCAAGGACGGCACCGAGATGGGCCTGAAGGCAAAGAGCTTCATGGACGCCGGCGCACTGGTCCCCGATGAGGTCATCATTGGCATCCTGAAGGACCGCCTGTCCGAGGCTGACTGCGCAAACGGCTTCATCCTGGACGGTGTGCCCCGCACCATCGCACAGGCAGAGGCCATCGAGAAGATGGGCATCCGCATCGACAAGGTGCTGGAGCTGTCTGTCGCTGACGATGTCATCGTCAACCGCATGGGCGGCCGCCGCGTCTGCGAAAAGTGCGGCGCAAGCTACCACATCGTCAACAAGAAGAGCAAGGTCGAGGGCGTGTGCGACTGCTGCGGCGGCAAGCTCGTCATCCGCAAGGACGACCAGCCCGCTACCGTGCTCGACCGTCTGAAGGCATATCATGAGCAGACGGAGCCGCTGGTGGACTTCTACCGTCAGCGCGGCAAGCTGGCTGTCATCCCCTTCAACGATTCCATTGAGGCGACCACGGCAGAGATCATGAAGGCTTTGGAGGCATAAAAGTGATTCAGATCAAGAATGCGAAAGAGCTGGACGGTATGCGCAAGGCGAATGCCCTGAGCGCAGCTGCCCTGAAATACGGCGGTGAACATATCGAGGCAGGTATGACCACCTGGGAGCTGGATAAGCTGATCTACGACTTCATCGTGAAGCACGGCGGCATCCCCAACTTCAAGGGTCTGTACGGTTTCCCCGGAACGGCCTGCATCAGTTTGAACGATACCATCATCCATGGTATCCCTTCGCATGACATCGTCATCCGCCCGGGTGACATCGTGAGCATTGATACCGGCGCAAAGGTCGATGGCTTCAACGGCGACAACGCCTGCACCTATGCAGTGGGCAAGATCGACCTGGAGGCTCAGCGCCTGCTGGATGTCACCAAGGCTGCTCTCTATAAGGGCATCGAGCAGGCTGTGGCCGGCAACCGCATCGGCGACATCGGCTATGCCGTCCAGAGCTACTGCGAGGACGCCGGCTTCTCCGTCGTCCGCGAGTTCGTGGGCCACGGCACCGGCAGGGAGCTGCACGAAGACCCCGAAGTGCCGAACTACGGCCATCAGGGCCGCGGCCCCCGTCTCGTCCCCGGCATGACCATCGCCATCGAGCCCATGATCTGCCAGTACGACTGCAAGATCACCCAGGCCAAGGACGGCTGGACGGTCAAGACCAAGGACGGCGGTCTGGCTGCTCACTTCGAGCATTCCATAGCCATCCTCAAGGACCGCACCGAGATCATGACCCGGAGCTGGGATGCCCCCAACTTTGACCCCGATACCTTCAGCTTCAAGTAAGGCTTGAGACCGAGACCTCCCTTTCCGGGGAGGTCTTTTTGGTTTTGAAAGACGCTATTTATGCAATTCTGACAAGTTTTGGTGAAAAAGATTCATCTCCACGGTGGAAATGGCAATGCAGAGAACGGAAAAAGACCGTTTTGAAAAAGCAAGAAATTTTTATCGGAAATACGGAAAAAACCACTTGCAAAATAGACACAAAAGGTGTATAATCTATAAATGGCCGTGACAGCCAGATGCTTTCTCGGTGGACAGGGATTCTCTGCCCACTTTGCGGATTTTGTGCCGCAGGAGAAGAAGTATGTGGCTTTCATCGCCGCCTGTCCGTCCCAACACGACAAACTGAGCAGATCCAATGAGGAGGCAATTAGCTTGTCTAAAGAAGACGTCATCGAAATTGAAGGCATCGTGCGTGAAGCCATGCCCAACGCCATCTTTAAGGTGGAAATGTTGAGCGAGGACAAGAACACCGGGAAGCTCACTCCCAGTGGTCACATCCTCTTAGCGCACATCTCCGGCAAGCTGCGGACCAATTTCATCCGTATCCTGCCCGGGGACAAGGTAACCGTGGAAATGTCGCCCTACGACTTGTCGAAGGGCCGCATCACCTGGCGCTCCAAATAAGCACCAGGGTATCAACCAAAAGGAGGTTCAACATCATGAAGGTCAAGCCTTCCGTGAAACCCATCTGCGAAAAGTGCAAGGTCATCCGCCGCAAAGGCCGCGTGATGGTCATCTGCCAGAACCCCAAGCATAAGCAGCGCCAGGGCTAATTCGGGCGCCTGGGGGTCAAGTGCGTAGAGTCCCGGCGCAGACCCCGACACTGACATGGGATGATTTTTGGAGGAAAACTACTATGGCACGTATTGCCGGCGTTGACCTGCCCCGCGAGAAGCGCGTTCAGGTGGGTCTCACCTACGTTTACGGTATCGGTCAGACCACTGCCAACAAGATCCTGGCAGCTACTGGTATCAACCCCGATACCCGCGTCAAGGACCTGACTCTGGAAGAAGAGGCTAAGATCCGTGACTACATCGATCAGGCTAACATCATCGTCGAGGGCGACCTGCGTCGTAATGTCGCTCTGGACATCAAGCGCCTGGTTGAGATCCAGTCCTTCCGTGGCACCCGCCATCGTAAGAACCTGCCCTGCCGTGGCCAGCGTACCAAGACCAATGCACGTACCTGCAAGGGTCCCAAGCGCACGGTCGCTAACAAGAAGAAGTAAGGAGGTTCTGAGAAATGGCAAGTGCAAATAACGCCAAGAAGGGCGCAAACGTCCGCATGAAGCGGAAAGAGCGTAAGAACATTGCAGCCGGTCAGGCTCACATCCAGTCTACGTTCAACAATACTGTCGTCACCATCACCGACCTGCAGGGCAATGCAGTGTCTTGGTGCTCCTCTGGCTCCCTGAACTTCCGCGGCAGCCGCAAGAGCACTCCGTTTGCAGCTCAGTCTGCAGCAGAGACCGCTGCCAAGGTCGCTATCGAGCATGGCATGAAGACCGTTGAGGTCTACGTCAAGGGCCCCGGCGCTGGCCGTGAGTCCGCTATTCGTGCGCTTCAGGCCACCGGTCTGGAAGTCACCCTCATCAAGGACGTGACTCCCATCCCCCACAACGGCTGCCGTCCCCCGAAGCGCCGTCGTGTCTGATCGAAGGAGGAAACTGAATTATGGCAAAGAATACGCAGCCTATCGCAAAGCGTTGCAAGGCCCTGGGCATTTCTCCTGCGGTCATGGGCTATGCAAAGAAGAATACTACCCGCAACTCCAATGGCAACATGCGCAAGAAGCAGTCTGAGTACGCTACTCAGCTGAAGGAGAAGCAGAAGGTCAAGTTCATCTACGGCGTTCTGGAGAAGCAGTTCCACAACGCTTACCTGAAGGCTGAGGCTATGCCCGGCAAGACCGGTGAGAACCTGCTCCAGCTCATGGAGCGCCGTCTGGACAACGTCGTGTTCCGTCTGGGCTTTGCTCAGACCCGCCGCGACGCTCGTCAGCTGGTCTCTCACGCTCACTTCACCGTCAACGGCAAGAAGGTCAACATCCCCTCTTACCTCATCAAGGCCGGTGACGTCATCGAGGTCCGTGAGTCCAGCCGCAGCTCTGCGAAGTTCGCTAAGCTGACTGGCCCCGAGGCCCCCGTCGTGGCTCTGCCCTCCTGGCTGGACCGCGAGGCTGGCACCCTGAAGGGCGTCGTCAACAAGCTCCCCGAGCGCAGCGACATCGACTACGAAGTTGCAGAGCACCTCATTGTCGAGCTGTACTCCAAGTAATCCATTAAGAAGGCCTGGCCTTCCGTGTGGATGGCCGGTTTTCACATTCTTTTCTTTGAAAGAATTTAATAATGGGCCGATGGCAACATCGGTTTGACAAGGAGGGCATAGATATGATGGAGATTGAACGTCCCAAAATCGAAACGGCAAGCCTGTCTCCCGACGGCCGCTACGGCAAGTTCGTGGCAGAGCCTCTGGAGCGTGGCTTTGGCATCACACTGGGCAACAGCCTGCGTCGTGTGCTTCTTTCCTCTCTGCCCGGTGTCGCCGTGACCAGCGTCAAGATCGACGGCGTGGTTCACGAGTTCTCCACCATTGAGGGCGTCAAGGAAGACGTTACCGAGATTGTCCTGAACCTGAAGGGTATCGCTGCAAAGCTGTACACCGACGGTCCGAAGACAGTGCGTGTTGAGGCAGTTGGCCCCTGTGAGGTCACCGCCGACAACATCAAGCAGGGCGATGATATTGAGATCCTGAACCCTGAGTGGCACATCGCAACCCTGGGCGAGGGCGGCAAGCTCGTCATGGAGCTGACCTTCGATAAGGGTCGCGGCTATGTGCCCGCTGAGCGCAACAAGCAGGCCATCATCGAGAAGAATGACATCAACACTCTTCCCGTTGATAGCATTTACACCCCCGTGCTCAAGGTGAATTATAATGTCGAGAGCACCCGTGTTGGCCAGGCCATCGACTACGACAAGCTGACCATTGAGGTTTGGACGGATGGCACGATCAATGCACAGGAGGCCGTTTCTCTGGCTGCCCGTGTGCTGACCGAGCACCTGAACCTGTTCGTCAACCTGTCCGACGAGGCCGCTGGCGCTGAGATCATGGTGGAGAAGACCAACGACGATAAGGAGAAGGCTCTGGAGATGACCATCGAAGAGCTGGATCTGAGCGTCCGTTCCTTCAACTGCCTCAAGCGCGCCGGCATCAACACGGTGGAGGATCTGGTCAGCAAGAGCGAGGACGAAATGATGAAGGTTCGTAACCTCGGCCGCAAGAGCCTCGAGGAAGTCATGGCGAAGCTGGACTCTCTCGGCTTCAAGCTGAACACAGACGATGAGTAATATTAAAGTTAAGGAGTGAAACGGGATGCCCGGTACCAGAAAGCTCGGTAGAACCAGCGACAGCCGCAACGCTATGATGCGCGCTATGGTTACCTACCTGTTAGAGAATGGCAAGATTGAGACCACTGTCACTCGCGCTAAGGACGTTCGTTCCATGGCCGAGAAGATGATCACCCTGGGTAAGGCCAGCGACCTGCACACCAAGCGTCAGGTCTACGCCTACATCACCAAGGAAGATGTTGCAAAGAAGCTGTTTGATGAGATCAGCCCCAAGTACGCTGACCGCAACGGCGGCTACACCCGCATCATCAAGATCGGCGCTCGCCGCGGCGACGCTGCTGAGATGGCAGTTCTGGAGCTCGTCTGATCGACTCTGACTGTTCAAACAGTGTAACAAAGGCTCTTTCCCTTCGGGGAAAGGGCCTTTTTTGCATCGTGTGGGCCGCGCTGCCCGGTTGGGCGTTAGCAGCTGGGGCTTGTGATGGCGGGGCAAGAATGCTATAATTATACTGTATTTCTGCACGACTTTGCGAATTTTCCACAGAAGGGAGGGGCGGCGGTTGAAAAGACGACGGTTTCTGGTGCTGAGTGCGGGCTGCATGATGGGCCTGCTCTCGGCGTGCGGCCTTCCGATGTCGGAAAATGTGCAGGTGGAGGAGCTGCTGCGTGCCCCGCGCCTTCCGGGTGACTACGGTGCACTGCAAAATGCCCTGAACGAATGGCTGGGGGAGAGCGCCCAGCTGAAATACCCGATGCAGGGGGAGCTGCTCTCGCCGTTCCTTTTGCAGGATCTGGATGGTGACGGCCAGCAGGATGCCGCTGTTCTTTACACCACGGCCCAGAGCTCCAACGTCTGCATTGCATTTTTGCAGAAGGATGCCGCAGGCGTGTGGCAGGTCCGCCAGAGCATCGAGGGTCTGGCGGACACAGTGGACAATGTCCGGCTGGCACAGCTGCAGGATGGTGCCGCCACCCAGCTGGTGGTGGGGTACCTCGCCGCGCAGGGCGATAGCTATCTGGCGGTGTACTCCTACGAGAACAGCACGGTCAATGCCATTCTGGAACAGTCCTATGAGCAGTATCTGGTGGAGGATATCACCGGCGGCGGCAACGAGGATCTGATCCTGATGTCCACGCTGGAGGACGGCGGGGTGCAGATCGAGCTGCTGACCGTTGACCGGGACGGGATGTTCCAGCAGGTGGCTGTCATGGGCCTTTCGGCAGATAAGTTCTCGGGCTGCGCCGCTGTGGCGGCGGGCCTGGGAGCGGACGGCAAGCGCTATCTGGTGCTGGACGGCTGGACCGGCCTCTCGGGCAACAATCTGGCCACGGTGCTGCTCTACTTCGATGAGGAAAGCCAGCAGATGCTGCCCGCGGAGCAGATCAGCACCAGTGAGCTGTACAATGCGTCCCTGCGCAATGTCTCCACGCTGGTCAGCCGGGATCTGGACGGCGACGGCATCGTGGAGATCCCCACCCAGCCCGACGAAGCGGGCCTGCTGAACCTGAGCCAGAGCCGACGAATGGATTTTATCGTCTGGATGGACTATACCAGCCCGGAGCCGGAAAAGAGCTTCGGCCTGCTGGACGAGGAGAGCAGTTGCTACATTGAGCTGCCTGCCGAGTGGGAGGGCAACCTGATGCTCACCGACAGCACTGAGGGAGAGGAGGCCGTGGAGCTGCGCACCGTGGACGAGGGCAAGCTGGTGCTGACCATGCGCCTGGTTCCTTCCAGCGAGAGCGCGGCGGGCTGGACCCGCTTGGGCGTGGTGGCATCCCGCCAGATGCAGGCCAGGTTCGGGCCGGACGTGGTGCTGAAGGATCAGAGCTATCGACTGTCCCGGTCGTTGTACCGGTTGAATTGATGATGCCGCTCAGTTTTGCAGAAGTTTACCGGATGCAGGCTGGGTGTTCTGAGGTGAAATGCTTCTCCGTGTGCTCTTGGGCAGAGGGAGAAGGCAGAAAAATATGGAGGTCTTAGATGGTCAAGGTACTTGTGGTAGAGGATGAAGCCAGCATCCGCGAGATGATCGCGCTGAACCTGCGGCTGGCGGGGATGGAGGCGGTGGAGGCCGACAGCGCCGAAGCCGCCCTGCCTCTGCTGGAGCAGAAGCCCGGCTGTGATGCTGCCATTCTGGATGTGATGCTGCCCGGCATGAATGGGTTCTCGCTCTGCGAGACCATCCGCCGCACCGACCAGAAGATCGGCATCATCATCCTGAGCGCCAAGGGGCAGGAGCAGGACAAGATCCGCGGCCTGTCCATCGGCGCGGATGACTATATGACCAAGCCCTTCAGTGTCAGTGAGCTGCTGGCCCGTGTGGAGGCCCTCTGTCGCCGGGTGGGCCGCTCGGGCGGCGGCTCCGCTGCAGACGAAAATGCCCCCACCACACTGGTCAGCGGGGAATTTGTGCTGGATGAGAACCGCCGTGTTCTCCTCAAGGCCGGGCGGCAGATCGAGCTGACCCAGGTGGAGTTCCAGATCATGGAGCTGTTCTTCCACAACCCCGGCATCGCGCTGGTGCGGGAAAAGATCCTGAAGGGCGTGTGGGGCGAGAACTACTTCGGCGATGTGAAGATCGTGGATGTGAACATCCGCCGTCTGCGGATGAAGGTAGAGGATGAGCCCAGCCACCCCACCCACATTATGACAGTGTGGGGCTACGGCTACCGGTGGGAGGAGTAAAGAAAAACCTCTCAGTTGCGCTGTGCTCGACAGCTCTCCCAATAGGAGAGCCAGGATTACTGACAGAAAGGAGGAAAAGCAATGCGCAGTGGTATTACCAACCGCTGGCTGCGGGGAAGCCTGTTCCTGACGGTGCTGCTGGTGCTGTTGGTGGAAAGCATGTTCGTGTACAACTTCGGCCGCAGCTACTACAACAGCGTCCAGCAGACCATGATGCGGCGTTTTTCCTCCATCAACGGTCAGCTGAAAATGTACACCGGCGACACGGCCCAGAAGACCGCGGCCAACCGCAGTGTGGCCCTGCGCCGGATGGTGGAGCAGTTTGCGGATAAAGACAAATATGAGTTCATGCTGCTGGACGGCTACGGCGGCGTGATCGCCTCCTCCAGCGGCACAGGTGCGGACGGCATCGTGGTGCAGGACGATTTTAACAAGGCGCAGGATGCACCGGACGGCGTGGGTGTGGCCATCTACCGCACCGCCAGCGGGGAAACGGTCATGGCTGTGTGCAGTCTGGTGCCCTATGCGGCCGAGGACGTGGCTGCCATGCGCCTTGTCACCAGTCTGACGCTGGTGCAGGCGCAGCTGAAGAGCGTTTTCATCGTCAGCCTGATCGTGGTGGCTGCCATTCTGGGCTTTACAGTGGCCTCCGGCCTGTACTTTGTGCGGGGCATCGTGGTGCCGCTGGGGCAGGTGGAACGGATCGCTGCCAGCATCGCCCGGGGAGAACTGGATGTCCGCCTGCCTGTGACCGGTGACGAGCGGGACGAGGTGGACCGCCTGCGCGGCACCATCAATCAGATGGCCGAGGGGCTGGAAGAGACGGAGAAGATGAAGAATGAATTCATCAGCTCGGTCTCCCATGAGCTGCGCACGCCGCTCACCTCCATCCGGGGCTGGGTGGAGACCCTGCGCACCCTGGATGACCCCACCGATGAGAACTACCGCAAGGGGCTGGAGATCATCAACAACGAGACCGCCCGCCTGTACAACATGGTGGAGGAGCTGCTGGATTTCAGCCGCCTGCAGAATGGCCGCCTGAAAATGGAGTGCCGCCCCCTGGACCTTGTGGCTGAGCTGACGGACGCTGTCCTTTTCTGTGAAGCGCGCATCCAGCGGGAGGGGCTTCTGCTGGCCTATGCGGAGCCGGAGGAGATGATCCCGGTCTACGCCGACCCCGACCGCCTGCGGCAGGTGTTCATCAACATTCTGGACAATGCCATCAAGTATTCGGCCCCCGGCGGACGCATCACGGTCAAGATCTGGCAGGGCGAGTACAAAGCCTTCATTGAGATCATCGATCAGGGCCGCGGCATCCCGCCGGAGGATCTGGAAAACGTCAAGACCAAGTTTTACAAGGGCAGCAACTCGGTGCGGGGCAGCGGCATCGGCCTTGCGCTGGTGGATTCCATTATGACCGCGCTGGACGGCACCATGGACCTCAAGAGCACGCTGGGCCGGGGCACAGTGGTCACGCTGGGGCTGCCGATCTATAAACGATAAGAGATTGTCCATATTTATCTGGTAAGATAGAGGGGCAGTTTTTACGATAGAGAGGGGCCGCAGCGCCCCATAGGAGAGCCAATGAATCAACCGAACAAGGAACGCTTCAAGACGAGTGTGGGCGGGCAGGCCCTGATGGAGGGCATTATGATGCGGGGCCCGAAAAACATCTGCTGTGCTGTCCGCAAGCCCGATGGAACCATTGAGACCAAGGTCGAGCCCACTCCCACCCACGGCGTGTGGACAAAGATCCCGCTGGTGCGAGGAGCCATCTCGATGATCGAAAGCCTGATCATGGGATACAAGTACATGATGTACTCGGCACAGGTGAGCATGGGGGATGACTACGACCCCGCCGAAGAGGAGACCGCCTTTGAAAAATGGGTGGGCGACCATCTGGGCAAAAAGGCCGAAGATATCATGCTGGCGGCGGCTGCCGTGATCGGCGGGCTGTTTGCCATCCTGCTCTTCACCGTTCTGCCCACGGTGCTGGTGGGCGGCCTGAACCATCTGGTGCCGCTGGGCCGCTGGGCCAAGGTGGTGCTGGAGGCGGTGCTCAAGGTCGCCATCTTCCTGACCTACATGGCCGCCATCTCCCGGATGAAGGAGATCCACCGGGTGTTCGAGTACCACGGAGCAGAGCACAAGACCATTGCCTGCTACGAGGCCGGAGAACCCCTCACGGTGGAAAATGTCCGCAAATATACCCGCTTCCACCCCCGGTGCGGCACCAGCTTTTTGATCCTGGTGGTCATCGTCAGCGTGTTCCTGTACAGCGTGCTGCCCTGGTCCAGCACCAGCCTGCGGGTGGTGTTCAAGCTGCTGCTCCTGCCGCTGGTCATGGGCATCAGCTACGAGCTGCTCAAGTGGTGCGGCCGGTCAGACAACATTGCGACCCGCATCATCCGGCAGCCCGGCATCTGGGTGCAGCATCTGACCGTGTTTGAGCCGGACGACAGCATGATCGAGGTGGCCATTGCCGCCGTCACGCCGGTCCTGCCCGAGGACCCGGAGGACGGCAGATGGTAACCGCAGGGATGCTGCCCCGGGCAGCAGTCCGGGAGGTGGAGGCACGCCTGCGCGCCGCAGGCTGCCCCGACGCGGATTTTGACGCGGCCGAGCTCTTCCGGCTGGCAGCGGGCGGGGATGCCCGCCTTGCCGATGCTCCGCTGGGCGCAGAGCAGGCCGAGCGGCTGGAAGCCCTGACGGCCCGCCGCGCGGCCCGGGAGCCTTTGCAGTACCTTTGCGGCAGCTGGCCCTTCCTCGACTTTGAGCTGGCTGTCGGCCCCGGCGTGCTCTGCCCCCGGGCCGATACTGAGGTGGTGGCCGAAGCCGCCGCCGGAATGCTGGCTGGGGTGGAGGCACCCCGGGTGCTCGACCTCTGCGCCGGCACGGGCTGTTTGGGGCTGGGCGTGAAGCGCTTCTGCCCGGCGGCACAGGTCACCAGTCTGGAGAAGAGCCCTGCGGCATACCGCTATCTGGAGCAGAACGCCCATCTCTCCCCGGCGCTGACCATCACCCCGGTGCAGGGAGATCTGTTCACCTACTGGCAGACCCTGCCGGAGGGGCAGCTTGACCTCATTGTGTCGAACCCGCCTTACCTGACCGCCGCCGAGATGGGCGCGCTGCAGCCCGAGGTGGCGCAGGAGCCTGCCATGGCGCTGGAAGCGGGGGAGGATGGGCTGGTATTTTACCGCGCCATTGCGGAACACTACCAGAAAGCTCTGCGCCCCGGCGGTGCCCTTGCCCTGGAGATCGGCTGGCAGCAGCGGGAAGCTGTAACGGCCCTGCTTGCCGCCAACGGGTGGACGGAGATCACGTGCAGAAAAGACTTTGGCGGCAATGACCGCTGTGTGATGGCGAGAAAACAATAAAAATATCTACAACTTCCTGTTGTAATATCTGTAAAATGTGTTATACTAGTACCGAAAGAAATGGAATGCCCGCGCCTGCGTTTGGCCGCACCGCGCCGGGAACAGATGACAAAGGAGCATGACACTATGGCAAAAAATCAGAACAACAACGTTGCCCCGGCGACCCAGAAGACCGATCCCGGTGCCAAGAAGGATGCGCTGGCCACGGCACTGGCCCAGATCGAGAAGCAGTTCGGCAAGGGCGCTGTGATGAAGCTGGGCGACAACGCCGCCATGCAGGTGGATGCCATCTCGACCGGCAGTATCGGCCTGGATCTGGCACTGGGCGTGGGCGGCGTGCCCCGGGGCCGCATCATTGAGGTGTACGGCCCTGAATCCAGTGGTAAGACCACGCTGGCCCTGCATGTTCTGGCCGAAGCCCAGAAGAAGGGTGGCGATGTTGCCTTCATCGACGTGGAGCACGCGCTGGACCCTGTGTATGCCGAGGCGCTGGGTGTGGATATCAACAACCTGCTGGTCAGCCAGCCCGATACCGGTGAGCAGGCCATGGAGATCTGCGAGGCGCTGGTGCGCTCCGGTGCCATTGATGCCATTGTTGTGGACTCTGTTGCCGCTATGGTGCCCCGCGCCGAGATCGAGGGCGAGATGGGCGACAGCCATGTGGGCCTGCAGGCCCGCCTGATGAGCCAGGCCATGCGCAAGCTGACCAGCGTCATCGGCAAGACCAACACCGTCTGCATCTTCATCAACCAGCTGCGTGAAAAGGTCGGCGTGGTCTACGGCAACCCCGAGGTCACCACCGGCGGCCGCGCCCTGAAGTATTATTCCTCTGTCCGCATCGATATCCGCCGCGTGGAGGGCCTGAAGGATTCTTCCGGCCAGTTCATCGGCAACCACACCCGCGCAAAAATCGTCAAGAACAAGGTGGCTCCTCCGTTCCGTGAGGCGGAGTTCGACATCATGTTCGGCGAGGGCATCTCCAAGATGAGTGAGCTCATCGATCTGGGTGTCAAGCTGGGCATCGTTCAGAAGAGCGGTGCATGGTTCAACTACGGCGATATCCGCCTGGGTCAGGGCCGCGACAATGCCAAGCAGTTCCTGCGCGATAACCCCGAGATCGCCAACGATATCGAGGGCCAGGTGCGCGCCAATGCAGATAAGCTCTATGCCACCCGCCGCCCGGGGGGCAAGGCTGCTGCCGCCCCTGCAGAGGGGGAACCGGCAGCTCCTGCCACAGCAAAGGAGCCGGTGGTCAAGGCTCCTGCCCGCAGCAGCGAGAGTGAGCTGGATATCATGGTGGAAGAGTAAATGGCCTTTTACAGCCGTGGCCGCCGCCCGCTGGCCGAAGAGGAAAAATCTACCGATGCCGCCAAGGCCCGCACCCGGGCCATGGAGCTGCTGGCCGGGCAGGAGCTTTCCTCGGGCCAGCTGTATGAGCGGCTGAACCGCCGCTATACCCAGCAGACCAGTGCCGCCGTGGTGGCAGAGATGGTGCAGCGGGAGTATATCAACGATGCCCGCTATGCCGAGACCCGTGCCCACGCCCTGCTGGCGGCAAAAAAGAGCCGTCGCGCCGCTGCCCAGAATCTACGGCAGAAGGGGCTGGCCGCAGGCGAGATCCAGCAGGCGCTGGATGCTGTTTACACCCCCGATGTTTCCGGCGAGGACCCGGAGCTGGAAGCCGCCGCCGCTCTGGTGGAAGGGCATTACCGCAAAAAGCTGGAAGCGGGCCGCAGGGATCTGGTCATTGCGGCCCTGCAGCGGCGGGGATTTTCGTATTCCGTCATTATGGAAGCCATTCGGCGAATCGAAGAAGAGTAAGTGATCCGTTGTATAACCTCTCAGTCTCGCATCCGCTCGACAGCTCCCCTAGTAGGGGAGCCCTTGGCAAAACGGGAAACTTCTCCCTTACTGCCAAGGCCTCTCCTACTAGGAGAGGTGGCATTGCGAAGCAATGACGGAGAGGTTATACAACGGAGATTTGACAAACAGGAAAGAGAGTATCCCTTTTTATGAAAATTGCATGTATTTCCCTTGGCTGCCCCAAGAACCAGGTCGATCTGGACGTGATGGTGCACATCCTGCTTTCGGCCGGTCACGAGACGGTGGCCGACCTGGGTGAAGCCGATGTTATTCTGGTCAACACCTGCGGCTTTATCGAGAGCGCCAAGACCGAGGCCATTGAGAACATTCTGGAGGCCTGCGCCTACAAGCAGCAGAACCCGGAGCTGAAGGTCATCGTCACCGGCTGCCTGGCCGAGCGTTACCGCAGCCAGATCGAGGAGGAAATCCCCGAGGTGGACGCTGTGGTGGGCTGTGCCTCCAACAAGGCCATTGACACCATCGTGGCCCGCCTGTTCCACGGTGAGAACCATCTGGAAAGCTACGGGGCCAAAAAGGACTTCCCGCTGGGCGGCAAGCGTGTCATCGGCACGCCTGCCCACTATGCGTACTTAAAGATCGCAGAGGGCTGCAACAACCGCTGCCACTACTGCGCTATCCCCGGCATCCGCGGCCCGCTGCACAGCCGCGATCTGGCCGACTGCGTGGCCGAGGCCCGCTGGCTGGCCGGTGAGGGCGTGAAGGAGCTGATCGTGGTGGCCCAGGACCCCACCGCCTATGGCGAGGACTGGGGCAAGCCCGGCAGCATCTGTGAGCTGCTGGACAAGCTGAACAAGGTGCCGGGCCTTGAGTGGATCCGCATCATGTACGCCTACCCGGAGCGCATCACCGATGACTTTATTGCCGCCATGAAGCGGAACGAGAAGGTGGTGCCTTACCTCGACCTGCCCATCCAGCACTGCAACGATACCATCCTCAAGAACATGAACCGCCGCTCCACCCGTGCGGAGCTGCTGGAGGTCATCGGCAAGCTGCGCCGGGAGATCCCCGGCATCACCCTGCGCACCACCCTGATCGCGGGCTTCCCCGGCGAGACCGAGGAGCAGTTTGAGGACCTGTGCAACTTCGTCAAGGAGGTCAGATTTGACCGTCTGGGCTGTTTTGCCTATTCTGCCGAGGAGAACACCGTGGCCGCAAAGATGGACGGCCAGATCGATCAGGAGACCAAGGACCGGCGCGCTGAGCTGGTGATGCAAATCCAGACCGGCATCATGGCCCAGAAACAGGCCGAAAAGGTGGGCCAGACCGTCCGTGTGCTCTGTGACGGCATCGACGAGGAGAGCGGCCTGTACCTCTGCCGCACCACCGGCGATGCCCCCGAGGTGGACGGCAATGTCTGCGTTTCCAGCGAGGAGCCGCTCTATCCCGGCCAGTTCTATGATGTGCTGGTGGAGGACAGTGACCTTTACGATCTGTACGGCACGGTTGCAAAATAACAAATTGGAGGAATCCATATGAATCTGCCCAATAAGCTCACCCTGACCCGCATCATTCTGGTGCCGGTGTTCATGGTCTTCGTTTCCCTGACCCAGATCGGCACGGAAGATTTCAACCCCACCTGGTATCTGGTGGCGGGCATCATCTTTGCCGCGGCCAGCTTTACCGATTTTCTGGACGGCCATCTGGCCCGCAAGTGGAACATGGTCACCGACTTTGGCAAGTTTGCCGACCCGCTGGCCGACAAGCTGCTGACCACCGTGGCCTTCATCTACATGCTGCGGGACGGCGTGTGCAGCCCGGTGGTGCTCTGCATCATCCTGGCCCGCGAGTTTGCCGTGTCCGGTCTGCGCATGGTGGCCGCCGGTGCCAAGGACGGCAAGGTCATCGCCGCCAACATGTGGGGCAAGGTCAAGACTGTGCTGCAGATGCTGACCATCATCTTCTACTACTTCGGCACCGCATTGACCTGGGGCAATTTCATTATGATAGGCGCTGACTGCGTGTTCCTCTCTTACTGGCTGTGCTGGCTGGTGGCCATTGCCACCGCCATCTCCGGCATCAAGTACCTGTGGGACAACCGCAGCTTCATCAATACCGCAAAATGATCAAGAAGATCGCCATTCTCTGCTCCATTTTCCTGAACCTCTGCATCGTGCGGTGGGAGCCGGTGGCCATCCGGATGACCTGGGAAGCGGTGGGCAACCAGACCTTCACCTTTTACACCGAGAACTCCAATGTCTTTGCGTTCTTTGTCTGCCTGCTGGTGGCGGTGTGTCAGGTAATCTGCCTGTTCACGGGGCGGCAGCTGCCCCGCTGGGTCAAGACACTCAAGTACATTGCCACCTGCTGCCTGACCATGACCTTCCTGACCGTGGTGTTCGTGCTGGGGCCCTACTGTGCCGACCAGGGCGGCGTGGTATTTCTGCTGACCGAGAGCTCCATGCTCTACCACCACCTGCTCAACCCGCTGTGTGCCTTTGTCTCCTTTGTCCTGCTGGAACGGGAGCCAAAGCTGCCTGCGCGGTGCGTTCCGCTGGCGTTGGTCCCCACGATGCTCTATGGCTCTGTGGCCCTCTGGGCCAATTACCAGCGGCTCATCACCGGGCCTTACCCGTTCCTGCTGGTCTATCAGCAGACCACCCGGCAGACGGTGCTGTGGTGTGCGGCCATCCTGGCCATGAACCTGCTCTATGCCTGGCTTGTCTGGCGGCTGGGCGGGAACTGCCGCAAAAAGAAAAATGTGGGCTTGCTTTTCAGAAGCTGAGATGCAAAAAAGGCTCTCTGCCGGTTTTGGCAGAGAGCCTTTTCTCGTGTTTTGCTTACAGCAGGGGGATCCCGGCCTTTGCGCAGGCCGCGCGGGTGGCTTCGTCCCAGACGCTTGCCTGTACTTCGCCGATGTGGGCGCTGCCCAGCAGCAGCATGCACAGACGGCTCTGGCCGATGCCGCCGCCGATGGTGTAGGGCAGCTCACCGCTCAGCACTGCCTTGTGGAAAGGCAGGGTGCGGCGGTCGTCACAGCCTGCCATGGTCAGCTGCCGGTCCATGCTCTCGGGGCTGACGCGGATGCCCATGCTGCTCAGCTCGTAGCTGCACTGCAGGGGCTCGTTCCAGAACAGCAGGTCACCGTTCAGGTCCCAGTCGTCGTAGTCGGGGGCGCGGCCGTCGTGGGGCTTGCCGCTCTTCAGGGGAGCACCGATCTTCATCAGGAAGGTGGTGCCGTTTTCCTTTACAAAGGCGTTCTCGCGCTCCTTCGGGGTCAGGTCAGGGTACTTGTCCTCCAGCTCCTGGGTGGTGATAAAGGTCACGTTGGGGGTGTGCAGGGGCAGATCCTGCAGCTGGGGGAACATGGCGTGCAGGTTCATCTCGGTGGCGCAGACGGCCGACACGATGGAGCGCACCACGTTCTTCAGGTAGGCCTCGCTGCGGTCCTCCTCGCGGATGACCTTCTCCCAGTCCCACTGGTCCACATAGACGGAGTGGAGGTTGTCCAGCTCCTCGTCCCGGCGGATGGCGTTCATGTCGCAGTACAGGCCCTTGCCCACGCGGAAGCCGTAGTCCTTCAGGGCCTTGCGCTTCCACTTTGCCAGCGACTGCACCACCTGTGCCTCGATGCCGCTGTCCCGGATGTCAAAGGTGACCTTGCGTTCCACGCCGTTCAGGTCATCGTTCAGGCCGGTGGAAGCCTCCAGAAACAGCGGAGCCGACACGCGGTAGAGGTTCAGCGTGGCACACAGGGTGTCGGCAAACAGCCGCTTCACGGTGCCGATGGCACGCTGGGTGTCGTACAGGTTCAGCGCGGGTGTGTAGTTCTGCGGGATCATCGTTTTGCTCATAACAGTTTACCCCTCTCTTTCCGTTCTCCGCCGCCGAGTTGCGGCACCGGAACGGCTTTCCCTTTAATACAGTAAATTATGGCACAATTTCAGAGCGTTGTAAAGGGGAGAACGCAAAGCCGGTGCAATTCGGGAGCTTACGCCTCTGCCACGGCCTCGATCTCGCACAGGACACCTTTGGGCAGATCCTTGACAGCAACGCAGCTGCGGGCGGGCTTGGAGGTGAAGTACTTTGCGTAGACCTCGTTGAAGGCGGCAAAGTCAGCGATATCGGCCAGGAAGCAGGTGGTCTTGATGACCTTGTCGTAGCCGGAATCGGCGGCTTCCAGGATCGCGCCCACGTTCTTGCAGCTCTGCTCGGTCTGGGCGGCGATGCCCTCGGGCACAGTGCCGTCCGCGGGGTTCACAGGGATCTGGCCGGAGGTGTAGACAAAATCGCCTGCGATGAAGCCCTGGGAGTAGGGGCCGATCGCGCCGGGAGCCTTTTCAGTAGCGATGACTTTCATGGAAAATACCTTCTTTCTGTGTGTTTGATGGAGCTTCTCTCCTCAGGGAGAAAAATTCTGCTGCTTGAAGTCTACACCATGCGGCGGGATGTGTCAATCCGGGAGGGACTTTTTGCCCGCGCGGCCTTTACAAGCGGGCAAAAAGGCGGTATCCTTAATCTATTGATACACAACCCTTCAGGAGGAACCCATGGATATCCGCCAGCTGCACTATTTTCTGGTTTTGTGCGAAGAAATGAACTACACCCGCGCCTCACAGCGGCTGTTTCTGTCGCGGCAGGCCCTGCGGCAGAGCATCACGGCGCTGGAAGCCGAGCTCTGCGGCCCGCTGTTCGTCAGCGCTCACCACAAGCTTTCGCTCACCGAGCGGGGGCTGAGCTTGCAGCGCCATGCGGCCCCGGTGGTGGAACAGTTCCAGCAGATGCAGGCGGCCCTCCATGCGGAGATCCAGTCGGCTCAGCCGGTGCGCATCGGCATCAGTGTCTCGCTGGTGCCGGACTACCTGCCCGGGCTGGAGACCCAGCTGGACAAGTTCCGCCAGCAGTACCCCCACATTGAGATGCGGTTCCGCCTGCTGGAAAACGATGCCGTGGCCGATGGTGTGGAGCAGGGCGAGCTGGACGCGGGCCTTGTGATGGATCTGGGCACGGCGGCTCCGGTGCTGGCCCGCACCACCCTGCGGGCCGACCCGGCCTGCCTGCTGGTGCCGCGCGGCCATCCCCTCTGGGAAAAGGAGCGGGTGCCGCTTTCGGCCCTGCGGGGCCAGCGGGTGCTGCTGCCCAGCCTGCGGCAGGATCTGTTCAGCCCCCTGTGGGATGCCTGCGCCCGGGAGGGCTTTGCGCCCAACGCGGAGATCGGCCCCAGCTTCTATCAGGCGTACTATCTGGTCCAGGAGCAGCTCTGCACCTGCCTGACCCGCTACGAGCCGGGGGCACGGCGGGAGCTGGACCGGGTGCGGGACGTGCTGCTGGAAGATCTGCCGCCCCTCTGCGTCTCGATGGTGCAGCGGCGCGACCACAACTCGGCTTATCTTGACCTGCTGCGGGGCTACCTGATGGAGGTCATCGGGGGAGCGGCATCCCTGCCGCCCCGGCGGGGCCGCCCGGCAAAGCCCTTCTACAACTTCCCGGTGCTGTCCAGCGCCGCCCCCAAGGCGGCACCGCAGCACCCGGCTCCGGGCACCCAGCTGCCCTTTGCGGGCGGGAACAACTTCCGGGAGCTGGGCGGCTACGAGGCCGACGAGGGCAAGCATGTCAAGTGGGGGCAGATCTACCGCGGCATTCCCACCGGGCTGCTGACCGGGGCGGCTGACCGCAAGCTGCTGGACAGCCTGGGCCTGCGGCTCATCCTTGACCTGCGCAGCGAGTCCGAGGCAGCGGAGCAGCCTGACTATGTGCCCGATGGTGCGCGGCTGGTGCGCATCTGCGGGCTTTGCCACCCGGACGGAAGCGAGATCTCCTTCTCTCCCGGGGACATTGAAAAGCTGCTCAAGGGCAAGAAGGATGAGGAGCATAACCTCGCCGATGCCATGTATGAGCAGATGCTCTTCCGCAATAAGGCCTACAAGGAGCTGTTCCGGGCGCTGGAGGCGGGCGAAACGCCGATCCTGTTCCACTGCTCCGGCGGGAAAGACCGCACCGGCGTGGCGGCCATGCTCATCCTGCTGGCGCTGGGCGCTTCCGATGAAACGATCTGTCAGGATTTTGTCCGGACCAATGTCTGCCGCCGCCCAGAGCTGGAAAAGATCTGGGCCACCCATGCCGAGGAGATCGAGGCGCATCCCGAACAGAAGCAATTCTATCAGGGCATTGCCGGTGTCCACCCGGAATCGGCTCCCTTTGTGCTGGACACCATCCGCAAAGAATATGGCACCACCGATGCCTATCTCGAGGCGGAATACGGCCTGACCCCCGCCCGCCTGATGCGGCTGCGGCGGATGTATCTGGAATAATGGCTGTTTTTTTAGAAAATTCCTTTCACTTTACTTGACATTGTACCAAATGTTTCGTAATATAAGAAGTAGTATGGAATCCATGACGCTGCGTGCAGGGATCTTCCGCAACCAAAGTTCAATGGGGCTTCATCTGCCCGTTTTTATATGAAAACCTTGTAGATAAAAAAGCTGCATCAGGCCGCAGGGGCAAACATGCCCTTTTTGTGCGGTGCTGTTGTCTGTTTTGTTGTTGAGAGCTTGATTTTGTATTGTTGACCCACGCCTTGCGCGGCAGCGTCTCCAGATTTTAGTTGTTTTTGAACTTTAATTGTAAGGAGAGTGAACACGATGTCCCCGATCATTCTGTTGATCGTGGTCGTGGTTGCTGCTGTTGCTGCCGGCGCGGGTTATTTTATTGGTTACAACAACCGTAAAAAGACCGCCGAGGCACAGATCGGCAGCGCAGAAGCCGAGGCTACCCGCCTGGTGAACGAAGCAATCAAGACCGCTGACCAAAAACGAAAAGAAGCTGTTCTGGAAGCCAAGGACGAGGCTTTCCGTCTGAAAGCCGAGGTCGATGCCCAGAAGGCAGAGGCCGACAAGGAGATCAAGCAGCGCCGTGCTGAGATCAGCCGCCAGGAGAACCGCATTGACCAGAAGGAAAATGCGCTGGACCGCAAGACCGAAGCCCTGGAAAAGAAGGAAGAAGAGCTCAAGAAAAAGCACGAGGAGGCCGACAGCCGCTTGGCTGAGGTGGATGCCATCCGTGCCAAGGAGATGGAGCGCCTGGAGACCCTGGCGGGCCTGAGCCAGGAGGATGCCCGCGAAGTGCTGCTGCACAAGGTGGACGAAGAGCTCACCCACGAGAAGGCTGTCCGTGTGGCGGCCTACGAGACCGATCTGAAGGAAAACTGCGATAACATCGCCCGCAACATGATCGGTCAGGCCATCAGCCGCTGCGCCGCTGACCACTGCAGCGAGACCACCGTCAGCGTGGTGCCCCTGCCCAGCGACGAGATGAAGGGCCGTATCATCGGCCGTGAGGGCCGCAACATCCGCGCGCTGGAAACTGCCACCGGCGTGGATCTTATCATCGACGATACCCCGGAGGCCATCACCCTGTCCTCCTTTGACCAGACCCGCCGCGAGGTTGCCCGCATGACGCTGGAGCGCCTGATCGGTGATGGCCGCATCCACCCCGCCCGCATTGAGGAGACGGTGGAGAAGTGCCGCCACGACCTTGAGCTGCAGATGAAGCGGGAGGGCGAGCGCGCCGTGATGGAACTTGGCATCCACGGCCTGCACCCCGACCTCATCAAGCTCATCGGCCGCCTGAAGTACCGCACCAGCTTTGGCCAGAACGCTCTGACCCACAGCATGGAGGTGGCCTGGCTGGCCGGTCTGCTGGCAGGCGAGATGGGCGTGAACGTCACGCTGGCCCGCCGTGCCGGTCTGCTGCATGATATCGGCAAGGCCCTTGACCACGAGATCGAGGGCAGCCATGTCCAGATCGGTGTGGATATCTGCCGCAAGTACAAGGAAAACACCCAGATCATCCATGCCATTGAGGCCCACCACGGCGATGTGGAGCCCAAGACCCCGCTGGCCTTTATCATTCAGGCCTGCGATGCCATCAGCGCCGCACGTCCCGGTGCCCGCCGCGAGAACGTGGAGAGCTATGTCAAGCGTCTGGAAAATCTGGAGGAGATCTCTTCCAGCTTTGAGGGCGTGGAGCAGGCCTTTGCCGTTCAGGCCGGCCGCGAAGTCCGCATCATGGTCAAGCCCGATGTCATCAGCGATGATCAGGTCATCCTGCTGGCCCGCCAGATCGCCAAGAAGATCGAGGATACCCTCGATTATCCTGGCCAGATCAAGGTCAACGTTATCCGCGAGAGCCGCGCCATCGAGTACGCGAAGTAAGATCAGAACCAAGAGGAGCCCGTTGTGTTCGTACAGCGGGCTCCTTTTTTGTCTGTGAGCCTCTCGGGCGCGTCGTGTCAGATCTCCGGGCAGCCACTACGTCAAGTGCACAGACGCAGAGTTTGCCCAGTGGTGCAGGTAGACCATATCCTCCCAGCAAATGCAAAGCGCCCCCGCTCACCGGTGTTTCCGGCAGGCGGGGGCGCTGCTTTTTGTAGGAAGTTCAGAAGGTCAGCCGCATCTGGTACCACACCACGCCGCCGTGGGTGGAGCCGGAAACGCCTTCGCTGACAAAGCCGAAGCCGGCGTAATAGTGCACGAGCCTGTCCTTGCAGGTGAGCACCAGCCCCCTGCGGCCCTGAGCCTTTGCATCGGCGATGGCCCGGCGGAGCAGCTGCCCGGCCAGGCCCTGCTTCCGGTATTCGGGCAGGGTGTTCACCCCAAAGATCATCTGCCACGCCCCATGCGCATCGTGCAGGGAAGCGTCGGCGTACATCTCGTCTGTCAGGTCGGGGGTATCGGTCACAAAGCCGTCCACAAAGGAGACGAGCTTTTCGTCCTCGAACAGCAGCCAGAAGTGGTCGGCATAATGGGTCAGCCGCCCGGCAAATTCTTCTTTTGTGGCCGCCTCCGCAGCCGGGAAGCAGGCCGCCTCCACAGCAGCAATGGCATCCAGATCTTCAAAGGTGGCAGTGCGAATCTTTTGCATAGTCATTCTCCAGAGTTTGATTTGTTGAGCTGAGTATACCACACCATCCCGCAAAGCGCCAGCAAAACAAAAAGAACCACCGACCGAAGTCGATGGTTCTTGTCCCCGGGTGGAACAGGGGCCATCCGGGACTTCGCTTCTCAAGCTCCTGCAAGTTTCCGAAGTGCTCCTGTTGGGGCGTGCTTGTCGGGGCAGCGCCCCTCCATCTGCTGTCGCAGACCGCGCTGCCGCTTAAAAGCCCCACTGGGGCTTTCATTGCTCCGCTGCGCTTCGCAAACGCGGTCCCACCCCAAACCCTGCCGGGAACGTGTATGGCAAACTGGAAGTTGTAAATACATGTTTTCCCAAGTTCTTTTGCCATATCATGTATTCTTGAATTTAACATCAAATCTACAATTCTATCAGGCTCTTACTTTTCCATTTTCCACTCTTCCATCTAAGCACCATTCCAATTGCTCTAGCGCACTCATCACCCGCCATGGCAATATATGCTCCTACCGCCAGAAGTCCCATGTGTATTCCAAGAAAATATGTTCCACCAACTGCAAACAGATACATAAATATTGCACCAATTATAACTGGAAAAATAGCATCTCCACTTGTTTTTAATGCCTGTCCATATACAAGATTTGTCACTCTTCCAAATTCAAGGAATATATCTACTATCAACAATTTTACTACAAGCTCAATCATCTGTGTATCATCCGTAAATATATGAACGATAAAACGTCCGGTCATTGCAAATGTCACAGAAAAGCACGTTGCTGTTACAAGACCATATATCACAGCTTTCCGTGTACCCCTGTCGCATTCCTCATACTTCTTTGCCCCGATTCTCCAGCCAGTCATAATAGCATTTGCCTGTGCAAGTGCTGCCCCCACACAATATGAGAAATTGGCTATCTGCATAGCATACGAACGAGCTGTAACATTCATTCCATCCGTATCCATCTGGTTCATAAAACGCACTATAAATGTCATTGCCACATTATAAAGTGCTGTCTCAAATGCAGAAGGAAACCCAATCTTAACAATCTGTGCAAGTATCCTTCGTGGTTGTTCACGTTCAGGGCTCTGCTTTGCTTTTATAAGTACAGCCCCCATTGCCGCTACAATAATAAGATTCACAGCTTTTGAAATAACTGTTGCAGTAGCAACTCCCATGACTCCCCAGTGAAACACAAACAGGAATACTGAATTCAGTATAATATTAATTACATTACCGACAACTGTCCCTATCAAGGAATGTTTTGTATATCCAAATACTCTTAAATAGCTGGAAAAAATAGGAATAAGCGCATTTAAAAAGCTTGCGCCTCCAACAATTTTAAGATATGTTTCAGCTGATTCAAGCAAAGCAGGAGCAATACTCACTGCCCTCAGTATCCCTCCTGAAAAGACAGCAAGAACAACAGATATCAAGATACCTGTCAGTGCATTAAATACAAGTCCAAGCTGTCTCGCCTGATATGCAATTCCAGGTCTTCCAGCCCCGATATTCTGTGACATCACCGCTACCATACCAGATGATATTACCCCGAACATAATGATAAAAACACCTATATATGTATTTGCTGTTCCGACAGCCCCAACAGCCTGGTCGCTTACTGATGATAACATCAGTGTATCAACCATACCTGAAAGCATATAAAATAAAGTTTCCAGACATATTGGCACAGATAGTTGTGTCAACGTTTTTCTTTCACCTTGCATGTTTTCCTCCACAAATTCCGAGTTGTTGAACTGAGCCGAGTATACCACACCATCCCGCAAAGCGCCAGCAAAACAAAAAGAACCACCGACCGAAGTCGATGGTTCTTTTCTGCGGGTGGAGCAGGGGCCACAGCGGGCGAATTTTTAAGCCGGCATATCGTTGCTTCGGTCGGTGCGCTTCAAGCCGAGAAACGGCGGCACCTCGGAACGCTTCAGCCCTTGCTCGTGTGCTTTTTTCAGTTGGTATTCGTGCAAGGCAACGGCTTCCACAAAGAATCTGTCCTTTTCGGAAGCGGCAGAATAATCTACGTTGAAACGTTTGCAAACAACGCTGAGCTGGTCGAGCAGTTCCATAGTAGAAGGAGACATTCGGTTGACCTCGATATCCATAAAAACTCCTTTTCCCAAAGGCGTGAGAGCAAGAACCGTCCCGTGGCCACAAATCTTCAATTCTTGAAAATTTTCTGCCCATCCGGAACTTCGCTTCTCAAGCGCTTGTGAGTTTCCGAAGTGCTCTTGTTGGGGCGTGCTTGTCGGGGCAATGCCCCTCCATCTGCTGTCGCAGACCGCGCTGCCGCTTAAAAGCCCCACTGGGGCTTTCATTGCTTCGCTGCGCTTCGCAAACGCGGTCCCACCCCAAACCCTGCCAGGAACGTGTACGGTAAACGGGAAGTTATAAACATCTTTGCAAATATACCATATCTATTAGTTGTACACCGCCCTCATAAATTAGGTGGTCATAATTATCGGTAAAGAAATTAGGAATCTTGTGAGAACGAACAAATCCACATTTTTCATAAAATGGTATCGTCAATGGACTGTCACCTGTTCCAACTTGCAAAACAGAATATTCATCTGCATATTTACCGGCAAGAAAATCAATTAGTGCTTTGCCATAGCCC
>SKEF01001137.1_pt1 | contig 24549 bp, 22 predicted proteins | sample 4826691 | NCBI WGS metagenome assembly SKEF01 (sample SAMN11008816, study PRJNA524170) | human gut metagenome | biome: Human fecal sample; material: Feces; isolation source: fecal sample from pouch patient p23, p27 | host: Homo sapiens | place: Israel: Tel-Aviv | collected 2016-08-24
CCCGCCACATGGGGGTCGGCGCCGAACTCCAGATAGATCTTATCGGTGTAGTCGATGAGCTCCTGCGCAAACTCCTCCCCGATGAGGGTGGGCAGGTCGCCGCCCACCTCATAGGAAAGGCTCAGCTTGCCGTCCGAGAACGCGCCTGCACCGGAAAAGCCGGTGGTGATGGCGCAGGTGGGGCGGCAGTTGACGCAGTGGCCTACCTCTGCCTTGGGGCAGTGGCGCTTTTCCACGGGCTTGCCTTTTTCCACCAGCAGCATCTTCTTTTTGCTGCCGTGGCGCAGCAGCTCCACAGCGGTAAAGATGCCGGCAGGGCCCGCACCCACGATGATCAGATCGTACTTTTCCATGATTTTCTTTTCCCTTTCTATTTCGACGGAATTTACTTCCGCTCTTCCTGTTCTACGGTGGCACTTTCGTCCACATGGTCCAGCTCCACGGCGGTGGCCTCTGCATCGGTGCGGGTCACGTCGGGGGCCACCACGCCGTCGCCGTTCAGGTCCTCCCCGGTCAGATCCTCCAGCATGGACTGGGTCTCCGGGTGGAGCTTGGCAAAACGGCGCAGGGCCAGCACCGTATACAGGGCACTGAGCAGGTTGATGGCACCTTCCACGATCAGGATGATGCCGATGGCCATCACCAGCGTCTCCATGGCACCGAAGGGGTTCACGATCAGCACCACGCCCAGCACCACGCTGAGCACCGGCAGCAGCAGGAAGCCCTTCCAGCTGTCGTAGCCGCAGCGGCGCAGGTCCAGTGCGTTCTGTACCCGGGCAATGGCGTCAAAGATGACGAACAGGCCGAACACCACGGGCAGGATGCTCACCACGATGTCGCTGCGCAGCAGCAGGAAAGCTCCAAGCGCCAGGCAGATGATGCCGGAGATCAGGGTGAGCTGGCTCTGGAACACGCCGCGCTCTACCACAAAGTAGCGGATGAGCTGCACGGCCGCGCAGGCCAGCACCACGCCGCCCAGTGCATAGCATACGATGTTGAGGGCCGTGCCGGGCTTCAGCACCAGAAAGATGCCCAGCCCCAGGTACAGCACACTCATCAGCACCAGGTTCCACTTCAGCTTTTTTACCATAGAGATCACGTTCCTTTCCTTTGCGCCGACAGCACGGTCAGGACTCAACAGGGCCGCACAGGGGCACGATGATGGTCTTGTTGATATGGGCATAAAAGGCCAGGCTCATGAGAACGCTGACGATCTCAGCAATGAGAAAGGCCCACCAGACATTGTTGACGCTGCCGGTCTGGGCCAGCAGCCAGGCTGCCGGCAGCAGCACAAACAGCTGACGGCACACCGACACGATGAGGCTGAACAGGCCGTTGCCCAGGGCCTGGAACACGGAGCTCAGCACGATGCTGGTGCCTGCCAGCAAAAAGTGCAGGCAGATGATCCGCATGGCCGGGATGCCGATGGTCAGCATGGCCTGGCTGGCAGAGAACAGACCCAGCACCTGGCCGGGGAAGAACTCAAAGATGCAGAAGCCCAGCACCATGATCCCCTCTGCATAGCACACCGCCAGCCGGATGGTCTTTTTGACCCGCTCCGGACGCCGGGCACCGTAGTTGTAGCTGATAATGGGGACCATGCCGTTGTTCAGGCCAAAAATGGGCATGAACACAAAGCTCTGGAGCTTGAAGTACACCCCGAACACCGCCACCGCTGTAGACGAGAAGGCCATGAGGATCAGGTTCATGCCAAAGGTCATCAGGCTGCCTACGCACTGCATGGCGATGCTGGGCAGGCCCACGGTATAGATGCGGCCAATGGCCTTGGCACTGGGCCGGAAGCCCTTGAAATCCAGCTGGATATCCGGGTTTTTCCGGGTGTTGAAGTACAGGGTCATGCCGGCACCGCAGAACTGGCCGATGACGGTGGCCACCGCTGCACCGGTGGTGCCGCTGAGGGCCTCGCCGCAGTAGCCGAAGATAAAGATGGGGTCCAGGATGATGTTTACCACGGCACCCACCAGCTGGCTGATCATGCTCAGCTGGGTGCGCCCGGTGGCGGCCAGCAGCTTTTCGCCCATGGTCTGGGTAAACAGGCCCAGGCTGAAGATGCAGCACACCGACAGATACCGGATGCCCTGGAGGGCAATGGCGTCGTCACTGGTCTGGGCGTAGAAGTAAGGCTTGATGCAGGTCAAGCCGATGACCAGGAACACCACGAAGCTGCACAGCGACAGGAAGATGCCGTTTTCTGCTGTGGCGTTGGCCCGTTTCTGGTTCTTTTCGCCCAGGCTCTTGCTCAGCATGGCATTGACGCCTACGCCGGTGCCTACGCCTACGGCGATCATCATATTCTGCAGGGAAAAGGCCAAGGATACCGCCGTGAGGGCCTCCTCACTGACCCAGGACACGAACACCGAGTCTACCACGTTGTACAGCGCCTGCACCAGCATAGAGATCATCATGGGCACACTGAGCTTTACCAGCAGGGGGTTGATCTCCATGGTACCCATAATGTTTTCCCGTTCCATCACGGGGGAAGTTTGGGGTCGATTGTTTTCCACGTTTTCTCCTTTTGAACACTTGAAATCAGGGTCGCTATGGCAAGGCTGCCGTTCTGCAGCAAAACTTCCCTTGCCGGAAACATGGGCAGGGCACCGAAGCACCCTACCCACGTTTTATCGTTGTTTATGTCGCAAAGCCAGAGCCACGTCTCAGCCCAGGGTCTTTTCCTTGGCAGCTGCTGCGTCCAGGATCATCTTCACGCAGGTCTCGCGGCCCAGAGCGGCGTTGATGGCCAGATCATAGTTGTGGGCATCGCCCCAGCGGTTCTGGGTGTAGTAGTTGTAGTAGGCCGAACGGTTGCGGTCGGTCTTTTCCACTTCCTCCTTGATGCCCTTGGCGTCCTTGGCCTTGACCAGGGGGTTGGTCTTGGCGTATTCCAGCCGCCACTCCTTGGGGGCGTACACGAACACGCGCAGCACGTCCGGGCGTTCCCGCAGCACATAGTCACCGCAGCGTCCCAGGATCACGCAGGGGCCTTCCTCGGCCAGCTGCTTGATGATGCGGCTCTGCAGAATGAACACCTGATCGCCCAGCGGCAGCTCGTTGCCCATGGTGTACAGGCTGTACAGCAGGCTGTGCGTGTGCCGTTTTTCGCTGGCGGCAACGGCTTCTTCCGACAAGCCGGAATGCTTTGCTGCCATGGTGATCAGTTCCTTGTCGTAAAGCTTGATGCCCAGTGCATTGGCCACATCCTCAGCGATGTAACGGCCGCCCGTGCAGTACTCACGTCCCAAAGTAATGATCGTCTTTGCCATAATGTGTTCCTCCCATGTCGATTTATTGCCCGAAAGCTCCGGGTGCAGCCGGAGCGGTGTCCGGCTTGTCCTGCGCTTGGGTGACTGGTTGTTCCGGTGCGGGGCGCGGCTTTGGCAGCCGTACCTCCGCTACCCGCATCCTGCCGGTCTGGTCCACGGCATACACGCTGAAGCGCCCGCCTGCGGCAAGCACTTCCGGCAGAAAACGCACGCCGCCGTCCTCGGTGCGCTCCATGCGCACAAAGCTGCGGTGTGCGGTGGTGGCGTGCGCCACCCCATCGTGGGCAGCACACGCGATCCATCCGGCAAAGTTGTCCGGCAGCGCATCCCGCTGCCCGTGCTGGGAAAAATAATAGGTACCCGGCTGCTGCCCCGGCTCCAGCTCACACCGGAGGCGGAGCGGCCGGTTGGCCGCCAGGTCGCGGGGTTTTGCCCGCAGCGCAATGGCGCGGCCGGTAAAGTAGCGCATAAAATCCACCAGTGCCATGGTACAGTTCACGGCACCGTCGGTGTCGGCGGTGGGGTCGTTGAGCAGAACGTAGTCCGCCATCACGGCATCGTCATGGCCGAAGCCCCGCAGCCCCATCCACACCCGGGCCGGGTCGCGCTGGCCGCGGATGCGGCGCTCCACCTGCACGGCCACCGAGCAGCCGTCGTGGATCTGGGCACGCAGGTCGGCAAGGTCCATCCAGGCCTGCCAGCAGGGGTAGCCGCAGCAGCCTGCGGCTGCGGCCGCAAAGGCCGCGTTGGCGGTGCTGCTGGTGGCCATATCCTCCATGATATAGGCCACCTCTTCGGGCAGGATATCCTCGCCCCAGCGGTTCATCAGGGCCGCCATGATCAGCGGCAGATCCATCTCCCGGCCAAAGCTGGGGTCGTGGGTGTTCAGGCAGTATTCCGGCAGGTAGAGCCGCCGGTTCAGCGGGTGGCCGTGGTGCTTTTCCCAGGTAAGGGGCCGCACCGCCACCGCCAGCAGCCGCACCGCCGGGGTCACTTTATCGTTGTTGGTGGAAAGGTTCACCTGCAGCTGCACACCGGTGCCGCCGCCGGGGGTGGCCACCGTCACGGTGTCCCCCATCAGGAAGATCATGCCGTCCTCGCTCTGGGCGTGGGTGCTGCACCGGGGGTAATCCGGTGCCCACTTGCCAAAGCTCATCCAGCCGGTCCAGGCATTTCCGGCATACACCCGGCACCGCACCTCCACCATGGTGTTGTGGGGGGCGCTGGCGTTCCAGCTCACACTCAGGTTGCAGAACGCCGGCATGGCAAATTCCGGAGTGGTGTAGCTGCCGTATTGCAGGCTGCGTCCGGCCACGCTGTCCAGCACAAGGCTGCCGTTTTCCAGCGCAAGGTTGTCCAGCTGCCCGCGGGAAAAGGTCTCGGTGCCCTGCAGGACCAGATTGTTGCGTTGTTCCATCATCCGGCCAGTCTCCTTTCCGCACGCAGCACAGGCGGGATCATTCCTCGGTATCGTCCTCCGCGGCGGCGTAATCCTCGCGGAGGGCAGCTTCCAGCTCGGCATCCTTCAGCTTGCGGATGCTCTCCTCGATGTGGAACACCCGGTCCAGGTCGCCGTACACGATCTGACAGGACACCTCGGTGACGAACCAGAAGCCGAACACCAGCATGAGCAGCAGGCCCAGCGGCATGCACAGGATCACCACGCCCCAGAACAGGATCTGCACGATGGACGCTGCCAGTGCATGGGGCAGGAAAGCGATCATGCAGTTGATGCTGTTCTTCAGCGTCAGGCTCAGGGGCTGGTCCAGCAGGGCGATCTGCGGCCACATGTAGGCAAACAGCATCTGGAAGATGAGCAGATTCAGCACCGTGGCCACCCACAGGGGCACACCCACGTTGGTGCCGTGATACAGCATGTTGAAGCAGAAATAGACCAGGAAGATCTGCAGCGTGACCACCACGCAGTACAGCACACCCGGCAGGATGCTGGCCTTGAAGTTGCGCTTGAAGGCCTTGCGGTAGGTCACCCACCAGTAGCCGGCCTCGTCGCGCAGGGCGCGCAGCACGGTGTCGTACATCCCGGCCAGCACCGGCCCGGCCAGGATGCCGCCCACGGCGGCGCTGATCAGCATGACCGGCAGGTTGTTCATCAGGAAGCCGATATACACCAGACTGATCACCGGCACAAAGCCCAGGCAGGTGAGCAGGTTTGCCAGAAACATGCTGTTCATGTCGCGCCCTACCAGCTCAAAGAAACGGCGGACGCCGGTCTTGCGGGGAGCGTCCTTTTCAACGCCCTTGCCCGCCTTGAAATCGTTTGCAGAAGGAAACAGACCCATAATGCTGTGGTTACCTCGTTCTTTCCTTTCCGTTCCGCAGCAGGCCGCCGCAGCCGGAAAGCGCCATTGTGCTGGCTTTACAGATATAAATATACCCGGATTTTGTCAATTTTGCAAGGGTACAGGCCACCCAATTGTAAAAAAAGTATTTTTTCTCCCTTTTTCTGCAAAAGTATGTTACAATGGCTCTGGCATCCCCATGCCATAAGGAGGAGAATTTATGAGTATTTTTCGCACCATTGCGATGTTTCTGTATCTGTTCGGCTACATGATCGTACACTACGGCACCCTGCGCCGGGGCGAGCGGGCCTTGGCCGCCGGCGACACCGAGACGGTGGAGCAGCTGGTGGACCGTCACATCCCCCGCTGGAGCCGCGGCATCCTGAAGGTGACCGGCGTCACCCTGACCGTGGAAGGGCTGGAGAACATCCCCAAGGAAGGCCCCTGCGTCTTCGTGGGCAACCACCGCAGCTACTACGACATCCCCCTGCTGCTGGCCAGCCTCGACAAGCCCCACGGCATCCTGGCCAAGGAAGAGCTGGAAAAAATTCCCCTGCTGAACCGCTGGATGAAGCTGCTGGGCTGCGTGTTCGTGCAGCGTGACGACCTGCGCGCCTCGGTGCGCGCCCTGAACGACGCCACCGCCATCGTGGAGAGCGGCCGCAGCTTCGTCATCTTCCCGGAGGGCACCCGCTACAAGGGCGAAGAGGGCGGTGTCGGCGAGTTCAAGAACGGCGCATTCCGCATTGCGGTCAAGACCGGTGCCCCGGTGGTTCCGGTGGCCATAACCGGTGCCCGTGCCCTGTTTGAGAACAACGGCAACCGCTGCCACCCGGGCCGGGTGCACATCTGCATCCTGCCGCCCATCCGCACCGCCGGCATGAGCAAGGCTGAACAGAAGCAGCTGCCGGAAGCCGTGCGCCAGACCATTCTGGCCAAGCTGAAATAAACATTCTGGAGGACACCGTCCCATGGCAAGCTACCGTTACGAACGCGACATCGACCCCAAAGACCTCACCCCGCGCAAAAAGCGCGCCTACACCCGCAAGGAGCGCTGGGCCAACTGGTGGGACTACAACCTGAAATGGGTGATCATCCTCGGCATTGCCGCGGCCTTTGTGGGCTACTGCTTCATCGGGCAGTATTTCCTTACCACCCACGCCGATTACAATGTGGCCGTGGTGGCCCCCCACTACCTGCCGGAGGCCACCCAGACCGCCCTGCAGGACGCCCTTGCCGCCTACGGCGAAGATCGGAACGGCGACGGCAAGGTGGTGGTCAAGCTGAACGTCTACACCATGAACTTCGGCAGCGATGACTCGGACGCCTACCTTGACATGGCCGGCACCACCAAACTGTCCACCGACATTCAGGGTGCCCTGAGCTCCATCTTCATCCTCTACGACCCGGCCGGGTTCCAGAGCACCACCGGCACCCTGCGGTATCTGGACGGCAGCCTGCCCCAGTCCGACGCAGACAACGACTGGTGGAATATGGTATACCACTGGGACGACTGCCCCGTGCTGGCCGGGCTGGACCTGGGGGACTACACCTCCGATGCCGTGCAGAACGACAGCGGCTCCAGTCAGGAACTGCTGAGCCACTACTACATCGGCATCCGGGGCGCCTGGACCAAGGACGCTGACGACCTGCTGTCCGGCGGCGAAGCGCTCTGGCAGGCCCTGACCGCCGGGGCCGTTTCCACCGTGACCAAGGAGGGCTGAGGCCATGCGCTTCCGCATAAAGAGTGGGCAGAGCGCTCGCCGGTTCGTGTTCGACCGCACCCCGGCCCCCGCAAAGCCCCCGCAGCCGTCCGCGCCCCGCGCCGCCGACCTCGACAACCCCTACGGGCGGTACTACGGTACCGCCCGCAGCCGCGAGGACCTGCGGAAGAACCGATAAGCACCTTTTGCTCCCTCTGCCCGGCGCATTGCACAGCCGGGCAGAGGGAGTTTTGTTTTCTATTTTTGTCTTTTTACGCCGGTGTGATTTGAAATATTCTCCACTCTGAAAGCAGGGGCCCTTTGTTGTTTCTTCGTCCCGGTTATGGTATACTTACTGGGTATCGTACCCAAACCAGACATAAAGGATGTGACCCCCATGGACGCACTGGAACAAGCCCGTGCCGAGATCGACGAGGTGGACGCCCAGCTGGCTGCCCTGTTTGAGCGGCGCATGGCCGCTGTGCTGCAGGTGGCCGAGTACAAGCGTGCCCACGGCCTGCCGATCTTTGATGCCGCGCGGGAAGCCGCCGTGCTGGAAAAGGCCGCCGCCCGCATCCATGCCCCGGCGCTGCGCCCTTATTATAAAGACCATGTCCAGAACATGATGGACGTGGCCAAGCAGTACGAAGCCCTCATTCTGGGCCAGAACCGCGCCGCCTATCAGGGCGTGGAGGGGGCCTTTGCGCACATCGCGCTGCGGGCATTGTTCCCCCACGCCGAGGCCGTGAGCTGCCCCACCTGGGACGAGGTATTCGCCGCCGTGGAGCGGGGTGACGCTGCCCACGGCGTGGTGCCCTTTGAGAACAGCCACGCGGGCGATGTTTCCGCCGTGCTGGACCTGTGCTACAATCACCCCGACCTGTGGGTGGTGGACGTGTACGACCTGCCCATCTCCCAGAACCTGCTGGTGCTGCCCGGCACCCAGCTTGCCGAGATCCGCAGCGTGTACAGTCATCAGCAGGCCATCGCCCAGAGCGAGACCTTCCTAAAGCAGTTCCATCTGCCGGCCACCGCCATGCTCAACACCGCCATGGCCGCCAAGTTCGTGGCCGAAAGCGGCGACAAGACCAAGGCCGCCATTGCCAGCGCCGAGACCGCTGCCCTGTACGGGCTGGAGGTGCTGGTGCCCCGCATCAACACCGACGGCGACAACACCACCCGCTTTATCGTGATCAGCCGGCAAAAGCCCACGGCGGGCAACCGCTTCTCGCTGCTGTTCACCGTGGACAACAAGCCCGGCAAACTGGCCGAGGTGATCCAGGTCATCGGTGCCAGCGGCTTCAATATGGAATCCATCAAGAGCCGGCCCATGCCTCATGTGCCGTTTGAATATTATTTTTATGTCGAGCTGGTGGGCGACCCCACCGCCGACGAGACCGGTGCCCTGCTGCAGCAGCTGGACCGCACCTGCCGCACCGTGCGTTTGTTAGGAGTGTATACAAAATGAGCGAATTTATCGGAACCAAGTTCACCATGAATCTGGGCGAGCGCAGCTATGACATCATCATCAAGAGCGGCTCGCTGGAAAACCTGTACCAGTTTGCCCGGCTGGACCGCCGGGTGGCCGTGGTCACCGACAGCGGCGTGCCCGCCCAGTACGCCCAGAGGGTGGCCGACCAGTGCAAGGACGCCCGCATCATCACGGTGCCCCAGGGTGAAGCCAGCAAGAGCTTTAAAATTCTGGAAAGCGTGCTGCGCCAGATGCTGGACTTCGGCATGGGCCGGGGTGACCTGGTCGTGGCCGTGGGCGGCGGCGTGGTGGGCGACCTGGCCGGTTTTGCCGCTTCCATTTATATGCGCGGCATCGACTTCATCAACTGCCCCACCACCACCCTTTCCATGATTGACTCCTCCATCGGCGGCAAGACCGCCGTGGACCTGGGCGACACCAAGAACATCGTGGGTGCTTTCTGGCAGCCCAAACTGGTCATCGTGGACCCGGACACCCTGTCCACCCTGCCCCGCCGCCACTACATCAACGGCCTGGCCGAAGCCGTCAAGGCCAGCCTGCTGGCCGACCCGGAGCTGTTCGCCATCTTTGAGAAGGGCGACATCGACGCCCAGATCGGCGAGATCATCTGCCGCAGCCTGCGGTTCAAGAAGGGTATTGTGGAGCAGGACGAGACCGAGCACGGCATGCGCAAGGCACTGAACTTCGGCCACACCATCGGCCACGGCATCGAGGCCGTCAAGGGCATCAAGGGCCGCCGTACCGTGGGCCTGTTCCACGGCGAGTGCGTAGCACTGGGTATGCTGCCTATGATCGAGTCCAAGGCCCTGCAGAAGCGGGTGCGTGCGGTGTACCGCCGCCTTGGCCTGCCTGTGCGCACCACCTACAACAAGGAAAAAGTGCTGGCCGAGATGCTGCACGACAAAAAGGCCCAGGGCGGCCAGATCACGGTGATCAAGGTGCCGGGTCTGGGCTGCTGGCGGGCCGAGACCATCCCCGTGGAGGGGCTGCGTCCCCTGCTGGGCATGGAGGACTGACACCATGAAAAACACCTTTGGCAGCGACCTTTCGCTGACCATTTTCGGCGAAAGCCACGGTCAGGCCATCGGAGCCGTGCTGGACGGCATGGCCGCCGGGGTCCCGGTGGATGAGGCCTTTGTGGCCGCCTGCATGGACAAACGCCGCGCCCGGGGCGACGGCCTGTCCACTCCCCGCACCGAGGCAGACGCCGTGCAGTTTTTGTCCGGCGTAGTGAACGGCTGCACCACCGGCACCGCCATTGCGCTGATGGTGGAAAACCAGAACACCCGCAGCGCCGATTACGCCAAGACCGCCGACCTGCTGCGCCCCGGCCACGCCGATTACACCGCCTATGCCAAGTACCACGGGTTTCAGGATGCGCGGGGCGGCGGGCACTTTTCCGGCCGGGTCACCGCTGCCCTCGTGGCCGGCGGTGCCGTCGTGCTGGGTGCGCTGAGCCGGGCCGGTATCGACATCTCCACCCATATAGCCGCCTGTGCGGGCATCTCCGACACCCGCTTCGCGCTGGACGATGCCGCTGCGCTGGCCGCACAGGTGGAAGCCCTGGCCACCAAACCGGAGGGCTTTGCCGTGCTGGACCCCGCCGTGGAAGAGCCCATGAAGGCTGCCATCCGCGCCGCCGGGGCTGACGGCGACAGTGTGGGCGGCCTGCTGGAGACCGCCATCCTCGGCCTGCCCGCCGGGATCGGTGAGCCGTACTTTGACAGCGTGGAAAGCAAGATCGCCCATCTGGCCTTCTCCATCCCCGCCGTCAAGGGCATCGAGTTCGGCACCGGGTTCGACTTTGCCGGGCTGCGGGGCTCCGAGGCCAACGACGCCTTCCGCATGACGCCGGAGGGGGCCGTGGTCACCGCCAGCAACCACAATGCCGGCATCAACGGCGGCATCGCCAACGGCATGCCAGTGGTGTTCCGCACGGTGGTCAAGCCCACTCCCAGCATCTACAAGCAGCAGGACACCGTGGATTACCTCGCCAAAAAGAACGCCGAGCTGTCCATTCAGGGCCGTCACGACCCCTGCATCGTGCCCCGGGCCGCCATCGTGCAGACCTGCTCCGCCGCACTGGCGGTGGCCGACCTGCTCACGGCCCGCTACGGCGAAGCCTGGATGACCCACCCCACCAGCTTCCGCAAGGAGGACGACTGATATGGAATACGGACTTATCGGGGCAAGGCTCGGCCACTCCTACTCCAAGATCATCCACGAGATGCTCTGCGGCTACAAATACGACCTGTGCCCCCTGCCCACCGAGGAAGAGGCCCGTGCCTTTCTGACCAAGCGGCAGTTCCGGGCCATCAACGTGACCATCCCCTACAAGAAACTGGTCATGGAATACTGCTCCTACATCGATCCCCGGGCCAAGGCCATCGGGGCCGTGAACACCGTGGTGAACAAGAACGGCCTGCTGTACGGGTACAACACCGATTACCTCGGCTTTGCCCACCTGTGCGACGCCCACGGCGTGGACTTTGCAGGCCGGACGGTGCTCATCCTTGGCACCGGCGGCACCCACAACACCACCAACGCCGTGGCGCGGGACAAGGGTGCCGCAAAGGTGCTCACGGTCAGCCGCCATCCGGACCCGGAAACGGGCGAGCTGAGCTATGCAGAAGCCGTGCACAGCGGTGCACAGATCGTCATCAACACCACGCCCGCCGGCATGTACCCCAATGTGGGGGTGTGCAATCTGGATGTGGCCGCCATGCCCGGGCTGGAAGCCGTAGTGGACGTGGTATACAATCCCGACAAAACGGAACTCATCCTCCGGGCCGAAGAAGCCGGGGTTCCGGTGGCCGTAGGCGGTCTGGAGATGCTGGTAGCACAGGCTGTGTATGCGGCCGAATATTTCCTGGACCGCAAATTCGAGGACGCCCCCGCCGAGATCCGGCGCATCACGGCGGCCCTGCGCCGGGACACCCTGAACATTGCCCTCATCGGCATGCCTTCTTCCGGCAAGACCACGCTGGGCAAACTGCTGGCAAAGCAGCTGGGCCGCACCTTCGTGGACCTGGACGACGCGATCGTCAAGGCCGACGGGCGCAGCATCCCGGACATCTTTGCCGCCGAGGGCGAGGACGGCTTCCGTGCAAAAGAGACCGAGCAGACCGCCCGCTTCGGCAAGGAGAACCGCCAGCTGCTGTCCTGCGGCGGCGGCGTGGTGAAGCGGCCCGAAAACCTGCGGGCCCTGCACCAGAACGGCGTGGTGCTGTTTATCGACCGACCGGTGGAAGCACTGGCCGTGGGCGGCAGCCGCCCGCTCTCCTCCAGCATGGAGGCGCTGCGCACCATGGAGGCCCAGCGCCGCCCGCTGTACCGGGCCGCCGCTGACGCGGTGGTACCCAATACCGGCACGCTGGAGGATGCTCTGCGGGCCGCCATGGAGGCTTTGGATGAAATTTTTGATTCTTAACGGGCCCAACGTCAACCTGCAGCGCTACTCGGAGCCGGGCATGCCCGGTGAGCTGGACTACAACGGCATGATGGACTATGTGCAGTCCGGCTGCGACCAGATGGGCATTGAGACCGACGTGTGCCAGACCAACCACGAGGGCGACCTGATCGACGAGATCCAGGCCGCCGCCGGACGGGTGGACGGCATCGTGCTCAACCCCGGCGGCTACGCCCACACCAGCGTGGCCATTCTGGACGCGCTGCGGCTGTGCGGTGTGCCTGCCGTGGAAGTGCTGCTCACCGCCCCGGACGAGCGGGAGCCCTTCCGCAAAACGGACGTGGTGTCCTTTGGCTGTCAGGGACACTTCATCGGCCAGGGACCCCAGGGTTACCTACACGCCTGTGCCTATCTGGCCCAGCTGCTGCGCCTGGACGGCACCCCCCAAGCCCATATCGTGATGTGATAGCGTTGACGCAGCTCGCCCTCTCCGTCACGGCTTGCGCCGTGCCACCTCTCCCAAAGGGAGAGGCCTTGGCAGTACGGCAAAGTTTCCGGTTTTGCCAAAGGCTCCCCCTTTGGGGGAGCTGGCGCATCTGCGCCTGAGAGGGCGAGGCCGCTGACCGCAAGGATGTTGTTTATGAAGCACCATACTGTGACCAAAAACTATAAAATGCTGGGAACAGCCCGGACCTTACGGCGGAACCTAACGCCCCAGGAACGGAGACTTTGGTACTCTTTCCTACGCAATTATCCGGTAAAGGTCTACAAACAGCGGATCATCGAATCCTTTATTGTTGATTTTTACTGTGCCCAGGCCCGGCTGGTCATTGAACTGGACGGCTCTCAGCATTATACCTCTCAAGGCAAGGCCTACGATGCAGAGCGGAGCGACATTCTGCAGCAATATGGTTTACAGGTCCTTCGCTTCGCCAATAACGACATAGACCGTCATTTTGATGCTGTATGCCAACAGATCCATAACATTATTCAAAGTCGAATCTCCATATAATGTATAATGACAGAAAGGAACCATAAACCATGATCATCTCCACCAAGAAAGGCACCCCGAAGGAAGAACTGGAAAAGATCGTTGACAAGTTCGAGCATCAGGGTCTGGACGTGACCCTGATCACCGGCAAGGACTACAACGTGTTCGGTCTGGTGGGCGACACCACCAAGATCGACGAGCGGGACGTGCTGGCCAACCCCTGGATCGACAACGTCACCCGCGTGTCTGCCCCGTACAAGCGCGCCAACCGCCTGTTCCACCCCGCCGATTCGGTCATTGACTGCGGCGGCGTGAAGATCGGCGGCAAGGAAAAGATCGCCGTCATGGCAGGCCCCTGCAGCATCGAGGGTGCCGAGCAGGCTCTGCGCATCGCGCAGAGCGTCAAGGCCGGCGGCGCGGCCCTGTTCCGCGGCGGTGCCTACAAGCCCCGTACCTCTCCCTACTCCTTCCAGGGTCTGGAGACCGAGGGCATCCTGGACATGGTCAAGGCCCGCGAGGCCACCGGCCTGCCCATCGTGTCCGAGCTGATGAGCGAGGACCGCATCCCGGAGTTTGAGGAGTATGTGGACGTGGTGCAGATCGGTGCCCGCAACATGCAGAACTTCCAGCTGCTCAAGGCCGTGGGCAAGATGCACAAGCCCGTGCTGCTCAAGCGCGGCCTGTGCAACACCATCGAGGAGTGGATCATGAGCGCCGAGTATATCATGGCAGGCGGCAACGAGCAGGTCATCCTGTGCGAGCGCGGCATCCGTACCTTTGAAAAGTACACCCGCAACACGCTGGACCTGTCTGCCGTGCCCCTCATCCACGAAAAGACCCACCTGCCCGTCATCGTGGACCCCAGCCACGCCACCGGCAAGGCAAACCTCGTGGAACCCATGATGATCGCCGCTGTGGCCGCCGGTGCCGACGGTCTGGAGGTGGAGGTGCACTATGACCCCCGCCACGCCTGGAGCGACGGTGCCCAGTGCCTGACCCCGGATACCTTTGCACAGGCCATGGCCAAGTGCCGCCAGGTGGCATGGGCCATCGGCCGGGAGATGTAAAAGGGAAAGTTCCTCGCCCTCTCAGTCACCTTCGGTGACAGATCCCCCTTTTGTCACCTGCGGTGACATCTTCCCCCGGCCGGGGGAAGTCTTTCCTCAAAGGGGGAGGCCTTGGCAAAACCGGAAACTTTCCCGTACTGCCAAAGCCTCTCCCTACGGGAGAGGTGGCATCGCATAAGCGATGACGGAGAGGGCGAGCCGCCTAAAGGGTTTATCTATGCTTGTAACAATAACACGATCCCCTCGTAAAATTTCCGGCACCATCACCGCACCCCCCAGCAAGAGCATGGCCCACCGGGCCGTGCTGTGTGCGGCGCTGGCCACAGGCAGCTCCCACATCACGAATCTGGAATTCAGTAAGGACATCTCCGCCACGCTGGCCGCCGCAGGCCAGCTGTGTGCCCGGGTGACCACCGGCCCCGCAGATGCCGTGGTGGAAGGGCTGGGCCGTTTTGCCCCCCTCACTGCCCCGGTGGACTGCTGCGAGAGCGGCAGCACCCTGCGGTTCCTCATCCCCATTGCCAGCCTCACCGGGCAGGAAGTGACCTTTACCGGCCGTGGGCGGCTCATGGAGCGGCCCCAGTCGGTTTACGAAACGTTGTATCGGGAGCAGGATCTACGGTTTGAACAGAATTCTGCCGGTCTGACCGTGGAAGGTGCTCTCACACCGGGGGAGTACCGGCTGGCGGGCAACGTGTCCAGCCAGTTCATCAGCGGGCTGCTGTTTGCCCTGCCCCTGCTGGACGGCGACAGCACCCTGCACCTCATCCCGCCGGTGGAGAGCCGCAGCTACATCGACATGACCCGTGCGGTGCAGGCCGCCTTTGGCGTGACCAGCCGCTGGCTGGATGGGAATACGCTGGCCCTGCCGGGCCGCCAGCACTATCACCCCTGCGATCACGCCGTAGAGGGCGACTACAGTCAGGCGGCCTTCCCGGCGGTGCTGGGGGCTGTCTGCGGCGGTGTCACCATTACAGGCCTGCGCCCGGACACTTTGCAGGGCGATGCCGTCATACTGGATATCCTGCGCCGGTGCGGCGCACAGTTCACCCGCGAGGGGGACACCGTCACCTTTGCAAAGGCGCCCCTGCACGGGGTGGACATCGACTTGGCCGACTGCCCGGACCTTGGCCCTGTGCTCATGGTGCTGGGCCTGCTGTGTGAGGGCACCACCGTCATCCGCAACGCCGAGCGCCTGCGCCTGAAGGAGAGCGACCGCATCGCCGCCATGGAAGCCGAGCTGCGGGCCTGCGGCGGCGTGCTGGAAAGCGAGGGCGGCACCATCACGGTGCACGGCTGCGCCGAGCATCTGCACGCGCCGGAAGGCATTCTGCACGGGCACAACGACCACCGGGTGGTCATGAGCCTTGCGGTGCTGAGCGCAGCCGCCGGGCTGCCCCTGACTGTGGATGACGCCGAAGCCATCCAGAAGAGCTGGCCGAATTTCTTTGCAGCCATCCGGCCTTTGGGTGTGGAGGTAGAATATGCTTGACAAAACAAAACGTTATCTCGTGGTGGGTCTTGGTCTGCTGGGCGGCAAGTATGCCCTGGAGCTGACCAAAGCCGGTTTCCATGTGGACGGCATCAACCGCAGTGAGGGGCACTTACAGTATGCCCTTGACCACGGCTACATTGCCAGCGGAAAGACCCATGATTTTGAAGATCTGGTGCAGCAGGCCGACCACATCATCTTCGGCCTGTACCCCACGGCCCTGCTGGAATGGTTCAAAGCCTACGGCCCGCTCCTCAAGCCCGGCTGCATCTTCACGGATGTGTCCGGCGTCAAGACCGGCCTTGTGGAGCCGGTGCAGGCCATGTGCCCGGCAGGGGTTGAGTTCATTGCCAGCCACCCCATGGCAGGCCGTGAGACCTCCAGCGTGGAGCACGCTGCCGAGGTGAACTTTGCCCCGGCCAACTTCATCATCACCCCCACCGACAAGAACACCCCGGAGGCCATCCAGTGGGCAAAGGAGCTGGCGGAGGTGCTGGGCTTCAAGCACATCTGCACCCTGACCGTGCAGGAGCACGACAAAATGATCGGCTACGTCAGCCAGCTGTGCCACGCCATCGCCGTGAGCCTGATGTGCGCCAACGACAACACCTCGCTGTGCGAGTACACCGGTGACTCCTTCCGGGATCTGACCCGCATTGCCCGCATCAACGACAAAATGTGGGCGGAACTGTTCCTGTGGAACAAGGAAAACCTGATCAGCGAGATCGACCAATTCGATGCGGCCCTGCGCGAAATGCGCAACGCCCTCGTGGCCGATGACCGGGACAAGCTGGAAGAGATGTTCCGCCTGTCCACCCAGCGCCGCGCTGCCTTTGACAAAAAGCTGCCGTAAAACAAGGGAGGTACTCCGCCATGCCCAAGCAGGAAGGACAAAAGACCAAGCTCCTGGCATTGCTGCACATCTTTGAGCAGAAAACCGACGAAAACCACCTGCTGAACGTGCCCCAGCTGGTGGAACTGCTGGAACAGCAGGGCATTCTGGCCGAGCGCAAGAGCATCTACAGCGACATCGACACCCTGTGCGCGCTGGGCTACGACATCCAGCTGCGGCGCGGGCGCGGCGGCGGCTACTGGATGGCCAGCCGTGCCTTCGAGCTTTCCGAGCTCAAGCTGCTGGTGGACGCTGTGCAGGCCAGCAAGGTCATCTCGGCACGCACCAGCAAAAAGCTCATCCGCAAGCTGGAGGCCCTGTGCTCCGAGTACGAGGGCACCCAGCTGCAGCGTCAGGTGTATGTGGACGGCCGCCCCAAGGCCGACAGCCGCACCTTGCTGTACAGCATCGACGCGCTGCACACAGCCATCAGCGCCGGGCGGCTGGTGCAGTTCCGCTACAAGAACAACAGCACCTGGACGGTCAGCCCCTGGCAGCTGGCCTGGGAGGGCGGCTGCTACTACCTCATCGCCTACCAGGATGAAAAGGATCCCGCCAACATCCGCAACTACCGGGTGGACCGCATGTCCTACGTCAAGGTGCTGGACCGCCCCCGCCGGGGCAAGGAGGCCTTTGCCGCCTTCGACCTGCCCAGCTATCTGCGCAAGCATTTCAACATGTTCGGCGGGCCGGAATACCGGGTGACCCTGCGCTGCACCGCCGACCTGGAAGCCGCCATGCGGGACCGCTTCGGCCGCGACGTCCTTCTGCTGCCGGAAGCCGACGGGCACTTCCACTTTGACGTCCCGGTCTGCGTGAGTGAGCAGTTCTACGGCTGGGTGTGCGGCTTCGGCGGCAAGGTGGAGATCACCTCTCCCGCCGAAGTACGGCAGGGCCTGCACGACATGGTGCAGGAGCTGGCCGAGCAGCACAACTGACCCAGAATCAACGAACCCCCGGCAGGCCGCAGCCTGCCGGGGGTTCGTTCGTTATAAATCATTCTTTCTCATTCGTCAAATTCCAGGTCGCTGGGCAAGATCAGGTCCAGCGGGGCGTTGGGCTCTGCCACAAGGCGGCGGCTCTGGTTGAAGATGGCCTTTTCCAGCGTGTTGCGGGCAAGGCGGCCGTTGCCGGCGGTGCGGCTGTCCAGCGCCTGACGGCGCTTGTAGTAGCCCAGCAGCGGGAAGGTGCAGCTTTCGTCCAGCCGGTAGCCCTTGCCTTTGGCCAGCACGGTGGTGATGTCCAGCAGCTCGTCGGCGGTGTAATCCGGGAATTCCACCTTGTTCGGGAAGCGGCTGGCAAGGCCGCTGTTGGCGGTAAGGAACACTTCCATCTCCTTTGTGTACCCGGCCAGGATCACCACCAGTTCGTCGCGGTGGTCCTCCATGCCCTTCACAAGGGTGTCGATGGCTTCCAGCCCGAAGCTGTCCTGTTCGCCGCGGTACAGGCTGTAGGCCTCGTCGATGAACAGCACGCCGCCCAGTGCACTCTGGATGACGCTGTTGGTCAGCGGGGCAGTATGGCCCGTGTAGCGGCCCACCAGGTCGCCGCGGCTCACCTCCACCAGTTGGCCGCCCTTGAGCGCCCCGATGGCCTTGAGGTATTTTGCCACCAGCCGGGCGATGGTGGTCTTGCCGGTGCCGGGGTTGCCGGTGAAGATCATATGCATGGACAGGTTGGCCGTCTTGAAGCCGGCGGCGGCGCGGCGCTGCTGCACCTGCAGGTTGTCTGCCAGACCGAACACATAGTCCTTGACCGGGGCAAGGCCCACCAGCGCGTCCAGCTCGGCGCGGATCTCGTCCACAGCACCGGTGTACTCCGTCGGCAGCAGGCTGAACAGGTCTGCCGGGGCGGCCCCGTTCGGGGCAAACTGCAGCCCCTCCGGCACGGCAGTCAGGGCCACGGTGCCGGTAAGGGCCGTATCGGTCTGCAGGCAGTATTCACTCAGGGCGCGGAAGATGCGGTCACAGCACAGTTTCAGGCCTGCCGCGCCCTTTTCCTTGGAGCACTGGGCGGCCACATAGTCCCGCACGTCTGCCCCGGCAGTAAGGGTGAGCCCCAGCCGGGTGCGCACCTTCTGGGCCAGCGCGTTCAGCTCCTGCGCCGCCATAGCAGCCAGATCTTCCCGTGCAAAGGCGGTGGTGGTACACACGTCCCCCACCGCCGAGACAAAGGGCGCACCGAACTTGTCGGCCAGCACCTCCCGGCCCTTGTGGGAGAAGAAGATCAGGTACTTGCCGCAGGGGTCGATGCGGCTCACCGCACCGGGCGCCAGCGCGGTACCGGCATCCACCAGAATGCCCTCCTTGTTGACCAGATACCGGCTGGACAGCGGTGCGCTGCTCTTGGTAGCAAGGTCGGCGATGGTTTTTAAAAAGCCGGGGTAGCAGCTCTCGTAGTGCTCAAAGATCAAAATCTCGCCGGGGGCGTGCAGAGCGGCATACAGGTCCTGCAAAAACAGCTTTTCGGACCCGGCATCCGGGTACAGGGCCAGGTCCAGCACGGCGGTCTTATCGCTCTGCAGCAGGCCGCGGGCCGCCATGATGCGGGCCGTCTCCTCCAGCGCAAAGTGCCGCCCGGTGCCGGGCGCACCGCTCAGCAGGATCACGTTGCGGGCCACCGGGGCCTCGGTGCCCAGAACAAAGGGCCGCCGCATGGCCCGCACCACACCGTCCACAAAGGCGTCCTGCCCCAGCACGGTCTTTTTGACCTCGGTCGCCAGCCCTTCAAAACTGCCCAGATGCTCCGGCTTCGTGTCGGCGGTGCCTTTGGCCAGCAGGCCGTCATTCTCCATGTCCCGCAGCATCTGACGGCTGTTTTCCAGCGCCGTCTGGGTGTCGGCATCCTGCTTTTTCAGCTGGGCATTCTGCTTTTTCAGCAGCTCGTCCAGCTGTTTCTGCTGCTCCAGAAGGGCCGCGTTCAGGTCCGGCAGGCCCCCGGTCTTTGCCTTTGTCTCCGGCTGTGAAGCCCCGGAACCAAATTTCACGCGCCCGCCTGCGCCGAATACGCCGTTCATAAGGGATTCCCAATCGTCGGTATATGCCATTGTGCGGCCCTCCCTGCAGTTTTCTTCCAGTATAGTGTACCCCGGCCCGTTTTGCAAGGGATTTTGCCTCTTGCAAAATCCACGCCGGTTGTTTACACTACAGATGTGTGAATATGCGGAAATCTCGCAAGAAGGAATGAAGGAAATGGGTACAATGACACCGGCACAGCGCCGCGCCCTGTACGAGAGCGCCCGCTTTGCCCGCGAAACCACCTATAACGGCCCGCTTGGGCCGGAGTACACCCCCGCCGGCACCCGGCTGCGGCTGTGGGCCCCCACCGCGGAGCAGGCCGCGGTGAACCTGTACCGCAAGGGGCACGACAGCCCCTGCATCGGCACGCTGCCGCTGCAGCGCGGCCCGCAGGGCGTATGGAGCATCTGGCTGCCCGGCGACCAGCATGGGCATTACTATACCTTTACGGTCACGGTGGACGGCGTCGCACGGGAGACCGGCGACCCCTACGCCCGCGCTGGCGGCCTGAACGGCCTGCGCAGCATGATCGTGGACCTGGCCCGCACCGCCCCTGCCGGGTGGGAGCGGGACGTGCGCCCGGTGATCCCCCCGGCCCGGCGGTCAGTGTGGGAGGTGAGCGTGCGCGACTTTTCGCAGGATGCGGCCAGCGGCGTGCGCCCGGCCTGGCGGGGCAAATTTCTGGCCTTTACCCAGACCGGCACCACCCTGCACGGCGACGGCATCCACCCCACCTGCCTGAACTACCTCAAGCGGCTGGGCGTGGGCTATGTGCAGCTGATGCCCATCTTCGACTTTGGCAGCGTGGACGAGGCAAAGCCGCTGCTGCGGCAGTACAACTGGGGCTACGCCCCCACCAACTACAATTTCCCGGAGGGCAGCTACTCCACCGACCCCGCCCGGGGCGAAGTGCGGGTGCGGGAGTGCAAAGAGATGATCGCCGCCCTGCACGCGGCGGGCATCGGCGTGATCATGGATGTGGTGTATAACCACATGTACCGCTACGAAAACGTGCTGAACAACACCGTACCGGACTACTTTTTCCGCCAGAATGAGGACGGAAGCCTGTCCAACGGCAGCGGCTGCGGCAACGAGTTTGCCAGCGAGCGCCCCATGGCCCGCAAATATATGATCGACTCTCTGCTCTACTGGGCGCAGGAGTACCACATCGACGGTTTCCGGTTCGACCTGATGGGCCTGTACGACGTGGACACCATGAACGCGGCCCGTGCCGCTTTGGATGCCCTGCCCGGCGGGCGGGATATCCTGATGTACGGCGAGCCGTGGCAGGGCGGCGGCAGCCAGCTGCACCGGTACGAGGCCAACAAGGCGAACCTGGCCATGCTGAACGAGCGCATCGGCATCTTCTGCGACGACACCCGCGACGCCATCAAGGGCGGCTGTTTCAATGCCCGGGAGCCGGGCTATGCGGAGGGCAAGCCCGGCAGCTTCTGGGACGTCGGCGGCGCAGTGGCCGCCTGGTGCCGCAGCGACCGTCTGCCACCCCACGCCCCCAGCCAGATCGTAAGCTATGTGTCCGCCCACGACAACTTCACCCTGTGGGATAAACTGCTCTGCGTGCGCTACGAGCGGCCGGAGTTCACCGCATCTGACCCGGTGGCACTGGCCCAGAACCGGCTGGCCGCCGGCATCTACCTCACCAGTTTCGGCCTGCCCTTCCTGCAGGCGGGCGAAGAGTTTGCCCGCACCAAAAAGGGCGTGGGCAACAGCTACCGCTCTTCCCCCGCCATGAACCGTCTGGACTGGGCCCGCGCCAGGCAGTACCACGCTCTGGTGGACTACTACCGGGGCTTGCTGGCCCTGCGGGCCGCCTTCCCGCGGCTGGGCACCACCGACCGCCACGCCCCGGAGGCGCTGCAGTTCTTCTCGCTGGAGCAGCCGCTGGTGGGCTGGACCCTGCCCGCTGCCCCCGGCGACGGGGCCTGGTGGCGGGCACTGTGTGTGTTCTACAACCCCACCGACACCTCCCGCGTGGTGCCGCTGCCCGCCGGGCAGTGGAAACTGCTGAGCGACGGCACTTCTTCCAGCTTATGGCGGGGCGAGAGCCGCACCTATGAACGGGAAGCCCTTCTGATGCCGTACAGCGCCACCGTGTTCGGAGCCGTATAAACAACAAAAAAACAAGGGCAGACTGCTTTTCGGCAGTCTGCCCTTGTTCTATCGGATTTTTAGCTGTTGGACGCGGTCTTTTCGCCCAGCGTAACATTGACCGTCTGCATCTGGCCGTCGCGGGCCACCGTGATGGACAGCGTGTCACCGGCTGCATGCTTCTGCATCAGGGTGCCCAGATCATCCTTGGCGGCGATCTCCGAGCCGTCCACGCTGACGATGCGGTCACCGGCCTTCAGACCGGCCTGATCGGCGGGGCCGCCCTTGGTCACGTCCACGATGTAGACGCCATAGGCGTTCACGCCCAGCTGCTGTGCCGTCTGTGCGTCGGTCACAGCCAGGTAGGTGATGCCCAGATAGGGGCGGCCGGTCACATAGCCGTTCTCCAGCAGCTCCTGTGCCACCTTGATGGCATCATTGATGGGGATGGCAAAGCCCAGGCCCTCGGCATCGCTGGAAGAGGATTTTGCGTTCACGATGCCGACCAGCTCACCGTTCATGTTGAACAGGCCGCCGCCGGAGTTGCCGGGGCTGACCGAGGCATCCATCTGGATCAGGGACATGGTGTTGGTGGAGTTGGTGCCCTGGATGGTCACACTGCGGTTCAGTGCGCTGATCATGCCGCCGGTCACGGTGCCGCCCAGCTCACCCAGCGGGTTGCCCACAGCCATCACGTTCTGGCCCACCTTCAGGCTGTCGCTGTCGCCCACGGTAGCGGGGGTCAGGCCGTTGGCGTCGATCTTGATGACCGCGATATCGCTGGTGGTATCTTCGCCCACCAGCGTTGCGGTATAGTCCTTATCATTGATCGTCACGGTGATATTGGAAGCACCGTCCACAACGTGGGCACAGGTGAGGATGTAGCCATCCGAGCTGATGATCACGCCGCTGCCGGCACCGCTCTCCACCTGATTCTGGCCGTACCAGGACCACTGGGAGTAGACCACCTGCTCGGTGGTGATGACCACCACGCTGGGGCTGACCAGATCTGCCACCTGTTCGGTGGTCAGGCTGCTGCCGGACGCCGAAGCCGAGGTGATGGAGCTGTCACTGCCGGAAGAGCTGCTGGAGCTGGAGGGAGCCACCTGCTGGATGACCACCTTGCTGCCGTTCATCTGGGAGCCGACATAGCCGCCTGCAAAGCCCATGACTGCGGCCAGCACCAGTGCCACGGCACTGCGTGCCACCTTGCCGCCATTGACATGGTGCTTTTTCTTTTTGGGCGGTTCCGGAGCGGCCGGCTGCTGAGGCGGCACCTCGGTGGGAGGCACCGTGCTGCCGGCATCCGGGACGGCAGACGCCTGCTGCGGCTCCGGCTCGTTGTTGTACTGGTTGGCGGTGTTCATGCCGCTGCTGCCCACATTGGGGTAACCGGTGCCGCCTGCCGTGTTATCGGAAGAGGAATAGTTGTATTCCCATTTGTTCTCATCCATATTGATACTTCCTTCCCTGAAAAGGCTCTGTCTCCGGGGAACTGCGCCCCCTGGAACTGTTTTTATTGTATACACCAATTGTGAAAACCAATCGCATGTGCCGTGAAGAAACTGTGAAATGCGGTCCTGCCGTTTTTTCTTGACAAGAACGCCCGCAGTTGCTATTGTAACAGCAGAAAAACCTGCAGAAAAGAGGAGACTGCCGCATGGAACTGCGCCGCACGGAAACGGGCTTTGCCCTTTATAAGGAAAAGGAGGCCATCGGCCATTGCACCCTGCACCCCGCCGCACAGGGCGCGGCCCTTGCCGCCCTTGCCATCGACCCGGCATGGCGGCGCAAGGGCTACGGCTCCTACCTGTTAAAAGAAGTATTGCGCAGCTTTGGCGGTTATGACCGCGAAACCGCCACCGTGTTTACGGCACCCCTGCCCGCCGACTGCGCCGAGATGGCCTTCTGGGCCAAATTCGGCTTTGCGGCCGAGGGGCCGCAGCTGGTGCGCCGCCGCACCCCGGACCTGACCGCCGTCAAATTCGTGCAGGACTTCCTCGCCGCGCGGCTGGTGCACCCGCGCCTGTGCGTGGACGCCACCTGCGGCAACGGCGGCGACACGGCCTTCCTGTGCCGTCTTACCGCACCGGAGGGCCGTGTGCTGGGCTTTGACATCCAGCCGGAAGCCATCGCCTCCACCCGCGCCCGGCTGGAACAGGCCGGGGTGCCCGCTGGGCAGTATGCCCTGCACTGCGACAGCCACGCCCATCTGTTACAGTATGTGCAGCCCGGCACAGCGGATGCCGTGATGTTCAACTTCGGCTGGCTGCCGGGGGCCGACCACGCGGTGTTCTCCACCGCCGACAGCAGCATCCCCGCGCTGGAAGCCGCCCTGCAGGCGGTGCGCCCCGGCGGGGTGGTCAGCGCCATCCTGTACAGCGGGGCGGTCATCGGCACAGACGAAAAGCAGGCGGTGCTGGCCTGGCTGCGGGCACTTCCGCTGAAAGATTTCACCGTTCTGGTGTGCGATTTTGCCAATTGGGCCGAAACCGCCCCTCTGCCCTGCTTCATCCTGAAAAAATAACGAAAGCCCTTGCATTATCGCGCGTTTTCGTATAGAATAAAGTGCGTATGTGTAAAAATATGTTTTCTCCGCTCCCGCTGGGCGGGAGCGGAGAAAACTTCACCCCCTTCTAGGAGAATTTCAGATCTATGACAAATCGTGAAGAAATCGAGCGCCGCCGGACGTTTGCGATCATCAGCCATCCCGACGCCGGCAAGACCACGCTGACCGAAAAGCTGCTGCTGTACGGCGGAGCCATCAACCAGGCCGGTTCCGTCAAGGGCAAGCAG
>SKEF01001141.1_pt1 | contig 24443 bp, 45 predicted proteins | sample 4826691 | NCBI WGS metagenome assembly SKEF01 (sample SAMN11008816, study PRJNA524170) | human gut metagenome | biome: Human fecal sample; material: Feces; isolation source: fecal sample from pouch patient p23, p27 | host: Homo sapiens | place: Israel: Tel-Aviv | collected 2016-08-24
TCCCAGTCCCACCCCATATTGTCACCATCTGCGAGAGCGCACAGACCAAGAAATTCATAAAAGTCATTGACCGTAACGGCATCACCAAGAGCCCAGTTCCGATTTAGGTGGTACTCTGCCTGCAATACATGCTCAATGGTCGAATCAAAATATCTATTGGAGAACTCGTCATAGAACGTGTGAATGGGTTCGTCTTCAGATACGCCCTCGAAATCTAACGTCTCGCTGCCAAAAAATCCGGAGGAAGTCAGATGAACCTCATCCAAATCTTCTTTGCACAGCTCGTCGATGACGTGCTGGTGAGTTTCAGGGCCATAGAGTTCCTTAACTTTTGACTGGTACCGTCCGAGGCTTTCTCTGGCGAGCATACAGGCTCCTGTGAGGGCTTTTTGCTGTTTGTAAGTAAGAACCCCGTTCGACACGATACACACTATCGTGGCCGTCCCACAGGCTATGGCAGGGGCATAGCAACGGCAAATATCAATTACGGTTTCTTTTGTGTCACCGTCATTTTCCCGGCGTCCAGCCAGCATTTTCTCCGCTTTCGTGGTACACTTCGCCGTAAGAACTGCTGTTGCCACAACTCCTACAGCCGATGCCATAGTGAAGACAATCGGAACCCATTTTGCATCCGCCTTCATTGCCGTTCTCCTTTTCTACGAGTTTGCTAAGAATCCTATCAAGCTTGACTGCCGTGGCCGCACTCAGTTCGGCATCCGTGATTTTTTGCAGGTTCACGATGTTCCCACATACAATCATGACATCTGCCAGTTCTTCCAGAATGCCATCTCTATCACCTTGACCACGCAGCTCCTTTGAAATCTCCTTCTGAAGCTCGGACAATTCTTCCATAGCGACAATATAAATTTCACTTTTCTTTGTGTTTTTGAGGTGGAGTGCCTGAATGTTAGACATCATATCGTCGGTCATGACTGTATGATTCTCCATCTTTTTCTTAAATTCTTCACGGTCCATCGTTAATCTCCTTTCATGACATCGGTAAGCAGCATACCCATAGCACGAGTAGCGATATCCTTTACACTCTCACCCTGAAACGGTAGTGCTTGAGAATCCTCGTAATTGCTGGCCTTGATGATTTGCTTCACGGTGCCTGTCGAACCATACACCTTTTTCGCAAGAGCAGCACAGAAGCCAGCCATCGGGTCAAAAGTGTCGGCGTCCATGCATTTGACTACCGTTTTCTCACCGTCCAGTATTTTTTGTCGTGATCATAGGGAACTGTGACAATATCGTTAATATCAAATTTGGGCATCATATTGTAAGCTATCTTTCCAAGCAAATACGCATCGAATCCGTCCGGTCTTTTCTTAAACTCATACTCGTTCGTAAACCGGTTAAACCATACTGCACCATCGGGCGTGTGTATTCCATTCCAGAAATCAATCATTTTGTCTTTACCTCAACTTTCATGGTATACCCGGGGCACCGATTGGCATTTTGGTCATTGCTCACTAACTGACATTCGCGATGATGGGCAATGCAGCATCCGCGGTCCATCTCTCGCCGCCTGCATGTGTTGCAAAGGCATCTCGGAAAGAGCTCCTTGCATTTAGTGTTTTTGACCATTCTTTTCCCCTTCCTTCCAGTTGACAGGTTTATGACTGTCCTCGTTGTAAGGTGTGTTTAGACAGTCATTGCACGGATGTAGATATGACGCCTGCTCATAAAATTTGCAGGTCTTGCAATACATGTCGAAAAAGACTTCTTTTCTACGATTGTTCATACAGTTATTCTCCTAATCTTCACATCAAGGACAATGGCATCAGGCCACTCATCTTTTAACCGTTTAATTGCATTTTCGACCGAGGTGTCATAGCATGCAAAATATCTTAGGGATTTTAGCATAGCTTCATCATTCGGCCTACGAAATTCGATCATATATCGTGTGTAAGTCATTTTGTATCCTCAAATATCAACCAAGAGCTCGCTCAATGATTTGGAACGCCTTTGCCATTCTCTCATGTATCCGTTTGGTTTTGTTAATTTTGACCTTCAGAATATCAAGGTTTGCCCTAAGTTCGGTTTCGGAGCAATCACCGTTGATGCATTGCTGTACCATGGTGCGAATGTTGTCCGTTTCCATGGCTATATCTCGGCAACTCTTGTACGCCTTTTGAAGCTCATCGACAGCAACCATAGCCATTCCTTTATTCATGCCGGAATCGCCTCATCTTTCTTATCCGCTACGGCAACAGCGTCCATAATATCACTGACCAGCTTCTCCTCACGAGTAGGAGCATCGTTGTCGGTAGGACAATCCCCCTCGCCATCGCAGGCCGCCCTAAATTCACAGTGGGCATTCATGCAGCGAGCGCGCCAATACTGGGCCATGCGGTTAGCACTACGCAGTTCGTCGTGTAGGCGGATGCTGGCGGTCTCCCACTGTTTAGCCTCGCGCTTCCAGATGTCTGCGTGTTTGCGTTCAACCTGAACATCGCTCTCAGTGGGTTTTCCGGCGCTCACCAGGCCCATGACTAAAATTGTTCCAACAGCGCCCGTGAAAATACCAGCAATAAAAGTAAACATCGTAATCAAGTCCTTTCCAAATGTCAGCCATAGTCCTCGCTGAGAACATGGCATTCGTTGTCTGTTACGTGGTGAATTTCAATGTTGCACACACTGCAAATCCAGAACTTCGTGAAATGCCATTCTGCATTAAGGTCTTTTACTTTCTTAAGGTAAATGCAGTCCGCGCAACGTTTCTGTTGTTCATCGAGCTTTTTTGCCATTTTTCCTCCGGCTAAAAGAAAAAGAGAAAGAGCCCTCTTAGGACTCAATCTCTTTGATTTTGTGTTCTATGAATTTAATTGCTTCTTCTTTTGGTACTTTTTTGCTCACCAACTTATTCAGTTCAAAATGTTTCTTATAGTCGTGAATTTCACGGTTATTCCGTTTGAACCGAAATTCAGTCCAAGTATGGTCGCTCCATAAAATCACGAACACCGACCCATTCATCACTTTATAAGTCCAGTGAGTAAGTTTGACATAAACGTTGTTTTCATTCATAAAAACACACTCCTTTCATACGAGGCCATGAAAATTATGCGGTCACTTTGAACTCGCCATAATACCGCTTATAATCCTTATTGACATTGAAGTTCCGTTTCTCTTCGTAAGCCTTACGAATGCGAATATCAATGAAGGATTTACTGGTAAGATGGTAGTAGTACAGGTCTTTGAATGGAGTGTTCATACGATTGATTCGTCCCTCGGCTTGCTTGGCAACTTTGTAGGAGTATGTTTGCGAATAGAACACTGTCGTGTCAGTGGCGATACAATTCCAACCTTCAGCTCCGGCTGTGTATTGCACAAGATAGACCCAGCTATCTCCATCTGGTATCGGGTCGTGTTTATGGCCATTCCACTCGGCTACCTCAGCGTCTCCAAAGGTCATTCCACGCAGAATATCAAGCTCGTAGTCGAAATTGTAGAACACAATCATTTTTGGATGGTCCTCAAAAATTTCCAAGAGCTTGACCTGTCGGGAAATATCCGAATTTACGATTTTCCGAATATCGTAATAGAGCTCTGCGGCATTGATAACGGGCTCCTGCGTCCAAGGATTTCTACGTGTTTTCCAAAGCTCCTTGACCGCACGGTTGTTAAACTCGGCATAAATCTCTTCATGATGGAGTTGAACGCCACGATGGAAGTCCATTGGTACCAGAATATCCTTCCGTAGCGCGCAGAGCTTTCCTGTATGTACGAATCGGTCAATCTTCGGATACTTCGTGTAGCGCGAATAGACGGCGTGCTCCTGCAAGAACTGGGTTTTGTTCCTGTAAAATCCATTGGCAACAAAGACAGGAATATAATCCTGCCAGGTATCACCCGGAGTGGCCGACAGAAGAATCCACTGGTTCCGCCGGGTTATTTTCAGAAACGCTTTGACCCAGCTTCCGTTCCCAACCACACGCTGCTCATCAAATATAAAGAAAGCGCCATACGTATTGACATACTTCTGTATATTGTTCCACGAATCCACGACGACTTTGTTACAGTAGAGATTGACTTCGGAATGAGGCGAGAGCAAGAACCGACTCATTTCCTGTTCCCATTCCATACTGTCGCGCTTATGGGCCGTGGTGATGATATACAAATCTTTCGGCGGGTCGCCCATAGGAATATAATCACCACCTTGTAAGCTATCGGGGTCACCACCATTTTGCAAATAGTAGTAGGACAGCGCCGTGATGGATTTGCCGCTCCCAACATCACCACAGAGGATGCAGCCGTTTTTCATTTGCTCGATGGCTTTGAATTGGAAGTCGTATAAGTTAATCATCTTTCATCCTTACACCTCTAACAACGCGATTCCCAGTACCGCAATCAGGAATGCACCGATGAACTTGAATATCTCAAGCATAACCCGGACCATCACAGTCCAGCCAACGGAAGCAAGTCCTACAAAGATGCTTGCAAATATCACAGCCGCAGCAATCAGCAAAATGCCGCCAAGAATTTTAGTCATGTTTCTTTTCTCCTTCGTAGATAGCACCTGGCTCGAGCGACACTCTGTATTCGCCGTATCCGGGCGTGGATTTAAGATTAGCTTTCGGTCCAAAACTGCACCAAAGAAATGCAATTTCTCGGGCCATGAACCCTTCAGACAAAAAATACTGGAATATAGCCTTTCGGACAGCGTCCGTGCAGCAGATTTTACGGCAGTCATACCGCGTACTTTCTGTTACGGTGTATCCTGTATGTTCGGCAATCTTTTTGTAAAAGTCGGGCAAACTACAGGTACAAAAATCTTTGTTCAGATGGTTTACATATGTGGTAACATTCATCTGGTTTCTCCTTTCCGCAAATATCAGTATTCATGCGGGAACAACACCGTCGTACAACTACGATCTGCTTCCGTGACAATCCAGATTTTCCCGTCAGGATAATTCGGACAATTGTAAGCGCTCATGAGTCTACCGCCATGCTCGAGAGCATCATCATTAGTGGCTTTATCTTCGTCGCAGATGTCGCCCCAATCGCAGTTCTCGTGTCGGTCAAAGCTTTCATTGACGAATTTTCCGAAATTGTCATCAATGCAAAGTAGGTCGGTAACTTCATCCGAACCATACACAGTACCAGTCTTAAACTTTTTCATTGGTGTCTCCTTTCATCAATTTGCAAAGCTCCTGAATTAACCGTCTATCGCTCCATGGCGGCAGGAAATATACAGGCGTATACCAGTGGTTTTCGGTTGAATCTCCGCTGCACATGGGGTCTGTCAATGTATTCCCTACTTTCACCACAGCAGCAATCCCCAGCATCGACAGCTGAATATAGCACATGAGGGCGACAGTTTCATCGATGTCCTGAGCATACATTAAAATGTAATTCTGAGCATTGAGGTTCTTTTCTGCGTACAGCTTCCGATAGGTATGATACCCTGCTATAAGTATGGCTCCGGCACCGCACGCAGGGTCGTTGACCGTTTTCACGCTGAAAATATCATCCCCGAGGCTACAGCTTATATCAGCCATGAGCTGACAGACATGATACGGTGTGAAAAATTGTCCGTTGTGCTCATTGCCAAGGTCTAAATCCATAAAGAGCTTTCCAAGATAGTCCTGCTCAGGATTTTCATCAAGAGCACAAATCACTAAAGCGGCCAATTCGGGAAAGACCTCGGCTTCTGCCTTGGAATACTTCTTAATAGTCCGCAAATACCGTTCTTCACGAATATCATAGTGCTCCTTAGTCTGGTCCACCGCATTGGAAATGGAACAGGCGAACAAAACAACAAAGTCTTCCCAAATTGTCCAGCGGCTTCTGGAGGCGGCCAGACTGTTAAATTTCTTAATGAATTCTCTGCTGTAGTCAGTTTTCTCTGGGATTTTTGCAGGCTTTACCGGCTTCTTCTCGGATTGCGCAACTTTTTTCGGTGTTGGCTCGCGTTTTTCAGGCAGCTCCCATTTGGCAGCACTGCTCAGAATATCTTTGAGAGTGAATTTTTTCATCTGGTCATCTCCTTTCCAAAATATCAGTAGGGGCTGTTTCCTTGCTGACACATCACTCGCCCAGTTGAGTGACCACGGACATTTAACTCTGCCTCCACTCGGCACCCCTAAATATCAATTAAAACGGCATTTCGTCGCTGCTCTCGTAGTCGGCGTACTTGTCGGCAAACGGGTCGTCTTCGATTTTTACGTACAGCGTTTCGAGGTAGGCCGCGATACCAGTCTTGCCGTTGACCTCCCAGCGCCAAGGGCTGACAACCACATCGGCGTTCTCGATGCGGGCGTACTGAAGCGTGGCGATGGTATCCTCGTCCAGCAGAGTGCGTTTGTGATTCGTCAGCAGCCAAATCTTAGGCGGGCGGACTTTGAAGCTGATCTTCACCTTGATGAAATGGTTGACCTTCTCATCAGGGTCGCGCGGCGTCAGCGGTTTGACGTTCCAGCCATCGTTGGCGAGCTGCTCGGCCAGCGCATCATCCTCAATGACAATACTGAAAGAACGGTCACCTTCACGGCCAAACTTATCGTCTTTGCCGGTGAAGTTTTTGAAGATGATGCGGGCGTTATCGATTGCGAGTTTATTGTTGCGTTCCATAGAAGTTTCTCCTTTACACTTTCTTGAGGACGGTTTCGAGTTCGGGCATGGTGTCGCGTTTCATAGCCGGGATTTCAGCTGTAAACATAGGCCATTCCTCTTTGACAACGCGGCGACGGAAGTCATTTTTGCTGATGGGACTGGAACCGAAGTTGTTCTTGAACATGCGGGTCAATGCATTCCACTTGTCATTCTGCTCAGTCAACAGATTCACGAACTGCCAAGTGTATTTGATGTCGCGCTCGATGATCAGGTCTTCGGTCTCCTTGACGAACATATTGCGGATGACCTTGGCCATGTCCGCGTCCGTCACCTGAAACTCGTCTTTGTTTTTGTACGTGTAGACGAGTTTTTTAAAAATATCTTTTGCTTTCAGAACATACTCCTCCTTAAAAAGAAAAGACCCTATGTTGCCATAAGGTCTTTTGGGATTTACTTTGCATTAAGAATATCATTCGGATTCTCAAATCCATATTTGTAGGCTCTAACACAGCAGGCAACTTTGACTAGATCATCCTTATATTTAGCATATATATCATCGACCATGTCTTTTGCTTCTGGGACTAAGTTTTCATCGTACATTCGGCCGATGATAGCGCCTATGGTGCAAAAGCGTGCCATGTTTATGCAAATATCATATGCTTTCCATAATCCTAAACCAGCTATGCCAACAGCAACCACAGTTTTTAGATTCATTTTTCATACCTCCAAATTGTTTTAATGGGTAGTATCCCATATTAGAAGATGAAAAATATGCGGTTAGAACGGTAAGTCTGGTTCATACTGCGGGCGACCATCCTCATACCACGGGCCAATGTACGGCTGGTCAGATACAAACCACTCGTAATCGCCATATTCGGAAATATCATGAATGGCATTGTCGCAGAGTTTGTTGTAGTAGCGCTTGTCAATGTCATCCTGCTTGCCAAGCTGTTTGACCATTTCAGATTCCATCCAGCGCCAATCTTTAGCGCCGCTTACGGAATCGTACTTGTTCTCCCCTGTTTTCTTATCAACAGACTCTCGAACCAGCAAACCACCACCGGTACCTGGTTGCATCGGGCAGAACAATCCAACCTTACCAACAAAGTGACGATCGTGCTCTCCTTCGGGCAAATTCTCGTTCATATCCAGGTAAATTGCCGAGGACACCTGTTTGGTTTCACACATGTCCTCGAACTCAATAGGCTCATGACTGAACAGTTTCTTGAACACATACGGAATCTGGAACTGAGTGCCGGTTGCAGTCCACTCACCTGCGTGCTTGCCGCCTTTGTTGATGATGCCCTGCTGGTTATACTTTGCGATATACACTGCATTGTTCACCAAGCAAATACGGTCATAGGTGGCCTCATGCTCGAAAATATAACCATACTCACGACCATACTTGTCTACAAAGTCGAGAATATCATCCGTGACATCCGGAATCTTAATAGAGTCTGTCTTGATGTGGGCAACAATGAATCCACGCTTCTGGACCTCACGTTTCAACGTCTCCATGAACAGCGCGCCGCGCTTGGCCACAATATTATCGTTGTTACGTGGGTCGCGGAATGGATTGCTGAACTTCGCGGACGTCAGCCCGTACACCGAGTTAATGACAATTTTCAGCGCGTAAGCCAAGTCATCCCAAGTATAATCGGCAGTACCGGCCACAATAGCCTCTGCGAACGGAACCAGTTTGCCATCCAGCAGTTTCTTCAGAGCTTCAATGTCCTGGTGCTTAATGTCCACACGTCCGTTCTTCAAGTCCTCGAAGTTTTTTGTGTATTTGCCAAAGTGCTTTTCAGCAATCAGACTCGACGGATGCATCGAAGCAATATCATCCAGACCGACGTTGCCGTACATACCGGGTTCTGCATAGACATAACCGCCTTCGCCGACTTTCTCGATGATGTTATAATGTTTTTCAGAAATATCATCCTCGGGAATTTCTTCAATGAAGTTTAGTGGCTTTTCTCCTGTCTTTTTGCACCATATCTCAACATCTTTTTGTGCGTCAAGAAGTTCGTTCAGATAAGCCTCATCATTCCTGGCTCGCTCGGCATCCAAATTATCATAGACCCAATACGATTTGTACCCTGTCCACACATAATTCGGGAAGAACGGCAGAATCGACCATCCAATCGGCAGCTCCTCACCTGGTATATAACTGCGGTACTGAGGTTCACCCTTCTCGTTCCAAACACGGAAATCGTAATCTGGTCCGTAAGCCTCATGCAATTCCTCATATTGGGTATATGGAACTGGCTTCCACAGCTCGCGATAATTGAACTGCCACTGAGGATTTTTGTCTGAACCAAATATAATTCTGGTGGTATGCTGGTTGGTGGTATCGTTGACGGTCAGACCGGACAAACTTGCCAGAATCTGTCGGGCCACCCAGTCAGCAGAACGGGACTCAAATACAGCTTCCGTCGCAATGACATCGTTGTCGCAATACTCGGCAACTTTAGGCCAGAGATCTTCGGCGACAGGTTTGTCCCACGGCAAGCCAAGCTCCTGATGGTGAATGCCCAACTCAATCTCAAATTTCTTCAAGGATTGCTTCTTGGAACTGAAATCGTAGATATCAGTGTAAGAAATGTTATAGGCTTCGCCATAGAACGCATCCTTATCACCGCCGATGATACGCTGAGACAGTTTATACAGTTGCTCATTTGTGGCCCCCAGCATCCGGGCATAAAGCATGTGGTTATCGTACTTGCGGCAGTTGAAACCAATCAGACGGAACCGCATGAGTTTTTCCATGTCTGCCGGTGTCGGGTTGATCATCCGAACGAATTTCTTGTCTTTACCCTGGTACTTCCAGTTGACCAGAAACAGGTTTGGAAACACCTCACAGTCAAAGAATACAATAGGCGCTTCGTCGTTCTTGACAGCCGGTGAAATATCATTGCTTGAGAAGTGCATGGCCGCCACCTGTTTGATGCAATAATCCCTCTGATGTGTCGAGTTGGCTGCGAAGTTCAGCACGGCATTGTACAGGTCTCCTACGTCATAGGTTGCATCGGAGTTATAGGCATCGTCCAGTATTTTCTTGATGAAGTCCACACTGCACCTGGTATTTGCATGGTATTCCTTGTTCAGATTTCGCTTGATGAGTGTTCGGATAGCTTTTTCATTTTTAACAGCTTCAAAATTCACCATTTTTGTATCCCCTTTCAATGGCAAACCGGAACTAATGGTCGCAATTGGAAGGTTGTTGCATTTGGTGAGCTTTCGACGTAGGCTGCTTTTGCCGGTAAAGACTTTCACTTCGATATCGTCATCATAGATACGGCTAAGTTGTACAGGGTCTCCGCTATAAATATAATGTAGGTGAATGCCCTTGCCTGATTTGGAAAGTTCTGCATAGGTCTTAGGCCACTTGGCAGCCGCTTCCAAATTGCGCTCGAACGATTTTCTACCGTCGCCTCCTTTCAAATCAAAGTCAATGACGATGTGATTTTCCGGAACCTTGACATAATGCAGCTTTCTGGTATCTAAATCTTTGAGGTTAGTTTTAACGTTCTCCCATTTTTTCAAGGGTGTCTCGTTGTCACTTGCATATTGGGCCGGGCAATCGGAACAAGCATCATCGAACAGAGAGTGTTGCTCCAAGAAGTCAATTGGTGCCCTTTCCTCTTTCTGTACAGCGACTTGCTTGTCGGAAGAACCGTCAAATTTATCGATTCGGAATCCTTCATACCAGCCTCGGACTATACTGCCATCGTCCTCTGTGTGCTTTTCCTCGAAAATATCAAAGTATGCCTTCAGTTCCTCTTTAAAGAGGCGCTTGTTGTAGGGGTAACCGACCTTGGCATCTTCGCAGTAGTTTTTGTACATCTCGTAGGCAATTTTCAGCGAGGTTGAGTTTTCTTTCGAGAATATCCCATAAGAATCGCTCACGAAGTTGTAGAAGTCATTGGATGCACCCATCATATTGACAGGTACATAGTCGTCGTAGAAATCCGGGTCTTCGAGGTAAATATCACGACAATGACTCGCGATACCGCCAAGCTCGAATGGAATCTGCTTCATGGCGAGTCGATACTCTTTGCCGCTGAGCTTCTCCCCTGTCGGCTCCACGTCAATCAGACGACGCAGAATACCGGAGCGCGCATCGGAAATTTTTACAGGCTTATTGGTACCCATAAAGAGAAAAGCCTTGAATCGATTTGCATAGGCCGATTTGAATTTCTCATTCACGGTCATAAGCTCATGCGATACAAGGCTGTTCAGGCGGGTGTTATCTTCGATGCGGGAAAGGTCTCCGTCATGCTGAATGGCAACCAGAGGATTGGTCTTGAATGCCTCCAACGCAAAGGAATTGCTCGAACTGCCGAGGGCCTTGGCGTCGAATACCGAGTAATATCCTTCGAATAGCTGCTGGACGATGTTTAAGACCGTAGACTTGCCGCTACCTGGTGGACCATACAGAACCATGAACTTCTGTAATTCTTTGGAATCACCGGTAACGATAGAGCCAATAGCCCACTCAATTTTGTGTCGTTCTTCCGGAGAATATAACACAGAGAGCAGCTTATCCCAGCCAGGCGTTGGACATTCTTCAATTGGATAGTTAAGCCGTTTGGATGCGTAGTCGGTCTTTTTAATCTCCGCATTGGAGAATATCAGTCTCTCGTCCAGCATATGGAAGTTGTCACGACATTGTTTTTGACAGAATTTATGCCAAGTGTCAATCATGCCGGATTCTGCATCCCACATATGAAGGATTCGATAGTCCTCACCGAGGTCATGTTCGTCCGCATATTTGTCAAGCGCTTGGTCAATCAGATGAACAGCATCCATTTCATCCGTTGACCAAAGCCCACGGTCCTCAACCCAAATCGCATAGAAATCCCCGCCCCGAATCATCAAATCGTTGGAACGTGTTTTCAATACAAATTTGGGATAGAGTTCAACCACCCCCTTTTTGCTTTTGCGGGTGGCAATTTGAAGAAAATCCAGCATTACATCTCCGTCTCCTCCGCAGCGGTATTCTTTTCAGTCTTGAGTTTGTCGATTTCCTCTGCCAGCAACAAATTCTGGGCACGAAGATTATCGATTTGTTTATGGTTCAGTGCACCGACTTGAAGAAGAAACACACTCAAAACCCAGAGGCCCAAATTGATACAACTCCGATACTTGACCTCGTGATTCAGTTTTGCACAGACTTTCGCAAGTGCGTCTGCATTGGTGTTGACAACGTGCACAATATTGCTGGATACAAACTTTTCGATTTTCATTTTATTCCACCTCATCAAGATACCAGTTTAGCTGCGTCCAGATTTCAACCCGGCGCATATCGTTATACGGTCTGTGAACATAGAACAGTCCACCTTTCCCATTACGGGAATACTCGTGGTTCATGAAGGCATAGATTTTCTCATCCACATACATTTCATCGTAAGCGGAATCATCCATGCCTATCAAGCCCAGATTCTCAATCATGCCCCAGAACCATTGATCGCGGCGGTCACCGTATTCCGGGTCATCCATAATGGTTTCCTCACAACGATTCGCAAGAGCCACCATCATTTCCAAAATACTGCATGGATGATCGTCGAGATACCGATTTACAATATAATCCCGCACATGCTTCTCGTTGCCGAAACGATAGCGCATATCAAGACCATCAGCCTCTCGGTTAGCATCCATTGCAATGCTGAATTGAAAGTCGATTTCGTTGAGACGGTGCAGCAACCTCTTATAGCTGCGCCCATCTCGTCGATAACCGACACACACAAGACCGCACATCCATTCGAAATAGGCCGCAGTCGTCTCATTTTTGGTCATATAGTCAAGTTACCTCCAGTCGATGCGGCAGTTCCCCAGCCACATCAGCATAGTTGCGCAGGTCGCGAGTAATCTCATAGTAAATGCGCAGACGGTCATTTCGGACGTACAGAATATCAGGCTCGTATTCGCCGATGTGGGCCAAACTCTCAAACCCGATACAGTCATTGACATCCTCGACAATATCATCGTTTTCATCGGCGACGATATTGTCAGCATAGAATGTCATGCTCAGAGAGTCATAGCCAGGATTTTCTCCGAATTCGTCGGGGCTGATAACTACCGGACCTTCGGGAGCGGACTCCTGCTTCTGCTTGTACTTCTCACGCACGATTTTCTGATAATCGCGGATTTCCTTGGATTTCTGCTTCTTTTCGGAAGTTTCGTCTTTTTGAGCGTGTTCAGCAGTCATACCCGTCATGCCACGGGTGAGATTCGCTTCCTGTTCTTTACGGGCAAAATATTCTCGCATCGTGGCGATTTCTTCCTCAGCTCGTTTGTGTTCCGAATCCTTAACATAATAGAAAGCGGCCGCAGCACCAGCCCCAGCCGCCCCGATAACGAGACCAAAATATAAAAGTTTTTTCACTCTTCTTCATCCTCCTGCTTGATTGTCATAGCAGTAATTGCCAGTCCCCCGAAGAGGGCTGACATACTGATAAGAATGCCACCTACGATGTGGCGCTTTCGCTGTGTGTTAAGCATGTAATCGATCATGGCAACAATGTTGTCGATGCCCTCCATTTATTTCCCCTTTCCGCCGGAGAGCACCGCAATTCCTCCGGCAAAGCAAATTCCGGCCATCGTGGCGAAAGTGTACGTGACGAGATTTAACATCGCAGATTCCTCCTTTGGTTCAGAAAAATATAAATCAGTCGATAAGGTTCATGATGGAGCCCTGAACGTTGAAGTCCAGCCAGACAGAGGGCTCATCACCATTGATGAAGTCACGAACGTTCTCACGGCTGTCATCCAGGCCAAAGTCGACGAAGTCGTCACCGGCATCGTTGTCCTTCTTGTAGACCCAACCGACGACCAAACCGGCATTGGTGGGCTTGCAGCCAATGCTGTCCAGAACTTCATTCAAAGTCAGGAACCCATTTGCACGCAGGCGGTCATTGGCCATCTGCTGCTGCGCCTTCAGGAACATGAGATTGTATTCGGGCTGATGCTGCCAATTGGGATTGCACTCGTCGAACAAGACCGCATACGGAGAGCCCGTAGGGTTGCATACCTTGACAACCTCGTCGACCTGCTTTTCGTTGCCCATATCATCGGTGACGGTACGCTGAACGACCTGCTCGCTCACGCCCATACGAAACTGAGTATCGACATCCTTGCCGTACTTCTCAATGACGCGGCCACGGTAGGCATCAAAGCTCTCCGATACAGAGGCGAACGCGGCAGCCAGGGCAACATTGCGTTTGCGCAGGATGTTGTTGCTCGCCAGAATGGCCGCGATGGACAAACCGCCAAGAATCACGGCAGGCGCATACAGCTTGACCAACTTCACGCCCGTCTGGGTGTAAGTGATGAGCAGGTCCTTCTGGCCATCCTCGGCTGTATAGTTCTCCGCACGTTCCGGATGTTCGATGCAGTCGTGAATGGCGTCAACGGTGGCGCCGGCGTCATCCAGAATCTTAGAAATCTTGGTGGTCTCATGGCAGGCCAGCACGGCGGACGCCACAGTGCCGACAACACCGGCAACCAGCAGGATTTCCGGGCTATGCTTCGCAATCTTCAATTTGGTCATGGACAGGTTGCGGTTTGCGGTTTTCAGAATAGTAGTTACATTGAATTTCATGGTGATTACTCCTTTTCATTTTTGTTGACACGGTCTTTTTGCAGTTCCATAAGCGTGAGGATGCAATAGTTGGCCATGTCCATCAGTGTATCGTCGATGCTTTCATCCACCTGAGGTTTTGTCCCCAAGGAGAGATTCAGCAGACGATGGTACTTGTGAGAAATCTGGGCAACGCCAGTAATAGGACCTTTATCCCCAAACTCCCGCCAGGTAGTGGCAAACGAATTACCGTAATCATGGTTTTTCGCAAGAAATGTCTCTTGCATTTTGTTGACGATGCTGGTATAACGCTCGGCGTCCGACATCTGTGGTTCGCAAGATTGTTCTTTCACATTTGCAAAGAAATTGTTTTTATCGGTGTACAAAATATCACTCCTCTCACAGCGCAGTGGCCTTGGGCAGCTTCAGCATGTAACCGTCCCGCACTCGGACAACAGACGCAGTGGCCAGACTCGTCCACCCGAATTTATTGAGCTGGTAGTTCGAGGTTGTCTGACCGCAAGCATCATAAAGGTCACTCACACAGGCCGAACCGTACTGGTCGATCATGTCTTCCAGTGTGGTCAGGACTTCCTCCGCGTCCATACGACTTGCGAAAATCGGCATGTCGTAATCGAGGCCCGTGCGATTGCCGATAGTGCTCCTGGGCTCCGGGCGGTTTCCGCTGTAGTACGACCCGTAAGCGACCCTCGAGGTGCCTGAATTGCTCCGCTTAGCAGTATCTCCGTAGATAATCATGTTGATGCCATCAGAGACAATATCCACAACTGCCTTCTTGATAGCCGGAACCAGCACGTCCATCAGAACATAGTTTTTGACACTGTCAATGTCGTCACTGATAAAAATATCAGCGAATTTACGGGCCTCGCTCTTGCGCTTGAGTTTGGTCGTGCCATTGACGACCTTCTCTACGCGTGGTTTTTCCTGACGTTTGCTTTCTCGTGCGGCATGGGAATTGTTGGGAAATTCGATTTCAGCCATTTCAGGCTCCTTTCTTCAATTCTTCCGAAATATAATGTCCATCCAGAATCACTTTGGCTCCAGACGGGAAATTGTGGGTCTTTTTCCATTGGTAATTGAGGTTGGACTTTGCTTTAGCCAGCGAACCGGCTACCGTCTCCCCTCTCCAATGCCGGTCAAGGATGCCGCCAAATTGGTCAAGCACCCGACCTCTGAAAATATAACGAGTCATAAAATCACCTCGTTATTCCTGGCTGATACGAGGCATGACCAACTCGTATCCGTGCGTCGTCAGAATTACACAGGCGTCATCAAGATTGTGCCACCCGTATTTATTGGCCGAGTAATCTCTAACAGTCAAGCCCGATGCATCGTAAAGGTCAGCAACGGATACGAAGCCATACTGTTTAACGATGTCAGTCAATACTGACAGAACGTTTTCGGCTTCGAGTTTGATTTGGTATACTGGCAAATCGAACGTGCGGTCTGCTTTCAGATGGCTCGAATACGAAATGGGTTTCTTCGCTGCGCTGCTAGGCTTTCCATACAGAAAATCGCTAATCTTGTCGGTAATGACGTTATGCAGTTCATGTCCACCCGCATCGATTCCGGCCCTAACGCTCTTTTCAACGACGTTGTACAGTACGTCGTTCTTCTTGAGCTGTTTGAAAGCCTGATAGCCAACGAATGCAGTGAGACCGGCTGCTCCCACAACGGCACCGGAAACAAAAACAAACGCATTTTTCCAAAAACTCATAGCTTTGTTCTCCTTTCAAAGCAAAAAAAGAAAAGCCAAAAGCCTATGTTTCCATAAGCCTTTGGCTCTCAGTAAATTCTTATTTACCGGATTCGTGGATTACTCCGTTACGGTGTCCTCCGCTTCATCTTCGGTAGCTTCCGTGGCCTCGCCCTCGACGACTTTGTTTTTGCTGAATTTTGCCTTGAGAGCATTGACTCCTTTTGCCACTGCGGGTGCAACATAGGTCTTGACCACATGTACCGTACCAACGACGGCCATGACGCCTACACCTACAAGTGCAACCGCACCGGCAGCAGAGCCGCCCTCAGAGCTTTCATCTTCAACAGTCGACTCAGTATCGACGATGGCGTTGTCCTCCACAGGAACCAGTTCCTTGGTAGAAGTTTCTTCGTTCATCATAATTTCTTCGTTTTCCATTTTAATTACTCCTTTGTAAATATAAAATTTAGGAATTTCTTCCATATAACTCTCTGCGTATTTCGCGGAGTTACAACCTGTCGTAATTGTAGATAGGGCCATGCTGGAATCCGATGACCATACAAGGCGTTTGCGCAAGATTATCGGCAAGTTGTGCACTCAGTTTCAGCTGAACGGTATCGTGACACTCGTTCAGGTTCCAACCAAGGTCATCGCCCATTTTGCTTTCCGGCAGATGCAGACGCTCGTAGTAATCGTTGAGAGATACCCAGCCCTCGGAAATTAGGCTCATGTTGAGCTCAACCAGCGACGATTTTAACTTCTCGATGTCGCATCTGAAATATCTTCCGCAGATGGGATCGTAGCACAGGTTGTTGCCAAATCCTGTTTCGATGATGGCTGCTTCCACCGGTGGATTCTTCTCGATGGCGTCCTTAGCTACTGCGTTGCGGATTTCAGTCTCCTTTTTCTCACCGACAACCTCGAGAGTTTTGTCCTTGTAGTCTTTGAAAGACGTTTCGGACAATGCGTAGGCGGCAGCCAGAGCGGCATTGCGGCGCAGATGGACGCTGTTGGCGCCGATGAGACAGGCTACTCCGAACACACCCACGATGAAGGCGGGCGTATAGCAGCGCCAGCAACTCTGAACCAGCTCCACAGGCGTCAGAGTTTGAGCTTCCTGATAAGCCGAAATATCACGATTTTTCTCCATTTCGGCTTTCTCTTTCAGCAGAATGGCTTTCGGAGTGGCCCGTACAGCCAAAACCGTAGATGACACCATACTGCTGATGCCGATTACAGTCAGAAGTACAGGCGCCTGTTTTACAGCTGTTTTTCGTAAGGTGCGTATAGCTTGCTTATAGGGTATCGTTGGTATTTTCATAAGATGCTCCTTTTTGTATCGCGGCATGACGCCGCGGGATTATTTCTTGATAAGGATAACCGGGCGCACGCCAACGACACTGCCAGCGCCGTGGCAGGTCGCATAGCCGTCGCAGCCCACATTGGCGAAATTCGTCGCAGAAACATCTTTCTTGGTAGCGTTTCGCAGCCAGTACCAGCGAGTGTCGTCCTCCAAAGTGGCAATGCGGTTCTTACAAACCTTCATGCACGGCAGTTGGAAGTCATCGTCCGGCTCGAATTTGTTGTAGAACTCATCGTGGCCGAAGATCATGCCGTAGGTCGGAACAGACAGCTCGATGAGGCGGTTCTTGATGAACTCGGGCAATTCGGGTCTGAGTTGATAATAGAGCCTACGATTCAGCGCCGAATCCGCGAAGCCGCCTTTATTCGTATCCTCGTCGTTCATGGTGCCCTCCATGACACAATCCTCAAACATCAGAAGTAAACCGCGCTCGTCGTCGCGGACAACTGTCAGGATTTGCGAGCCGAAGGACTTGGTGTGAATGAGAATCTCGTCTCCAACGGTCAGGTCGTTCACAGAAGCATCCATAGGGACTTTACGCATAATAAGCATAGTAATTGTTCTCCTTTACAAATATAATCCAGCTACGATTTCAGTCATTTCACGTCCGACTGAAAAGACAAGCGCCGGGGTGGGTGTTATCCCATTGCAGCGAGCGCATTCATCGGCTCCGGCCATGGCAGCCTCCATCTCAGCGTAGAGGTCGCTTAAAATATCAAGCGCTGCGGATTGTGGTTGCGCTACGAATTCCTTGCGGATTTCATCAAGGGCCCAGCGGCAGCAGCTTCTATACATTGCTTCATATCGTGGCCAATTTTTAGCTGGTTCGAAATAGTTCTCGTTCGTGAATTGGTCGAGTATCTGTAATTCAAGTGCGCGGTTCATGCTCCGTACCACTTCATGAATTTCTCAATCACAGGATAGCTGTTGATGGCGTCGTTGCCTTTGAGAGTGATTTTTACGGTGTTCTTCGAATCGTTCAGAAGGTCTACCGCAATAGCGCTGCTTTTGACCTCGTTGGAATATAAAAGATTGAATGTCTCACACAACTTCTCGAAGAAATCATACGACTCCTTTCGGCTGGTACATTCAACCATGACAATGACCTGATTCATCCGTTTTCTCCTTTCTTCAAAAATAAAACCAAAAGGGTACCTTAGTACCCTCTGGCTACAAGAGTGTTAATCATGTCGTTAATCATCCACACAAAGAAAGCGACCTCGACGGTTCCGGCCAAAACAGTAACAACTATCTCGTTGAAAGTCTCAGCTCCAAGGACCCGGCAACACATTTTCTTGAGTTTCTTGACGCTCATTTTTATCACCTCCATAGTAGGCTATGAAAAAATTGCGTAACCATAAAAGAGAAGACCCCATGTTTCCACAGGGTCTTAGCTCTTACTTGTTGGACTCGGTCAACTCCGAGACGGGGTTCGCTGACTTTTCATCCATCTCGCTTATCCACGACTTCATGGTTGCGTACTGCCCCAAAGCGGAGCCAGCGGCACATAAAGCCATGGATAATACGGTAAAAATAGCGGTCAGATTCATCTTTGGTCTCATAAGTTACCTCCTTTCCACATAAGCAAGTGATTTTTTTGCGGACTCGGCATTTTTTATCAATACTCTCCCCAATATTTAGGCTTGGGCATAATCTTGTAGTCCATAGCCACAATCGGTCTGCCATTGTCATCGAGCTGACCGCTGAAATCCAGCTCGAGCAGATTGTCAGTGCCAAAGCCCATGGCATCACCCGGCTTGATCTCATCCAGGCCAATTTCGCCATAGAACTCATTCAGGCTTTTCCAATCGCTGGACATGGTGATGTCGTAGTTGATTTCGTTTACGGCGGCCTGAATCTTGTTGATGGTTGACTTAAATTTGCGTCCGGAGAAGCAATCATAGATGATAACGTCATCGGGCTCAACCAGTGAAATATCATTCTGCGCAGGAGCCGCTGCAATACGGTCCTTGGCGATGGCCTGCTTGATTTCAGCGTTCTTCTCCTCGCCAACAGTCTCAACTACTTTGTCCTGGTATTCTTTGAGTGCTGCCGAGCTGACGGAGTACAAAGAACTCAGAGCCGCGTTGCGCTGAAGGTTAATCGAGTTGGCGCCAATGGCGCAGGCAATCGTGAGGCCGGCCATGCACGCAGTCGGCACATAGCACTTCCAGCATTTGCCGACAACTTCTGTCACTTTGAGTTTCTCACTTTTACCTGCATAGGCACGGTTCAGCTTTTCTTCTTCAAGAATTGCCATGGCCTTGGGCGTCGCGCGAACAGCCATAATTGCGGTCGTCACTACGCCTGCGGCGGCGAGTCCCGTAAGAATCGTCGGCGACTGACGTTCGACAAATCTGACAGTTTCACGAAATGCCTGTTCTACGAACTTACGATTGAGTTTCATTCAAAAGTCTCCTTTGCTGAAAAATTTAAAACAAAAAGAAACAGGACGAGATTCGAACTCGTGACCTCCCGAATAACCGGGCGCTCTACCAACTGAGCTACATTGTTTCCATATTACCACCTGCGATTTTCGCGCCGTTACAAAGTCTTTCGGTCAAACACAGTCTCCCAACGTTCCCGTTTTAAAGGTTTCATTCGCAGCCGCCACATCACTTGGCGCACATTCACAGTAGGATATAGATTGCCTGTTGGTTCAGCCGCATACTCGTTGAAGAAATCTTTAAAGCCGGGTGCTAAATACAAAATATCGCATAGCCACGGGTCTATCTCGGTCCAATACGTATGCTTTGTTTGAGCATCGTATCGTTGTTGAATTACACTTACTCCTTTATATCCAATTTTATATAAAGTACAGGTATTATAAATAGGATGATTGCAATGATAGGTTTCGCCGAACATAGTTGTGTAATATTTTGGCTTTTCGGTAAAATATCGCATATAAAAGAAAAGACTCCCCGCTTATTCAGCAGGGAGTCTAACTCCTTATGTTATTTGTTATTTTTCGGGCCTTTGCTCTCTGGTTGCAAATTTCAGGAGAGCCTCTTTATTGCGCATGGTTTCTTCGGCGTGTTCTTTTGCGGCATTGGATACAGTTTTGCCAGCTACAATAGCCGCTGCACCTGCAAAAATAATTTTAATAAGATTATTCATAATTGCACTCCTTCCTGTGCTACTTCTTAATTGTATCATAATATGTGCTAAAAATAAAGACCCCATGTTTCCATAGGGCCTGTAACCTCACTTTCTAATGAATTTCATAAATCCTCCGGTGACATCCCGGAATGTCTTCGAGCAGAACGTACCAGTTTCTTCGAATTTGAAGCCGGCCTTGATGAAACAGCCATACGCTGCGAGCTGAAGTCCGAGCGATAGAGCGTCGAACGCCAAACGCGCCCCAAAATTGATTTTGCGTTCCTTCGCTTCGGCCTGCGCCTGACACATAGCATCCATATGCTCTGCACCTTTCTGACGGGCTTCCGTTTCGGTTTTCGTTTCCTCAATCCGAAGTTTGTACAGCGATTCGAGCTCTTTGACTCGTTTCTCGCGGTCTGTTGCTTCCAAGTCAGGCAAAGCTTTCAAACTCTCCTCGATACGTTTGTTCAACAGTTCCGAATTGGTGTCCATTTGAATTTCTCCTTTCAAAATTTAATGGGTTCCATATAAGCAAGTGAAATATCAGCGTAAAAAGAAAAAAACCTATGTTTCCATAAGGTCTTTTTGCGAAATCAGTTATTTGTTTGTAACAGCTTCCATGAATGTATCGTACCCACCCTGCATAAGCGCTTGGCCTTCATCATCCTTCGCATAAAAATCTGTTTCGCTTGCACCAATTGTCAGCACTCCCGCGATAGTAGCGGCGGCACCAATCAAAAGCGACGCAAGACCAAAATTCTTTAGCTTGTGATTTCCAAATGCAATTTGATCTACAGTTTTTACGAACTTCATAAATAATCCTCCAAAAAATATAATTTGGATTTCTCCATATAATGCGATATTATTTACGCGGAAGAAAATCTTCTCTTTTTACTTTCAGCATAATGTAGTCCTTACTGATGAAATCGCCGCAGTCGGGCTTCAAAGCCATAAAACAAAAAGGACCATCCTCATCCGAACGGTCCACTCGAAGTTCGCCTACCAGATACTTTCCTGCAAACACATGAATTGTCCACGCGCTTCCAATGATGAGTCCGATCGCGCAGGCAGTGAACCCGCAAATGAAATAACCAATACTGAATCCCATAATGTTCTCCTTTTAAACTGTTTTTCTGAATTTTCCTCCCCGGGATTTTTATGATATGAATTTACCACCTCTTTCCGTAACCTGAGTCCTTAAAAATATAAAAGAAAAGACCCCGTGTTTCCACGGAGCCCAACTCCTTAATACAGCTTTACGAGATACGACCTACCATCTCTCATAAGGGCAGCCATGTTCAGGCAATCGCGCACGATGATCTGGTTCATCATACAGACGGCTGAGTAAGAATTCGAATATTCTTCCTTCGTAAAAGTCACCTCAACGACTTTGTCCGGAATCTTCTTGAATTCCTCAAGAGCCTTCTGTCCTGCTTTCAGATACTCTCTGTGCGTAACCTTTTCAGGCAGTCCATTAACAGGGTTAAGTTTCATAGTGTATACCTCCATTAAATAGTATTCCATATTACAAGCTGCCAATTTCGCGTAAAAAGAAAAGACCGCCTGTTACAGCGGTCCGGTTCTTAACCTCTGGCGATATGCCAACGTCGAGAGAATGAGTTATCATCAACACTCTTATGCAATGCGACAGCAGCCCTCTGACTATACCGCCGTTCGTTATTGTAATCTCCATTCTCATGAGCTTCTTTACTCAATCTTTGCAGACCACAAAAGTCAGCGCGATACATCATCTTGACGATGCCGTCCTTATTAGGTTGATGACATTTCAAAATATCAATCATCATACACATCACCTCCATATAACCACCTGTTAATTCCGCGCCTGACTTAAATGCCAAAAGAATTTACGATAGCGGTCATAGTACATGTCTTTCGATGCAGGCATGTCTAACTTAGTTTTGAGATATGCATAACCTAGATTTGAAGTGACTGCTTTCACTATATACTCGGACAAGTCAGGGTCTGCCAGCTTCGCACACTCATGCACCAACTCCATTCGCTTGAGATAATAGAGTTTCTTCTCAGCGCAGGCCGCAGTCATGTCCGATACTCGATTCGTAGGAGAGATACGTTCGTGGCCCCCATTTTGAGCCATAGCGTCGACCTCTGCGTAAGATTTCTTCCAATTCGGATATTGGAGACAGAAATGTTTGAGCTCGTAATACCGATGCTTATCAATGTGATACTTGCTTTTATGCGAAAGTTCAGCTCTAATGACAGTCGACATAACGTTCTCCTTTCCATACGTATCCTGTTTCTTCCCACAGTTTTCTCGGCGAAATGTAGAAGTTGATACGTCCGAGCTTTGAATCGATGTTTTCGACTTTGGTAACTGCCTCTCCGTCTCTTGTAGCGACACCGATAGGCAACCATCCGGCAATGATACCGGCGCGAACCCATGCCGCGTCTTTCCCGTAGACCTTAGCCACCACAGAGACCGGAACCGAACCGGTTCCGAATTCAGGAATAGTCATAGGTGCTCCTTTCTTATTCCATGCAGGTTGAGTATATCCAAATAAGTCTGCCATAATTTGGATGACTTTAATCTAGCATAGAGTTTCGTCACCTGTGTCCTGAACTAACAAAAAATGAAAGTTTTCGACAGCGTAGGAGTTGACTATTCCTACACTTTAGAATATAATGGCCGTAAAGGAGGCGCTGACAATGTTAATCAAATGTACAGAATGCGAGCTTCAAGTTAGCGACAAGGCCGTTTTATGCCCTCACTGCGGCTATCCCTTAAAGCCTGAAGCTACTCGCATCCGCAAACCTCGTAGCAATAAAAGAAAGCGCCTGCCCAATGGATTCGGACAAATATCCGAAATCAAAGGACGAGCGCTTAGGAAACCTTTTCGAGCTATGGTAACTGTAGGTAAGACCCAAGAAGGTCGGCCTATCTGTAAACTTCTAAAACCAGAATCCTATTTTGAAACATACAATGATGCCTATCAGGCCCTCATGGAGTATAATAAGAACCCATTTGACTTTTCAAAAGATATAACCGTAAACGAGCTATATGATAGATGGTCCGCGGAGTTTTATCCAAAAAGAAAGAGCATTGCGACGTACAAGTCAGCGTGGAAATATTGTTCTTCTATCGCAAATCTTAAAGTCTCTGAAGTTAGAACGCATCATGTTCGATACTGCATGGAGCATGGAACCGTCACTGTAAAAGGCTCGGAGCGTACTCCAACACTTGACATGCAACGATATATAAAAATGTTGTTGTCACTTATGTTCAAATATGCTATCCTAAATGAGATTACAGATAAAAATCCAGCCGCGATTGTGACGCTTGAGACCAAGACCGATGATGAGATAAAAAGCCACATCAACTTCACGAATGAGGAAATGGAAAAACTCAAGGATGCCATTGGTAAAGTTGAACATGCGGATTTGCTATACGTTGATTGCTATTCTGGATGGCGTCCAACCGAACTATGCGAACTCTTACTCGAGAATGTCGACTTGGATAATATGACATTCACAGGTGGGAAGAAAACAAAAAGCGGCACAAATCGAGTAGTTCCGATACATCCAAACATCCAAGAAATTGTAAAGCACCACTATGCTGAATCGAGAGCTCTAGGCAGCAAATATCTATTTTCCGCACCCCGAGATAAGTCTAAACATGACTATTTCATATATTATGCCAAATATTTAGACTGGTTCCAGCTTGTCTGCAAAACGCTCGATTTTGGGAAGCATTCCCCTCACGATTGTCGCGTTCAGTTCGTCACAATGGCTAAACAACACGACGTAAACGAATACGCGATCAAATATCTTGTAGGCCATTCCATCAAAGATTTGACAGAACGTGTCTACACAAAAAGAACCAATGAATGGTTAAGAACTGAAATTGAAAAAATAAAATAGAATGAAAGACCTGCTGGAAATTAGTGTATGGAATGTGTACGAATAATTCGCATTTTCCACACTCTAACCAAATCCAACAGCTTTCATTCTATCGTATGTACGTCTATTTACAGTTTATACGAATCATGTTTTCCTATATACTGTAAAAAGACTTTTGCCAACCGTTTTTACTGATGAATTTTTAAAGAGGACACGATGAAAAGTTTTACCGCAGGACCCAATGAAAA
>SKEF01001185.1_pt1 | contig 23876 bp, 45 predicted proteins | sample 4826691 | NCBI WGS metagenome assembly SKEF01 (sample SAMN11008816, study PRJNA524170) | human gut metagenome | biome: Human fecal sample; material: Feces; isolation source: fecal sample from pouch patient p23, p27 | host: Homo sapiens | place: Israel: Tel-Aviv | collected 2016-08-24
AAGCGCAGATAATACTGGATGTCTTATCGAGCATTTTGGCAACGCAGATGCCGTGCCGCAGCCGCCGGAGCGGTGCTTAAGCCGTAAGGCGGGAATTATGCGGTGTTGCCTTAAGAATAACAACACTTCCCTGGCAAATTTTTACGTTTACCGGGGAAAGTGTTTGAAAAATGCGGAGAGAGGTTGGAACGGAAGCATTTTTTGGGAGGTGACGAAAATGGTGGGAGTGACAGCGGGAAATGAAAAAATATACGATGCTATGTTTGGAACAAAGATTGTACACACCGCAGTACACACCACGGTACACACCAGCGTACACACCCAGCACGGTTCTCCGTGTTTTTAGGACGTTTTTTACGAATGTTTACGAACGGAAAATATAAAAAGAATCAGCCGATATTCAACGTGTTAGCGTTAAATATCGGCTGATTTGGCGGAGTAAGAGAGATTTGAACTCTCGCGGCGGTTTCCCACCCTACGCCCTTAGCAGGGGCATGGGACGGGGTGGAAAATGCCGATATATCGTTGAATAAAAATGACTGGCACACAGCGTGTACACAATAGCGGTCAGGTCATTTGGAGACGGTTGACTGCATCGAGCTTGGTGGAAAGGCTGATGTGGCCGTAGGAATCGGCGAGCTTGGCGGTCTTGGCGTTGGAGTGGCCCATGATGGAGTTTATGACCACATCGGAGACAGCGGGCACAAGCTCGTGCAGGCGGGTGTAGCAGGTGTGACGCTGGCAATAGCTGCCCAGGGAGCGGATGCCGGTGCGCTGGCACATGAGTTTCCAGTTGGTGTAATAGTCGTTCTCGTCGTAGGCAACAAGGCCATAGCGGGCCTTTGGCAAGACGGCCTGAACAACGGGAACGATGCAATCCGCAATCGGAATTTCACGGTTCTTGCCTGCGTCGGTCTTGATGCCGCCGACAATGACCTGCCCGGCAGGATCGACCTTGGAAACGTCCTGCGCAAACAGTTCCCCGGTACGCATACCAGTGTATGCCATGATCAGCGCATAGCCGGTGATCGGATCGTGGGTGGTATTCCAGTCTTGCCAGATGGCGTGCATTTCCTCCGGCGTGCGGGCATCCTTGGCCGTGGGCGGTTTGCTGGGCAATTCCAGACAGCGGATCATGTTGGAGGAATCCGGCGGGCAGACCTTTTCCAGCACGGCCATGTCAACGATCTTTTGCAGGATGGTCTTTGCATCACGCTTGGGATAGAACGCACCCTCGATACCGTCCAGCAGGTTTTGCAGCTCGGAATAGTGCAGGCTGGATACGTCGCGCTCATACAGCGGTTCCAACCGTTTGTAGGCGGTGAGGTAGTGGCTGCGTTTGTCCGGCGAAATTTCCTGCCATTTGCGGGACTGCTGGACGAGATCGAACACCTGCGAGACAGTATAGGACTTTGTGCCGCCGTTCTCCTGCGTGCGAAGCTGGGGCAGATAGTTCATGGCGTCGGCGCGGGTGGCAAAGCCGCCCTTGGTGCGCTCCATGACAAACTGACCGTGGCGGTAGACGCGGACGCGGGCGGACCATGTGCGGCCACGCTTGAAAACCGTGCCGGTGCCATTGGGGTTGCGGGTCTTTTTAACGGGGGCTGCCGCAGTAGATACCTGCTTTTTGCCGCAGAACATACAGTAGACGGAAATATCCGGGATTTCCTGTTTACATTTTATGCAGAGCATGGGCGCACCACCTGACTTTGAAAGACAATATTTAGACAATAAAAAGATAGACGCAAGTTAGAAGCAAATTAAAAACAGCATAGCAATGATAAAAACGCAATTAGATTAAAGCTAAACGCAAGTTAAACGCAAGTCAAAGTGTTTAGTTTTACAGAAAATATTACTTATAAGTTATATTGAGAAAAATTTTCTGAAAAAATCAATCATCAAAAGTAACGTCAACAAGCGTGGGGAAGGTATAATCCACGCCGTCCCATGTATAGCGGCAGATGAAATTGGTGCGGAGCGTTGCGCCGAAACCGTTCTGCGAATCAACATAGGACTTTACATAGAAGTAATCGGAATCGCGCACAACGGTCCAGTCGTCGCCGAGAACATCCGGGTACACGGCGGTGGAGGGAGACTTCAAATAATTGGAAGCATCGGACTGGGCGGAGTTGCAGAGGGTGACGTACTGCATAGACGACACGAGAATGTCGTTTACGTCGCCGACAACGGCACCGTCGTTGTAAATATCCGTATCACCGGCATAGATGCGGCAGACCTTATAATCGGCATCGAAACGGATTTTGACAACGGACTTGCCCCAGTTACAGTATGCTTCATTTGTGCCGATGGCTTTGACAAGACGGATGGTGGTTTCATCAAAACCGCAGTCAAGCATCGTCTGCTTCATATTAAGATACTGATCCAGCGGGTAGCCGACACGATCCGCGTCGGCCTGATCCGGGCTTGCTGTGGGTTCCGGCGTGGCGGTGGGAGTGGGAACGGGTGTAGAAGTTGGTGTGGCGGATTCCACGGAAGATGCAGACGCCGCGGGCTGTGCGGTGCTGGGCGTGAAAACACGGGAAACAAATTTGACAAAGAAAACAGCAACGGCAACGAATATGACAACGGAAAGAATCGTAGAAAGCGGGCCGCCAGCATCGGGTTTGGACTTGTTCATGGTTTTCACATCCTAAATAAAAATAGCAGGGTTTCCCCTGCTATGATGAAGCGGGTGCGGGCCGGAGGAAACGGAACAGCGGCACGCACCTTATTATGTTAAGACAACAATAACACGAAACAGCAGAAAATGCAATAGAAAAGGCCAGAACCGGCGGCGGTTCTGGCCTTTTTGCTGTTGGGCGGGGCGTCGAGGACGCCACCCCCTACGACATGCCCGGCGGATCAGTCTACCCGTCGGAGGAAGATGCGGTATCGAGGTCTTTTTTTTGGGGATCGGGCGGGGTCTGGGAGAGCTTTTCGACAAGAGAATCCATGTAGCGCATGATGGCGGCGCGGTCCTGCGGGGACAGGTCAATAAATGCGGAGACGATGGCCTGTTCACGCGGGGTGAGCTGCTTTTCCTCGGCCAGGCGGGCGAGGATAGAGGGCTTGGATTCATCCAGCATGGAGCCTGCGCCGGTGCGCAGCCATGTTTCGTTGACGCCGAACTCGCGGCAGACGAGTTTGACAAATGCGTCCTTTATAGGAACGCGGCCGCTTTCAAGGCTGGCAATGACATCACGGCTGACGCCGAGAGCATCGCCGAAGTCTTTTTGCGTCCGATGAAAGTATTTTCGGACTGTGATAAGTCGCTCATTCATATAGCACACCTCCTTTGAACACACAATAACACAACGAATTGTGGAAGTCAACACATATTTTTCTGAAAATGTGTTGACAGACACATTTGTGTGTGATATTATGTGGATATTCCACAAAACAAATGCAAAAAATGTGGGAATACACACGCGGGAAAGCAGGTGAGCAAAGCGAAACACATTTTAAGCAGTGCGATTGCGCGGTGCATTGTTGCCGATGCCAAAAGAAAAGGAAAGCGCCCGCCGCCCTTTGAGGGCACACGGGCACTGGTGGAAAGGCAGGGATGGCGGAAAATTATCCGCCTGACAGCAAAGTGTTTTTTGCTGCTTCCACTGCAACGGCTTTTGCGACTTCAATAACCACGTCAACGCAGTTGGAGCCGGCCTTGGAAACAAGAGACTTGACTTTATTCCAGCCGTTTTTACTGCGGATGTTTGCAAGGAAGTCGTGGCCTTTAGGTGTGAGGTCGCAAACCCACGTCTGGTACAGGCCGACAGGGCCGTCCACGGAAAGCAAGCCGGATTCGATACAGTATTTCAAGTGGTAGAGCAATTCCTCGTTGTGATACTTCGTTTCCAGTTCGGCTTGATAGTCAGGCGTGGGAGACAAGTCACCGACAAACTCCTGTGCGCTGTTCAAAGCATAGTCGATGAAATAACAGCGCTGATGCAGGCCGGTGTTTGCTTCAACACAGAGCATTACATCGCGGACGCAATCAAGATTTATTTTCAAAATTTACACCTCCTTCCCCTGCCATTGTAGCACGGGAGGAGAGAAAAGACAAAGAGGGTGAAACCATGAGTGAGAAAGAAAAGGAAATGCGCGAGATGGTGGAGACGCTGCGTAAGCTGCCGGACCATGCGCAGGAGAAGATCGGCTACATGATCGAGGGCGCGGCGCTGGTGAGCGGTGCGCACGAGGACGAGCCGAAGAAGGACGGCGGCGCGGCGTGAAGCACAACGACGGGCTTGATGCGTGGTTGACGGCGCTGCGGCACGAGATGGCGCGGGTCTGCGAGCTGCCGGAAAAGGTAATGCTCGGTGACGATTTGCCGGACGACCTGCCACCAGATGGCGGCGGCCTGGGGCCTTGGCGCTGGCTGGGGGTTGATGCACTGAAAATCAAGAACCCGGAAGTGATGATACTTGGAAAGGATGGTGTGAAGATGGAACGAAATGTGAAAGGCATCGGAGAAGCCGCTTTACTGGCGGCGCTGTTCAACGCAGCGAAGCCGGACAAGCAAGACGTAATGTACAGCAGGCACGAGAGCATGACGAAAGAGGAAGCGTCGGCGCTGCTGTACAAGTTGAGCGGGTACAACGCGAATACGCCGGTGAGAATCGACAAGCTGTACGGCAGGTACATCCTTATGACATTCTGGCCGGGAATGACGAAGATCAACGGCACCGGGTACGACGCGCAAAATGGATGGGGCAAGGCCGCCACTGTGGTGGAGAGCTTGCGCAGGGAGATCGCCGCGAAGAAGAACGCCGAGCGGAAAGCGGAGCGGGCGAAGCGGCACCGGGTTGCTGTGTACTGGCAGGATGACAACGACGGAATGTGCACCGTAGCAGACGGACACAGCGAGCATCAGAACATTATGGCCGCCGCGTACCTGCTGGGCACGATGTTGGCGGATGTGCAGGAGGAACACAGGAGCGCCGAATACAACGGTGCGATCATGAAGGTTGACGAGATCATCCGGGAGTGCGGAAGAAAGGGAGAAACCGATGAATGAAGGGTATGTAAAGGTTTCGTGGGAGAATAACGCGAAAACCGGGGAAGCGGAGAACGTTGTGATTGACACGGAGGCAAGCGCGACGGAGGAAGCAACGGTAGCCTGCCTTATGGTGCGCCACGCCTGTGAAACCATTGCACAGTACAGCGGCAAAGAAAAGGCGAAAAAATGCCTGCTGGAAACCGTGAAGATCGCTTTGGATGCAACGGATGAAGAAATCGAAGCGCAGGCAAAGACGCAGGGAAAGGACGGCGGAGACAACGAATGAGAATTTTATCAAGGTGATGTGGCAGCAGGACGAGAACGGGAACCCGCCGACAGGGTTTGCCGTGATGGCGCAGGGCGGCGTGCGCGGGTCCATGATGGCCGCGGCCATTGTGGCACGCAGCGTTGTGAGCGTGATGGAAAAACAGGTGGGCCGAGAGCGGGCAAAAGCCGACTTGCTGGGCATGATCCGGCTGGTGCTGGAACAAGACGATAAAGAAATTCTTAGCGAGGGCGTAACGATTGCACTGCCGAGGAGAGTGAAGCCGGAATGAGCGAGGATTGGGGGCTTGTGACCCTGCCGACAAGCGGAGACCCGGAGAAGATCGCCATCGGGCGGCTGAAAGCGGCAAGCGACATGGCGCTGAAATATTACGGCACGCCGCTTGTAGTAACGACCAGCGGCGGCAAGGACAGCAGTGTATGCGTAGAGCTTGCACTGAGGGGGGGCATCCCGTTTGAAGTTCAGCACAACCACACAACAGCGGATGCGCCGGAGACAGTGCGATTTGTACGGAAGGAATTTGCCAGACTTGAAAATCTGGGCGTGAAATGCACCATCAACTACCCCGTTTATAAGGGAAAGCGCACAAGCATGTGGGACCTAATCCCGCAAAAGCTGATGCCGCCGACACGAATCATGCGGTACTGCTGCGCTGTGCTGAAAGAGCAGGGCGGAAACGGGCGGTTCATCACGACTGGCGTGCGGTGGGCGGAAAGCAGCCGAAGAAAGCGCGACAGAGGCGTTTTTGAAGCGTACACCCGGAACAAAGAGAACAAAATCGTTTTGAAAGGCGAAGAACAGGAGCCGAGCAAAATCTTTGAAGGGTGCAAGGTGGCCGCAAAGCGCGTAGTAAACCCCATTGTGGACTGGACAGACAATCAAGTATGGAGCTTTTTGCAGGATGCAAAGGTGCCTGTCAATCCGTTGTATGAATGTGGGTTCAGCCGTGTTGGCTGTATCGGCTGCCCGATGGCGAGCAAGAAACGGTATGCGGAGTTCCGACGCTGGCCTGCTTACGAGAAGCTCTACATACAAGCATTTGACAGGATGCTTGATGAGCGCAGAGCGCGCGGAAAGATGGACGGAAGCTGGATGACGGGCGGTACAGGGCAAGATGTGTTCCGTTGGTGGATGGAGGAAGATGTGCTGCCCGGGCAAATTTCTGTGGATGACATTTTAGAGAACTGATCCCCGGCGGGAGGCCGCCGGAATATGGGCGGGGCGCTTAGCGATGGCGTTTGCAGCACGGTTCAGAGCCGTGGACCCGCAGAAAACCTCCTATTCTCTATAACCACATGGCTGACAGCCGGGAAAGACCGGCACTATTATGCCGCCGCCGTGCCCGCATGAGGACCGGCGGGGCTGACCCGGTAACAAGTGACGGGCCATTCCGCGGCTGACAGCGGGTAAGTTTGTCGGCACCCGGCACGGGTAAAGTGCAGGGGCAAGGGCAATGTGAAACGGACAGAGCCTACACCCCGCCCCGGCAACCTGTTCACGCCGGGGTTTACATGAGCCGCGCCGAGGTCGGCGTGCAGGGCTTGGGCATTTGCCCTGCACGGCTGGTCCGATACCAGCACGCGGCACCAGAGAGAAAAAAGAAAGGCGGTGCGCAGTATGCGGATCGAGGATGTGAAAACCCCTACCCTGCCGCTGGCGGATGCCTGCGAGATTTTGCGGTGCGAGGGATACCGCATGAGCGTGGACAAGCTGAAAGCGGGAATTTTTGGCGGGGTGTATCCGTTCGGTGAAGTGATAGACCGTGTGGAAGGGTTGACGAAGAATGACTGCTACACGGTTTACACAGCGTTTTTGCAGAAATGGATCGAAGAAAGGCGGGTCGGATGATGAAGAAGCTGCGGAGAAAGAGAATGCTGATGCAGGGCGTGAGCGCTGTGTGCAACATGGGCGGTACATGGATGGTGGTTGTGACGGTTTGCCAGATCGTGCAGAGCGCCGAGCGAGAAACAGTGGGCGGCTTTGTGATTGGTATGCTGGCGGCGCTGGCGTATGGGCTGTGTGCCCTGCTTTTGTGGAGTTATGGGCTGGACTTGGCAGAGGCAGCGCGGCGGATCACGCGGAAGGTGGCAAGGATGCAGGCCAAGGAAATGTATGAGGCCATGCACGGCATGGCACCGATGAAGCCGGACAAGATGTGGAAGAAATGCGGGTGATGCGGCGTGCTGGATGTGACGATTACGGCCCCGGCGGATGTACAGGCGGAGGAGACGGACGCTTGGGATTTGGCGCAGATGTGGGCGGAGTTCCGGGCAGAGCTTGAGATCACGGGCGAGCAGGCAAAAGAAGCGTACAGAAACCTGCGCCGGTTGATCGGCTATGCCGGGTGCTGGAACTGGAAGCGCGAGCCGTGGGTGCCGCCGGAAAGGCCGGAGAAGCTGCGCGGACTGCGGCAGTACGGCCCGGCGCGGGTTGTGGCAGAGCCGCCCGGCGGGGTGCTGTGGCTGAAATGTGCACGGCGTTTTAAGAAGGGCGGCAGAAGCGAGCCCACTTAGGAGGACTGTATGCAGCAATGCAGGTTTGTTTATACCATCACGCGGGCGGACTGCCGCGCCTGTAATGGGCTGGACGCAGGGTGCAGGAATTACGAGCCGAACCCTGACCCGAAGGCTTGGCGCGAAACGGATGCAGAGGCGAAGCGGCGGCTGCCGCAAAAGCTGTTCCCGCCGTGTGAAGTAAACGGCCTGAAACTGCAAGAGGAACGATGGAGACCGTTAGAGGGCGGAAAAGCCCGGCGGAAACCATGAAATTACCCTGCTGAGTGCTAACAGCGGGGCGCAGAAATACTCAGAGCGGGGCGGCGGTGCTGATGGCCGCTGCCCTGCTTTGTTATAGGGCGGGTGGCGCTTGCAGAAGCAGGCGCAGAGAGCAGGGCCAGACCCTGCACCCGGCACAAGATGAATAAATTTTGAAAGGGGCAATGTTGAGGATGGTTACGGCAACGGTGATCGCGGTATCGGTGCTGGGCGTATGCGCGGCATGGTGCTGCGGACGGGACGCAGGGTGGAAGCAGGCGGCAGATTTGTATGCGGCGCGGAATGGCAACTACGAGCGCATTGTGTGGGCGATGGCGAACCAGGCAAAGGATTTGGAAGAATTTAAGGAACGGTACAGAAAGGTGCTGCTGATGGACGAAGGAGAGGCAGACGATGGCGTGGGTATTTGACTGGCACGGGCAGGACAGCAGAGCGACCGGACCGCTTGATGTAGCCTGCACGGTAACGCAGACATACGGTGCAGGGGGGGCAACACGCCGATGGTAGTGGATGTTTTGTGCAGGGCCAGCACGCAGGGCGGTGCAGAAAGCCAGATGAACACGGCAACAACACTGACAACAGACCACGACAGAACGATCATAGCGCACAAAACAGAAGCTGTGGCCCTGCAAGGGAACATTATTGACAGGGATGCAGGTATGAACGGAGCGGGCGTAGGAGAGGATGTGTGTTTTACTTTGAACACGGTGGACAGGCACGGTGTGGCCTACGATACGGGATGCCTGACGCCGGGAGAAGCGCAGGAACAGCGGTGTTACAGCGCGGACGCGCCGGCACCGACACTGCAAAGCAGAGAGTGCGGCGGCGGACAGGGAAAATCATTTGTGCAGAAGGCAGGCGAAAATGTGCAGCCGAAATACATAGTGCGCCGCCTGATGCCGGTGGAGTGCGGCAGATTGCAAGGGTTCCCGGATGGATGGGGAGAGATAGAACAGCTGCCGCCGGACATGCCGGAGGCAACTGCTGCATTTTGGAGCAGGGTGTACGAAACAGACTGCGCGATCAAAGGCAAGAGGCCGCAGAAAAGCGTATTGGAAAAGCCGGACAAGCTGGCGGCGTGGCACAACGGGTTACATACCGACAGCGCCGAGTACAAGATGTGGGGCAACGGCATGGCACTGCCGAACGCGCTGTTTTTTGTGCAGCGTGCCGTGGCGCGGGTTGCTATTGACACGGGAAAGGGCGCGGCAAATGTGAAGCTGGGCAGTATGTTTGACGGGTCCGGCACGATGCCGTTGTGTGCGGCGATGTGCGGTGCGCAGCCTGTTTGGGCCAGCGAGGTGGAGCCCTACCCTATCGCCGTGACAAAGACGCATCTGCCGGGCATGAAGCACTTGGGCAGCGTGACGGACATTGACGGCGGGAACATCGAGCCGGTGGACATCATCACCTTTGGCAGCCCGTGTCAGGATTTGAGTATTGCGGGAAAGCGCGCCGGGCTGGACGGAAACCGTTCCGGGCTGTTCCGCGAGGCAATACGCATTATTTTTGAGATGCTGGAAGCGACGGGGTGGAAATACCCGCGGTTCGTGATCTGGGAGAATGTACCGGGGGCTTTATCATCGAACGGAGGGAAAGACTTTGAAACCGTACTCAACGAATTGCTGCGACTTACCGGGACAGATCAGTTTGTTCGACAGCGCGGAAAGTGGGGGGGGCTTTGCAGGGTACGGAGCTGTGGCCTACCGACTTGTCAATGCGCAATACTGGGGAGTGCCCCAACGCAGACGCAGAGTATACGCTTGCTGCGATACTGGCGGACGATCCGCCGACCAGATACTTTTTGAGCGTAAGGGCCATGGATGGAATTTTGAGCCGTGCATCCCGGCGGGGCAAGCAGTTGCCGGAATTGCTGGTGACGGCTATCGCTGGCATGAAAGAATGGTGGCGGCAAAACCCGCTGGGGGGGGGTATGACCCCGCCTACACCATGAAGATACGGTCAGGCTGCGAGGGCGGCGGCAAGGGGCCGCTGGTGCAGAATGATTTATCCGCCACGCTGGCGACGCATCAGGATCAGACAGTGTTTGCACCGGCAAGAGATAAATGCCTGCCTGTAAACATGATGCTTGCAACGAGATGCAAAGCGCTTGGCAGAGGAACAGGGCTTGGCGTTGGAGACGTTGGTGAACCGCAGTACACAATAACCGCAGGGCATGAACATGCTGTGGCATACAGCTTTGACAGCCTTGCAAGTAACTCTATGAAAAGCAGCAATCCGCACAGCGGATGCAGAGAGGTAGACACGGCAAAAACGCTGGATTGCGGTGTGCCTGATCCAAGCAGAAACCAAGGCGGGGTTGCGATTGTACAGAAAGGAAACGGAAAATGAACAGTGACGCGATGTTTTCCAGCAAGACGGATATGTGGGCGACGCCGCAGGGATTCTTTGACGAGTTGGACAGAGAGTTTCACTTTGAGCTGGATGTGTGCGCAACGCCGGAGAACGCGAAGTGCAGGAGGTTCTACACGAAGGAGCAGGACGGACTTGCGCAGCCATGGACGGGCCGGGTGTGGTGCAATCCGCCGTATGGCCGGGAAATTGGCAAGTGGGTAAAGAAAGCCTTTGAAACTGCTGCGGGGGGGGGATTTGCGGTAATGCTGCTCCCCGCGCGGACAGATACGCGGTGGTTCCATGACTACATATACGGAAAGGCGGAGGTGCGGTTCATACGCGGGCGGCTGAAATTTGGCGACAGCAAAAACAGTGCGCCTTTTCCGAGCATGGTTGTGATTTTTGGAGAAAGGAAACGAACATGAAAAAAGTAATTGCGATTGATTTTGATGGGACGCTGTTTGAGAACAAGTGGCCGGAGATCGGGGTGCCGATTGCGCCGAATATCAACCGCGCGAAGAATGAGAAGGCAAACGGGGCGGTGCTGATCCTGTGGACCTGCCGGGAGGGCGAGAAGCTGGCCGAGGCGCTGGCCGCCTGCAAGGCCATGGGGCTGGAATTTGACTATGTGAATGAGAATGCGGACGAGCTGAAAGCGGAGTTTGGCACGGACCCGCGCAAGATCGCGGCAACGGAATACTGGGATGATAAAAATGTGTGCATGGGGCGCTGCGGGAAGGGGTGCTGAACGATGGAAGAAATCAATGTAATGTTGGACGAAGGGGCGATTGTGCCGACGAGGGCGCACAGCGCAGATGCCGGACTGGATTTGTACACGCCGGAGGGGTTTATGCTGCTGTCATTCGGTGAAGTTGACAACTATACGGTGGACACGGGCGTACACATGGAAATCCCGGAAGGGTATGTTGGGATGCTGAAAAGCAAAAGCGGGCTGAATGTGAACCGGGGCGTTATCACAGAGGGCGTGATCGACGCCGGGTATACCGGCAGTATCAAGGTGAAGCTGTACAATCTGGGCGAGGATATACAATATTTCCAGCGCGGCGACAAGATCGCGCAGCTGGTGATCCTGCCGATTGTGACGCCCGCGCCGAAGCTGGTGGACGAGTTTGCAAAGACAGAACGCGGCGACAACGGATTTGGCAGCACGGGGAGGTAAAAGCCATGAATATGCAGAAAATGGGCAAGCTGTGCAAGGAAAACATGAGCATGAAGCTGTACCGCAAGGGCTGCACGCAGTACATAAGCGACGGGATCACGATGGTGGAGATACCGCGGAACTTCCCTGCCCTGTGCGATGAGAACGAGGCGGCAGCGGTGTTTGGCTGGACGGACAAGCAGCTGGATGAAATCAGCTGCGAGGTCGAGGAGCTGGATGTTATCAACGACCTGTACGAGGTAACAGGCATAAGCATGGACGATGTGAGCGGTGAGGAAATCCCGTGCAAGAAAGCACCGATTGGGTTTACCTATGCCGGGATGCGCCTGCTTGTGCTGCGGGATGAGCGCGGCGGGATCGCCGGGATCAATGAAAGGCAGATGGAGCCGATCATTGACGAGCTGAAAAACGGGCAGTATATGTTGTGGTACAGGCGGACGATGAGCAACGGAAACCCGTACTATGTGCTGAAATGCGGGATGTACCTGCGCATGGCGGTGCTGCCGATTGTGTTTGATGATGTGTTTGCGGCGGCGCTGGACGAGATCAGGGCCGGGCTGGCGATGGCAGCGGCAATACGGCAGCAGATGAGCAGAGAGGACAAAGAAAATGACGACTGAACGGGCGGCGGAGATAATGGACCCGAAAAGCAAAGAAAAGTTCTATGGGGAGAGCGGAAAGCAAGAAGTGTTTGAGGCGATGCGACTTGCAAAATTGGCGCTGGAAAAGAGAATCAAGAAAACGGTGCGTCCATTTTGGACAGGTAATTCCGCAGCGTGCCCCTACTGCGCAAGCGCACAGTTTTTGTATAGCAAAGACGGAAGAAGAAACAGATATTGCGGAGAGTGCGGCCAGATGCTTGACTGGGAGGACGATTCTGAATGAGCGAAGTTGTGCTGAAGCCTTGCCCGTTTTGCGGTAAGATGCCGAGTGCAGAACGGATTGCAAGCGGGTACAGAGGCGACGCGGACGCCGCAACGGCAACATTTCGGGTGCAGTGCGAGCACTGCGGGATCAAGTTTGAAAGACAAACCGAAGTGGCGATTGACGATGACGGAAAAGTGAATGTACTGTTTGACGGCCACGGTGAGGTAATCAGGCTGTGGAACACGAGGGCGAAAGAAAAATGAAGTCGGGAACGGAAATTAAATGCTGCCCGATCTGCGGCGGACGTATTGTTGTGAGCAATTTGTACCAATATTCGCTGAATTACACGATGCGAAAAGATGGAAAAATCGGAAAACGAGGAAAGCGGGCAGAAAGCGGACCGATTGATGCAAGCATTGCCGCGTGTGAAAATTTCAAAGTATGCGGGGCGCAGTGGGAAACGGACGATTTTGCCGTGAAAAAGGGAGCATTCATAGATTACAAATACAACGGATGAACTGCCTACAAATTGTAGGCGGTTGACGAAGGAGAGCGAGGCTGACGATGGAAAAGAGTGCAGCGCAGGACATGAAAAGCCTGCTTGTGACTAACGGCATGACGAGCAGGGCGGCGGGCCGGGTTGTGGAAATCTTGGAGCCGATGGGATATTTTGAGATTCCGGCAAGCATGACATACCATGGCGCATGGCCCGGCGGGCTGTTTGAGCACAGCTGGGCGGTGACAAAGCAGCTTGTGTGCATGACCGACAAGCTGGGGCTGAAATGGCAGATGCGGCGCTCCCCTGTTCTGGTTGGGATGCTGCATGATCTGTGCAAGACCGAGGAGTACGAGAAATGCGGCGACGGCTGGAAGCACCACAGGCTGAAAGGCCACGGAGAGCGCAGCGCTGCGCTGGCAGAGGCAATCTTGAACGATACAGGGGCGTTGTCGCTGACGGAGGAAGAACGGCTGTGCATCCGATGGCACATGGGCGCGTTTGACAACAAGGAAAACTGGAATTGTTACGGCGCGGCCATTGAGGAATACCAGAATGTGTTGTGGACGCACACGGCGGACATGGTGGCAAGCAGAGTGCTGGGGGTGTGAGCGATGGAAAAGATTGCGGTGGAGACAGAAATCTGGCCCGCGGATGTTAAGTACGCGGAAGAGATAACGGAAGCAAGCCTTGCAAAACTTGGCGAAAAGTTCATGCAGAGAATGTGGGAGCTGCCGCGCGGGAAAAAGGTCTGCGTAAGCTGCATGGAGCAGAGAGAAACGCCGCCGTCCGGCATGCCGATGGTAATGCGGATTCTGCTGGATGTGCGGGAAGTACAGGAAGTACAGGAAAAGAACATTGTACGAGAAGCTATGCTGAAGATGTCGGCAACGGAGTGCATTAAGCTGCTGTACAAGAACGAGCCGTTGGGAAAGCGAATCGTGGCAGCGGCGAAGATAATTTTTGGGAGGTGACGAGCAGATGGATGATGCGAGGATCAAGGCGCAGAAGGATGCGCAGGGCTGGGCCAGTGTGATGGCCGGGAATGTGTACCGGCATTTTAAAGGCGGGCTGTATGTGGTGCAGGGCGTGGCCGTGCATAGCGAGACGGCGGAGCTGCTGGTGATCTACACAAGCAAGGACGAACCGCAGAAGATGTGGGCAAGGCCGCTGGAAATGTTCTTGTCGCCGGTGGACAAGGAGAAATACCCGCGTGCGAAGCAGAAAAAGCGGTTTGAAAAGGTAAAGGCGGTCAGGGATGAATAGTTGCTACCACTGCACCCGGCGGAAACCGGGCTGCCACAGCGTATGCGAGGACTACAAGCGGGACTGTGAGGAGTACGAGAAGCGGCGGGCGTATGAGCGCAGGTTTGCAAGCGTGGACAGTATGCCGCAGACGCAGACTGCGTACAAAATGATTTACGAACAGAAGAAACGGGGCGGGAAACAGTGAAGCGGAAGGAGGAAAAGCCCATTGCGGCGGGAGATGCCGTGACGGTGCTGCGGCACTGTGCAGACGGCGGCGCGAGGATGGCGCGGGGCGTGGTGCGGTTTGCTGCGCAGGGCGGACGGTTTTTTGTGGTGGATGTGGAGCTTGCGCCGTGTGCGTTCCGGCATGCGGCGATCACGATGCGGGAAACCTTTTGGCCGGAGAGCGTGAGCCGGGAGGTGAAACGGAAATGAAGCGATTGAAGGTACTGTTCGTGCTGTTTGTGTGCATGGCGGTGATGGGAGTGTGGCTGGCGATGGCGTTGCTGGCCGATGCGCTGGGACTGCTGGCGGCGCTGCTGAACGCAGCGGCAAAGATGCTGAACGACACGGGGATCGCCGTGCAGCGGGCCGCAATCGGCTTATGCAACACGGCGCGTGGATGGTTGCGCCGGGCGGTGCGGTGAAGGCTCCCTCCGCCGCCTGCGGGCGGCACCTCCCCCGCTGCGGCGGAGGAGGCTTGGCGGGGCGTCGAGGACGCCGCCACCTACGGGGAGCGGGAGGTTGAGGCGAGGCTACCCCTCATCCGGCCCTGCGGGGCCACCTTCCCCCACGGGGGAAGGCTTGGGAGCTACTTATTTATAATATAGTTACCACCCGGCGGGTGCCGGGGATTTTTTAGCGGCCTGCGGGCCGCTGGGGGGCTTGTATACGGTTTTATCTTTTCCCCCATTCTCTATCATTGACAAAATCCAAACGAGAGAGCCTGACGCAGGCAGGATGTGAACGGGAGGGCGCAGCGGTGAAAGCCAGATATGTGCGGGAGCAGAAAACGATATGCGGAAAAGAGTACATGGAGGTCGATCTGCTGCAAGTGACGGCAAGCGAGCACAGAGCCAGCGTGCGGGCAAAAAAGCAGTTTGCAAGCAGTCTGGCAATGAAGCGGTGCAATGACCGCAACGCCCTGCGCAAGCTGCGGTGGAAGGTATCGGAGAATTTTACCGAGCGGAAAAAGAAAACATGGCTGGTGCACCTGACCTATTCGGAAGATTTTCTGCCGGAGTATGATGAGGACGCGCAAAAGGCGCTGACGAACTACATTGAGCGGCTGAACCGGCGGCAGCGGCAGAAATACAAAGAAGCTATGGCGAAGGACCACCACAACCCCGGCGGCGTGCTGCGAAAGGCGAAATACATTGCGGTGACGGAGTTTCAGCACGCGGACGAGGAAAAAGGGCTGAAGGAGGTGCGTTACCACCACCACATGATCTTGGAGTGCGATTTGAGCATTGACGAGATCAAGGATTTATGGGTGACGCGCTGCGGCAAGGGCTGGGTGGAGCCGCTGGGCCTTGTGAAAGCGGATCGCGCCGAGTTTGACAAGGGCGGGCTGGATGCCTACTGCGAGTATATCACGAAATACGAGGGCAAGCGCACGCACAAGTGGCGGCAGAGCAAGGGCCTGCGGATGCCGACGCAGCCGAGGCCGAATGATACGCGGTACACGCCGCGCAAGCTGGCCGAGGCGGCAACGCTGTACATAGACGACAAGAAGTTTTGGGAGGATCGTTACGGCGTGCTGAAGCTGGGGCACGGCGAGGTGCGGCGGTATGCTTTTGTGGGGGCGGAGCCGCGGTTTAACGAGGTCACGGCGGAATGGCATGTGATCGCGCGGTTCTGGGCTGATCCGCGCCGGCAGGAGACGAAAAAGGCGGTGCACAGGTGGGAGTAAGGCTTGAACTGGAAGATTTGCCGCCGCGATACCGTGCGCAGGCGGAATTGCAGATTTTGCAGCGAAAAAGTGGAAAACAAACGCAAAAAAGGGCGGAAAACGGGAAAAATCGTGACGGAAATGCAGAAAACCGTAAGCCGGAGAGCGAAAAGCGTTATTACAGGGATGTGATATTGCCGAAGGTGGCGTGCGGGCTGGTCGTGAAGGTACAGGAGCAGATCGCGTTTGAGCTGCTGCCGGAAAAGGCGTATTGCGGGCTGAAGCTGCCGAAGGCACGGTACAAGCCGGATTTTGTGCTGACCTATGCGGACGGCACCGTGGAGATCGTGGAAGTGAAGTCGAGATTCACCCGGCGGATGCAGCGGGACTATATTTACCGCAGGCGGTTGTTTATCGACCTTGTGGCAGAGCCACGGGGCTGGAAATTTACGGAATGGTACGCAGACAAGGAGGACTGACGATGAGTGACGAAGTAAAGCTGTGCGAGCTATGCAGGATGCACAAGAAGCTGCCCATCGGCCCGGCGGGGGCGCTGTGGCTGGAAAAAGACGGCGAAGGAGACGCCGTGCTGATGGTGGAGCCGGTTGTAGGCCGGACGCTGCCGGTGGCGGTGCCGGTGTGGTTTTGCCCGGCGTGCGGGCGGGATTTCAGGCAGAGAAAAGAAGAAACGGCGGAAAACTTGCTGCCGGTGGACGCTGAAAACATGGAATACCTGAAAAGCAAGGCAAAAGAGATGCAATGGAGCATTGATGAAGTGCTGGACCGAGTATTGAACGATTGCTATTGGGCAGATAAAGAAAAAGAGCAAAAAGAGCAGGAAGCGGGGACGAACGATGAAGCGAGTACCTAACTTTTATCGCAGGAACGCGGCGCAGGGCGTGGCCCGGCGCGTTGTGGCAGGAAAAAAGGCATCGCCGGAGCAGATGCGGGACACGGTGGGCCAGGTCGTGACATGGTGCTACCTGATCGCGTTGCGGGGCGTTACGAAGTGGGATGTGAACGGCATGGACGACTTTTTGGAGAAAGCGGCCAGAAACGCAGAGGATTACATGATCCGGGTGCGGGCGGGCAGCAACGACAGAGCGGCGCGGAAGTGGCTGAACAGCGTGACGGAAAAGCTGGCGTTTGTGCTGCCTGCGGACAAGGCACCGAAGAAACAGGCAGATCGGGACGAGCTGGCGCAAAAGCGGATCGGTGCGGAGATGGCGTGGCGGATTTTGTCTGCTGCGCTGGTGCGTGCGGAACCATGGGGCTGCGCGATGGACGAAAAGACGGCGCAGGTTGTGTTGGACGAGACACAGAGCGTGTACCGGCGGTTCCTGGACTGGGCTGTGGAGGGCGATGCCTACGGCATGGAGCGGCTGAAACGGGATGTGGAAAGCGTGCTGGGCGAGGCCGTGGAAGTATTTGACGACGGACGCGGCGCAGTGTTTGCGAAAACGATCTACTAAGGGGGTGCTGTTGTGACGGCGGCAGAAGCGGAGATCATCATCAAGTATTATGCGGACATCGCAGGACAGCAGAGGGCTATTATGCGGGAACGCATGACGCTGGACGCGGAGTACAACCCGCTGCGGGGCAATGCGCTGGACGGGATGCCGCATGCCGCCGGAAACGGCGACAAGACAGCTGACATGGCGTTGAAGCTGGCGGACACGGACACGGACAGACGGCTGCGGGAGCTGGATGTGCGGGAGGACGTGTTGAAGGGCGACAAGGCAGCGATCCGCTGCGCGCTGGACAGGCTGAACAGTAAACACAAGGAGCTGCTGGCGACGCGCTATATCGACGGCCACAACTGGGAGTTTACGGCGTGCCGGGTAGGGCTGTCCAGACGGCAGACGATCCGGGTCAGCGTGGTGGCGTTGACACGGCTTGGCGTGCTGCTGGAGGACGAGCCGCAGGCGGGAGAAATCCTCGCGCGGGCGCGTGATGCGTGCGCGGTATAAAGGCGGGGCGGATCGTTTACGCTGAATTTACGCGGAAAGTCAGCGTAAAATACGCTGAAGCAGGCCCGGCGGGCCGGATGCGTGCGCGTGCGTGAAAGAGATTTTTTGCGGGCGGTAAATTTGTGCGGGCGCGTTGGATTTCCGAATACTGAAAGAGGCCGGGAGAAAAACAAACTTGCGAAAGGGCGAAAAGGATGGAAAAATATATGCTTGTGCCGGAGAAAGTGGAGGCAATCGAGATCGTGCAGGACGGGAAAGTGGTTGCAACGATAGAACCGGGAGAGCAGGAGGAAAAGTGAGACGATGGCGGAGGTTGTTACGGCGCAATTTGTGGGGCGGACGTCCTGCGGGTTTGTGACGGGGAAATACTACGAGATCGAGGTGAGCGCCGGGCTGGGCGGGTGTCTGTGCGTGCAGGAGGTGCGGGGGCACGGGTTCTGCCCTTATTCCACGCTGGAAAATCTGAAAAGCAACTGGCGCGTGTTGGATTTACGGGAAAGGAAAGACGAAAAATGGAAATGATCGAGTTTACACGGAACGGCAAGCGAGAAGTGGCGTTCGTGCTGGGAAATGTGGCAATGTGGACGGAGAAAAACGCACTGGGGCGGGTGGTGAACTGCGCGAAGCCGGTAAGCGAGCTGAAAGATGTGAAAGTGATACGGAAATAAAAATATCCCCCGGCGGGTCGTTGTGGCGGCCTGCCGGGGGATCGTTGTTGTGGAAAGATTACTTGCTTTCGATGCGGGATTTCCAGAAATCGCCGGTGGGGGTGTAGCCGTCGTGCTGCATCTTTTCAAGAACGGCATCGAGGATGTAGCCGAGCGTGCTTTCCTCGCCTGCGGACAGCGTGGCGGCCTTGATGTCGTCACCGTACTGACGCCAGAGGGTTTCCAGCGTGTCGCCGTGGTTGATAAGATCGTTGATGGCGTCGCTGCGGGTGTGGCGTTCCCCGGCGGATTTCGCCTTGTCTTGGTGCTTGAGGATCGCGTTGACGGTGAGAGGACTGGGCGTGAAGGACATTTTCATGGTAAAGCCTCATTTCGTTGTGTAGTCGGGCCAGAGGTCCGATGTGGGGGTGAAACCGTCGCGGGTCATGCGCTCGCGGACGGCTTGCAGGATGTAGCCTTGCAGGGATTGATCAGATGCGGCGGCGGCGGCGCGGAGATCATCAACAACAGGCTTTTGCGGGCGGATTTCAACGCGGCCACACTTGGCGTTGAAAGTATCGTTGGAAATGCGCTTTTTAGCAGAAACGGGCATTTTTATAACCACCTTTCGTGTAGTATCTTGATTATAGCACGCCGTAGTGTGGGGGTGCAAGAGAAAATGTGCGGAATGTAACAACTGCTGTTGTGGGCGGCTCCCGCGACCTTGCCCGGCGGGCTGCCGGGTGGTTTCGGCCCGTGCCGGGGGCCATCGTCAGGCGGGGTTGTGAGCGGCAAGCTGCATAAGTGTTGCGGTGGTGGGGACCAGGTGGCGGGCCATCGTGTCGTTGTAGCTGGTTTCGCCCTCGAAGCTATCCACGACGGCGCGATCTGTGGCGCTCATGTCGTGGTAGGTCTTTTTGCCGTAGGACGGAGGCAGCCAGCCCTTTTTCTGGGATGCGAAGATGTTGAAGGATTTCAGCACATCGGCGTTGGTGAACTCGATGTGACAAGTGCCCTTCTTGTAGAACGTGGCGGTGAAGTAGTGCAGCTTGATCTTTGCGGTCTGGCCGTTGCCCTCGGCGGCTTTGAGGGCGGCACGGAGGTCGTCGCCGTTGTAGGCGGTGCCGTTGGCGTCGAGGAAGTGGAGCGTTTTCTCGATGTTGGCAAGATCGTCTGCTGCGGAGGTGGGGCGGAGTTTGTCGGACCAGTACGAATAGACATTGCAGCGGAAAATGACGCGCTTGCCGATCTTATACGCCTCGTTGGTGCACCAGCCGTTGTAATAGTGGACATTTTTGCTGTACTCGCTGTTGTAGTGGAGGTTGGTCCAGTCGTCGAACAGGCGGATGATCTCGGATTCAATGTTGGAGACGATGTTGTGGGAAATTTCCTCGCGCACGGTCAGGATGTTGTAGGGGGTGAAATCGTAGTGGCGCAGGTCGTTGAGGCGCTCGCGGTAGTCGTTCTGCATCGTCCGCGTCATGGCGTCGCAGATTTGCGGAAGGTCGAAAAGCTGCTCCCAGTAGATAGCGCGGAGATCGCACAGCGCGTCGTTGTAGCCTTTGTTGAGGGAGACACAGGGCACGGGGGCGCTGCTGTCGCCCTGCTTTTTGGGCAGAGTGAACAGCGAGGAAATGCCGTTGTATTCTTCATACAGGCGGGCGAGACCGTCCGCGGCGGCGTTGTAGCGCTCGACTGCTGCCGTGATGGGGTCATTGCTGACGAGGGCGGCCAGATCGGGCGCGGCTTTGTAGCGCTGTGTCGTTTCGGCGTTGAGCTCTAAGCGGATGCGGGAAACCGGCGGCGCGGGCGGGATCGTGACGAAAACGAGCGCAACCTCCACCGCGGTTTTGCGGGCGGCGTGGGTGAAAGCGTCCTGCTTGTAGGTGATCCGGGCGTTGTACTTGTTGAGCAGGGCGGCAAGCTCCTTGCGCTCGTTGGTGCAGGGGTTGCGGATCGTCTCGGCGTTGAGGATGCAGCGGACTTCCCCGCCCCGCTCCATGATGTGCAGGGCGTGCAAGAGGTGGCGGGCACCCTCGGAAAACGGCGGGTTCATGATAATTGCCTTATAGTGGGCGCGGGGCGTGAAGGTGAGGAAATCGTCGTGGATGACGCGAAAACCGTTTTCTTTGAGGGTGGCGCGGAGGGCGGCGGACTTCTCGATGCAATCAAGCTGCAAGCGCATGAGGATGTCATTGTTGGCGTTGGCGCGGTAGTCGCTGGCGCGCTTGTTGCCGACGTACCAGCACCCGGCGGCTTTTTCGATGGCGCGGGCGAGGTCGCCGGAACCGGCGGACGGCTCCAGGATGGGGCCGCCTGCATACTCGATGCTGTGACCGTCGATCTTGAGACCGGCGAGCAGCTCCGCGGCGAGGGCCGGGGGCGTTGGGTAGTAGTCTTTACTGTCATTGGGGATCATGGTGTTATTACCTCCTGTTTTTTTGATTGTGGCGGCTGCCATTGTGTGGCGATGGGTGCGCGTTGGCTGGATCGTTGCCGGGGTTCGTGTTGTGTTGTTACCCATGAGCGCCCGCCGCGTTGTGGCGGCGGCTGGGCTTGCACCAGCGGCGGCGGATGCCGTCGGCCTTGCGGGTGGTCAGGATACATAACCGCAGTAGCGGTACTGCGTGATCGTGTCGTCGGTGACGTCGTGCGGGGTGCCGTTGTCGTCCATCGTGCAGGCGATCACATCGCCGGGGAGCCAGTCATCGGAGCCGGTCAGGCTGTACAAGTGGCCGGAGCCGGTGCGGAAGGTGACGAGATCGGCGGCGCGGTCCACGGTGGTGACGACACCGGCGAGCGGGTACGTCGTGGACGGTGCCGGGGCGGCGAGCTGGCCGGAGTGGATGCAGGCGGCGAGGGCGGCAGCGATGTATGCCGCGGCGAGAGTTGTTTTGTGCATGGTGTTTCCTCCTGTGGTGGGTGTTGTAGGTGGATCGGGTGGACCCATGAGCGCCGCCCCGTTGCGCGGGGCGCCGGGCTTGCACCGGCGGCGCGTTATGCGTCGGCCTTGCGGGTCGTTACCAGATGCGCTTGATCTCGGGGAGCAGGCCGAGACGGCGGTAGGTGGTTGTTATACTCTCGTTACCGCAGAACCAACCACAGTGTATAAACTCGTCGCGGGCTTGCTCAATCGTGATTGCACCGGCGAGAAAATCGCGGCGCAGGGACTTGTCAACGGTGGGAATGTCGAACACGCGGGAATCGGGGGGAAGATGGGGACGTTTGCGGGTCATGGTGTGTTACCTCCTGCTGTGTTGTGGGTGGTGGTGGATCGGGTGGACCCATGAGCGCCCGCCGCGTTGTGGCGGCGGCTGGGCTTGCACCAGCGGCGGCGGATGCCGTCGGCCTTGCGGGTCGTGGCAGGTCACGCGAGGACCTGCGCGGCGATGGTGGCGAAGTCGAGTTGCACCGGCTCCGGCGCGGGGCCGTCGTCGTGCAAGGTGTGATGCTCGACGACTGCGACGACGGCGGCGGGCTTGCTGGGTTCAGGCGTGGGGGCCGGTGCCGGGATCGTGGGCGCTGCCGGTGCCGTTGTGGCGGTGGCCTGCTGCGCGGCCTTGCGCGCCTTGCGAGCGGCGGCAAGCTCGGCATTGCGGGCGGCGATCTCCTCCGGCGTTTTGACGTGGACGGGGGCCGGGCGCTCGACCTGGGCGGCGGTGAACAGGTAACAGCGTTTCATGTAATAGTGTGCATCCTCGGCGGCGTCCTTGCCCTGGGCGGCGGCCTCATCCCGGCGGGCTTTGCTCGGTTTATCGGTCCAGCGCCACAGCATACAGGACAGCAGCGCCTTTTGACCGCCACGGACCTGCAAGCCCTGCGCCTTCCATGTGTTGTAGGTGTGCAGGTTGTCGGCAAGGATCAGGCGCTCGGCGTCGGGGGTGGCGTCAAGGGGGTTGCCGTCGGCATCGGTCTTGGTAATCCGGGCAGCGCGGGCGGCAATCTGCTCCGGCGTGGCAACGGTGGCCGCCAGAAGGTGGACTTGCTCGGGGGTGAAGGTGGCACCGATGGCCTCATAGATCAGGGTGTTATTGTCGCGTTTCATAGTGTATAGCCTCCTATTGTGTTTTCGGTGTTGTCGGTGGATCAGGTGGACCCATGAGCGCCGCCCCGTTGCGCGGGGCGCTGGGCTTGCACCAGCGGCGGCGGGTGCCGTCGGCCTTGCGGGTGTCAGCGGTTGAGGCCGTCCAGATGCTGGATGGCGTCGGCAAGGGGGATGAATACCGTATCATAGCCGTTGCAGCCCGGCAGCATCTGATCGGCGATACACTCGGCGGCGCCCATGATGCCGCGGCGCTGGTTGCTGTCGGTGGTCATGCTGGCGGCGATCAGCGCGCCGGAGATGATGGAGCGGAGCGCGGAGCGCTCGGCGGGTGTTGTGGGGCGGCGAGTGTCGCGGCTGCAGCCGGTGTTGTCGTAACTGCGGATCACGATTGAGGCGGAAATCTCGGCGGCCAGATTGTGGCAGAGTTCTTGAACAGTCATTTTGCAGGTCCTTTCTTTTTGTCGGGTGATGCGGCCCGCCTTGCCCGGCTTGCAACCCGCTGCCCAGCTGGGCGGCGGCTCCACCGGTCGGCGGTGTTTCGCTTGGTGTGATTGCATCATAGCACGCCGGAGTGTGTATGTCAACACTACGGAGTGCGATTTGGAGAATTGCACAAAGCACTACGGAGTGCAACTGTGCAATTTGCACAAGCTGCACAGAATCGGGACAGGCCGCCAGCCCGGCAGCAGGCCGCCAGCCCGGCAGCAGGCCGCCAGCCCGGCAGCAGATCACCAGCCAGGCAGCCACCCGCCAGCCCGGCAGCAGGCCGCCAGCCAGGCAGCCACCCGCCAGCCCGGCAGCAGGCCGCCAGCCCGGCAGCAGATCACCAGCCCGGCAGCAGGCCGCCAGCCCGGCAGCCACCCGCCAGCCCGGCAGCAGGCCGCCAGCCCGGCAGCAGGCAGGCAGCCAGGCAGCAGGCCGCCAGCCCGGCAGCAGGCAGGCAGCCAGGCAGCCACCCGCCAGCCAGGCAGCTATGTTATATACGCGCCTGCGCGGGCGGGCGCACCCGCTCCGCGCCGCTCTAATGTTCCTGCGCGCGTGCGCGGACGCACAGGTACTGCGCGTGCGCCCGCGGGCTATGCGGGTTCGGAAGCGCGAAAGTTTGGTAGGTTTGTAAT
>SKEF01001192.1_pt1 | contig 23814 bp, 27 predicted proteins | sample 4826691 | NCBI WGS metagenome assembly SKEF01 (sample SAMN11008816, study PRJNA524170) | human gut metagenome | biome: Human fecal sample; material: Feces; isolation source: fecal sample from pouch patient p23, p27 | host: Homo sapiens | place: Israel: Tel-Aviv | collected 2016-08-24
GGCGGAACCAGCGAACCGAAGCAGGGGCAGCGGTCGCAGAGTGCGAGGGGCTTTTGCCCCCGAAGCACGATGCGGGTACCGCAACCCGACATTATCGAGCATTTTGGCAACGCAGATGCCATGCCGCAGCCGCCGGAGCGGTGCTTGAGCCGTTAGGCGGGAATTGTGCGGTATTGCCTTCACTTTTCCCTGTCGTTACGCGGTCTGCATTCCTGTTTTTGCCCACAAACTGCCCTTGTTCACGCAAAGTTTACCGGAATTTCCAGCTATTTCATGCCTTGTTCATCCGCAGTTCATTTTTATTCTTCATGATAGAATCTATCGGGGGCCCCTATTACCGCCCCCAACTGGAGGAATTGTTATGCACGAAACCCAACAGCCGCGCGACCCCAAAAAGACGACCGGCATTGTATATGCCGTGATCCTTGTGGTGTTGCTGCTGCTCAATTTCTGGGCCTTCCCCGCCATGATGAAAGGCCAGGTCAAACAGGTCGATTACGGCACCTTCCTGAACATGCTCGAAGGCGGCGAACTGAGCACCGTTGAAATTCAGGATCAGCAGATCTATTTTGTGGACAAAAACGATACCACCTACTGCACCAACTCCATTGCGCAGGACCTGCAGCTGGTCAACCGGTTGGAAAGCGCCGGCGTTTCCTTTGGCAAGGTGTACAACCAGACCACCTGGGTGGATACCCTGCTGGGCTGGGTCATCTCGCTGCTGCCCATGATCATCCTGATCGTCTGGTTCAACCGCATGATGCGCAAGCGGGTCGGTGAAATGACCGGCGGCGCCAACAGCATGATTTTTGGCGGCGGCAAATCCGGTGCCAAACAGTATGTCGTTGAGGATGGCAAGTCCATCAAATTTGCCGATGTTGCCGGTGAGGACGAAGCCAAAGAGAGCCTGCAGGAAATCGTTGACTTCCTGCATAACCCCAAGCGTTACGAGGATATCGGTGCCAAAATGCCCAAGGGCGTTCTGCTTGTCGGCCCCCCGGGCACCGGTAAAACCCTGCTGGCCCGCGCTGTTGCCGGCGAAGCCGGTGTTCCCTTCTTCTCCATTGCGGGTTCTGAATTTGTCGAGATGTTCGTCGGCATGGGCGCTTCCAAGGTGCGTGACCTCTTCAAACAGGCCAACGAAAAAGCCCCCTGCATTATCTTTATTGATGAGATCGATACCATCGGCAAAAAGCGTGACGGTGCTTCCGGTATGGGCGGCAACGATGAACGCGAGCAGACCCTGAACCAGCTGCTGACCGAAATGGACGGGTTTGACGCCGCCAAGGGTGTTATCATTCTGGCCGCCACCAACCGTCCTGAATCCCTTGACCCCGCTTTGACCCGCCCCGGCCGTTTTGACCGTCGTGTGCCCGTGGAGCTGCCTGACCTGAAAGGCCGCGAAAGCATCCTGCGCCTGCACGCTCAAAAGGTCAAAATCGGCCCCGACTGTGACTTTGCCGTGGTTGCCCGCATGACTCCCGGTGCTTCCGGTGCCGAGCTGGCCAATATCATCAACGAAGCCGCCCTGGGCGCTGTGCGCCACCACCGCATGGCCGTTACCCAGTACGACCTGCAGGAAGCCGTGGATACCATCCTGGCCGGTGCCCAGAAAAAGAATAAGATCCTGAGCGACAAAGAAAAGTGCATCGTAGCCTACCACGAAGTCGGCCATGCCATGGTTGCCGCCCTGCAGAGCCATTCCGCCCCCGTGCAGAAAATCACCATTGTGCCGCGCACTTCCGGCGCGCTGGGGTTCACCATGCAGGTAGAGGACGGCGACCACACCCTGATGACCAAGGAAGAGATCCTGGCCAAAATTGCCACCATGACCGGTGGCCGTGCCGCCGAAGAAGTGGTGTTCAACTCCATCACCACCGGCGCATCCAACGATATCGAGCAGGCCACCAAGATGGCCCGCGCCATGATTACCCGCTACGGCATGACCGACGACTTTGACATGGTTGCCCTGGAAACCGTGAACAACGCCTACCTGGGCGGCGATGCCAGCCTGGCCTGCAGTGAGCGTACAGCCGCCACAGTGGACGATAAGGTCGTGGAAGTCGTCAAGCAGCAGCATGAAAAAGCCAAACAGATGCTGATTGAAAACCGCGGCAAGCTGGACGAGATCGCCAAGTACCTGTACGAGAAAGAAACCATCACCGGCGAAGAGTTCATGCGCATCCTGACCGCTGTTCCCCAGCTGCCCACCGGTGCCGTGGAACAGTAAAGGCAGCACCGCACAATTTCCACCTGACAGCTTAAGCACCGCTCCGGCGGCTGCGGCACTTAGAATTGTGCGGTATTGCCTAAAATCTCCGCTCTGCGCGTTTTCTTTGTAAAATAACGGTGCCCCCGCCCTATGCAGTTCATTTACCGCACGAGCGGGGGTGTTTTGTTGTAATTCCGTAGGGGCGCACACCATGCACCCATCCGTTTTATATCATCACACTACAGCGCTTTCTCACAAAGCACACCATGTAATAGCGCCATTTTATGGCCAGCCGTTACCCATTTGTAGGGGCCGCTGCTCACCTCTTTCCGAAAAACGCAATAAAAATGCTGTCTTTCTCCACATCAGGGAAAGGCAGCATTCTTCTTTATCCGTTCAGATCTTCGCCGTTGCTGGCAATCACATTTTTATACCATCCAAAAGACTTTTTCCTGTACCGTGCCACCGCCCTGTTCGAGTACCGGGAAAAGCACCAGTGATCCTGCCGGGCTTTATTTTGCCTGTGTGCCCTCTGGGAAGATGATCTTGTTCACAAAGAAGAAGATCACCATGGAAATGCCGCCATTGAGCACGGTGGTGCCAATGTTGTAGATGAAATCCGGCACCAGCAGGCCCGCAACCGCCACCCACACGCAGTTGATGGAGTTGACGATGCAGGTGATCAAGCAGAACGCCACCACATACCAGGCGATCTGCTTGGCCAGGTTGCCCTTGCTGCGGAACACAAAGTTGCGCTGGATGGGAAAGTTTATGCATTCTCCCACCACCATGGCAACCATGTAGGCGCAAAAGTACGGCAGACCGCCATGGGCGGAATCATACCCCAGGATGTTCCACTGGAAGGTTTCGCCAAACAGCGTGACCGGGATGCCCGGCCAGCCAAAATCCACCACCGGCAGGCTGCTGAACGCCGCCGGCAAAAATTGCAGCAGCAGGTATTTGAACACCGTAACCAGGTTGGATACGATCACAAACAGTCCGCCTTCGCGCACCCACTTGGCTGCGGCGGGGTGTTTTGCCGCAAAATTATTCCATAGCTGCATAAATAGCCCCTCTCTTTCCTCAGCTGTTGCGCAGGCGCTGTTCCAGCTGTGCGTTCAGTACCAGGTTTTTCACGGCTTCTATGATCACCCGCACAAGGCCGATGATCCAGAATCCCTGTAATTCCATCACAATGCCATCCACCATACCCATGCTGATGGCACCGCTGGTCATTTTGGCCAGGGCACGCAGCGGCATGTTGTACTGGAACAGCACATTCAGGTCCGGCTTGCCGCGCTTGTAGCTGGCGTTCAGCAGTGCGGTAAGCACCAGCCAGATCAGCCAGCCCAGCGGGCTGCGGCTGTGGTTCAGCTCGCCCAGGGTCATGTTGCGGTCAATTTTAACTTTTCCCTGCTGCACCGGGCGGCCCAGCAGGGTGGCCCATTCGTCATCCGGCACGCTCTGCACCTTGCCGCTGGTATAGTGCGGCAGATGCTTGCCCGCATAGGGGTTGGGTGCGCCGGTACCGGCCACTTCCACCACGGCGGTCAGGCGGATGTCCGCACTGGACGCGCCGACCCGCAGCTCATAGCTGCCGCCTTCCACTTCCCAGCTGTCGGTCTTGGTGTTCCAGTAGCGGAACGCCTTGTCATCCAGCAGGATGGTCACGGTCTTGCTTTCGCCGGGCTGCAGCTGCACCCTGGCAAAGCCTTTCAGCTCCTGTGCGGGGCGGAACACTTCTGCCCCGGGTTTTGCCACATACAGCTGCACGATCTCTGCTCCGGCGCGCTTGCCGGTGTTGGTTACGGTCAGGGTCACGCCATTGGACGCGGCCTGCAAATTGCTGTAGGCAAAGCTGGTGTAGCTTAACCCATAGCCAAAGGGGAATGTCACCGGTACACCGGCGGTCTGGTAATAGCGGTAGCCGACATACAGCCCCTCGCGGTACTGCACCATGCGGCCCGGCCCGGCAAAGTTATCCTTGGCGGGGGTATCCGCATAGGCGTTGACCCAGGTTTCGGCCAGCTTGCCGCTGGGGTTCACTTTGCCGGTCAGCACATCCAGCATGGCGCCCGCCCCCGCCTGGCCGCCCAGCGCACCATACACCAGGGTACGGCAGTGTTTGAGCCACGGGGTTTCCAGCGAAGCCCCTGCGCTGAGCACCACAACGGTGTTGGGGTTGGCCTGCTGCACGGCCTTTAACAGTTCGATCTGGTTGTCCGCAAGGCGCATATCGCCGCGGTCCAGACCCTCACTTTCCTTGATTTCATCCAGCCCCAGGCAGAGCAGCACCACTTCGGCCTTTTGGGCCAGGGCTACAGCCTCGGCCTGTTTGGCGGCATCCGGTTTGCCCTGGCGGTCAAAGCCGGGGGCAAAGCCCACGCTGGCCAGGCCGCTCTCTTTCAGGCAGTCCAAAAAGGTATCCACCTTGATGGAGTTGACCGCGCTGGAGCCAGCGCCCTGGTACCGCGGTGTCTGGGCAAAGTCGCCGATCACGGCAACTTTTGCGCCCTCGGCCAGCGGCAGCAGGTCGTTCTCGTTTTTCAGCAGCACAATGCTTTCGGCTGCGGCGCGGCGGGCCAGGGCGTGGTGAGCGTCCGCATCAAAGGTGCGGCTGTGGGACTGCACGGCGGCATGGGTATCAAACACCAGCGTCAGCAGCTCGTCCAGCCGGGCGTCCACATCCGCTTCGGTAATTTTGCCGCTCTGCACAGCCTGCATCAGCTCGCGCACCGCGTCCCCGCCGGGGGCGGGCATTTCCAGCGTGGAGCCGTTCTGCACGCCCAGGGCATGGTCATTGCTGCCGCCCCAGTCCGTTACCACAGCGCCGTCAAAGCCCCACTCCCCGCGCAGGATGTCCATTAACAGGTGGCGGTTCTCGTTGGCGTAAGTTCCGTTGATGAGGTTATAGCTGCTCATGATGGTCTTGGGCTTTGCTTCCTTGACCACGATCTCAAACCCGGTCAGGTACAGTTCCCGCAAAGTGCGTTCATCCACCACGGAATCCGACGCCATGCGGCGCAGTTCCTGGCTGTTGACGGCAAAGTGCTTGGGGCAGGCCGAAATACCGTTGGACTGGATGCCCCGCACATAGCTCGCGGCCATTTTGCCGGAAAGATACGGATCCTCGGAGAAATACTCAAAATTGCGGCCGCACAAGGGGCTGCGCTTGGTGTTCAGGCCCGGCCCCAACAGCACGGCAACTTCCTGCGCGGCGGCTTCTTCGCCCATGGCCTGGCCGATCTGCTCGCCCAGGGCGGGGTCCCAGCTGCACGCCACAGTGGCTGCCGTGGGGAAGCAGGTGGCCGGAACGCTGGGGTTCAGCCCCAGGTGGTCCGCCGCCCCGGCTTGCTTGCGCACGCCGTTGGGGCCATCGGACAAAGTGATAGCCGGAATGCCAGCCTTTTGATACGCACGGGTGGTAAAGGTACCCGCGCCCGAAAGCAGCGCACATTTTTGTTCAAGCGTCAAAGCTTGCAGTTGTTTCTTTTGCATAAGGTGGTTCCTTTTCTTAAAAACAGCCTTGCGGCCCACCGCACAACCGCGCAAAGTCGGCGTCGATGGACCGCAGGGCAGCTGCACAGCTTACAAATTACACTTTACTGTGCCTTTTTCTTCTTGTAGCTTTTGAAGGTGAGAACTTCCAGCACGACCAGCAGTACAGCCAGCAGCACGTCGACCACGATCATAGCGGTACGCCAGATGGGGGTGGAAACAGTGTTGGTCGGGTCGTAAACGCGGGAGTTGACCACGGTGTACATGATGTTCTTGCAAGCCTGACGCATAGCCTTAACGCTGGTAGCACTGGTGGTATCGGTCAGGTGGTTGGTGGCAACATCGTAGTTCTTCAGCATCAGGTCGCAGCCGTTGCGGATGGCAATATCGGAATCCATGTAGTCAGTGAAGTGGAAGCCGTCGGTGATGACCATACCGCGGAAGCCCCACTCGCCGCGCAGCACGCCGTTCAGCAGTGCATTGCAGGCACCGGCCCACTGGTTGCCAATATAGTTCCAGCTGGACATGACGGCCTTGCAGCCGCCCACCTTGGCGCTGATCTCGAAGGGACGCAGGTAGATCTCGCGGATAGCCTGCTCGTCAGCCCAGGTGCAGAGCAGCTTACTCTGGTTGGTCTGCTGGTCGTTCAGGGCAAAGTGCTTCATGTAAGCGTAGACGCCGTAGCTCTGGGCACCGGCAATGGAGCTGGCACCGATGTAACCGGCGAGGACGCTGTCCTCAGAGTAATATTCGAAGTTACGGCCGTCAAAGGCGGAACGGTGGCCGTTCATGGCGGGGGCGTACCAGCCGGTGACGTTCATCTCGCTGCCCATGCGGCCGATGCTCTCGCCGTAGCGGCGGGCCAGGTCGGTGTTGAAGGTGGAAGCGATGATAATCTCGGACGGGAAGCCAATGGAAGAAACGCCGGTAAAGTTGTTATTGATGGCAGCGGGGCCGTCGCAGTCGATGGTCGCGTACTTGTCAACGCTGGCCTCGGCCTTGGTCTGGTAGCCGCCCAGGGCGATCAGGGCGTCCATCTCGGTGACGGTCATCTGGTCGAGCAGGGTATCCCAACGCTCGTCGTCGTAGTCAGCACCGCGCAGGTCAGCCAGCTTCAGGCCGTTGTTGGCACCGGTAACGGGCATCTCGTCGTTGGGGTCGTTGTGGTCCTCGGGGGTCCAGTTGTGGTCGTTGTACAGGGTGTTCATGCTTTCCTCAGACATGGTGTAGTCAGAGGGAGCAGCAACCGCCTCAGCATAGTTGGCGAAGTGATCAGCGCGGGATAGGGTGACGAGCTTGTCGTCAGCGAAGTCGAACTTGGTGGTAGCAGCTTCGGCGTCGGTGCTGCGGGGGTTGGACTCGTCATAGACGATGGTGGAAGCGACGTTGTAGGTCTTGGAATCCAGCACCGTATGGGAATCCTCGTTGATGCTGATGATATAGTCGCCCTCTTCCAGCACATAGCAGCCCTTGTCCTTGCTGTCAAAGCTGGCCATGTCCTCGGTGTTGAAGGTCAGGGTCAAGGTCTGGGAAGCGCCCGGCTCAATAGAGTCGGTCTTGCCGAAGGTGACGAGGTTGGCGGAAGCCTTCTCAATGCCGCCATCGGTGTACGGCGGGTTGAAGTAGACCTGCACGGCGTCCTTACCGGCCACACTGCCGGTGTTGGTGACGGTGACATCCAGGGTGATGGTGCCGTCAGCCTCGGTCATGGAGTCGATTTTCTGGGTAAAGGTGGTGTAGGACAGGCCGTGGCCGAAGGGATACTGCACGGTCTTGTCATAGTCGATCAGGCCCTCGGCGGCGGCAGTCTCGTAGAACTTGTAGCCGACGTAGATGCCCTCAACATAGTTGACGAAGTGCGGGGGAACCTGCTCTGGATCACGGCCAAACAAGCCGGCAGCGGTGTAACCAACGGAATCCGCATTGGTGTAGGCGAAAGCGCCGATGTTGTTGAAGTACGGTGCAGCGGTCAGGTCGTAGACGAAAGTGTCGGCAGAGTGGCCGGAGGGGTTGACCTCACCGGCAACAATCTCGCCCAGGGCGTTGAAGCCGGTCTGGCCGGTGCCGGGGCACCAGATAACGCTCTTGATCTGGGGGTGCTCATCGACGAAGCCCAGCTCGAGGGTGTTGGCAGCGTTGTAAACCAGCACAACGTTGTCGAAGTTGGAGCAGACGAGGTCGACCATGTCGCGCTCAGTCTTGCTCAGGGAGAGGTAATGCTGGCCGTCCTCGAAGTCCTTGTACTCGGTGGAGTTGTCGGTGTAGTTGACGGTGCTCATATCGGTGGGCAGGTCAGCAAACTCACCGCCAACGCGGCTGATGACGACCATCGCAGTGTCAGAGAAAGACTTGGCGTTGTCGATCAGCTCTTGGGTGTAGCTGGCGGCGGTGGGTTCGGGCAGGGTCCAGTTATGGTTGCTGTAACCCAGCGCCGGGCGCTCGGCGCAGTAAGCGGTGTAGAAATCGCTCAGCTCGGTGTTGGTGTTGATGCCGGCGTTGTGCAGGCCATCCAGCAGGCTGACGGTGGGACGGTCGGCAGAGATCGCGCCAGCGCCGGTGCCGCCGTAGACAGGGCCGACAGAAGCCCAGCCAAAGACGTTCAGGTTGCTGCCGGAAGCGAGGGGCAGTTCGTTGTCATCGTTCTGCAGCAGGACAATGCCTTCCTCGGCAATCTCGGTGCACAGGGCGTTGGCCTCGTCACTGGATTCCTCGGTGATAGTGCCGTTGCCGGTGACCAGATCGAGCATGGTGCTCATGGGGCCAAAGGCAACCAGGTTGAGCATGATGCCGAAAGCCAGCAGCACGGCCAGGCCAGACTGGGCGCGCACCATAAATTTGGTGGGCTTGGCCAGTTTCTTGTTGACCGCCATAGCGATCAGTACGATAATGGCGGCGGCAACCACAACGCCAAAGAAGATGAGCTGCGGGATGCAGTTATTGACCACATCGGCAACGTCGTCCAGGTTAACGCCCATGTTTGCCAGGGTAAGAAGCAGGGTGTTCATTGTTTTCCTCCTTTTATTGTGCCGCCCTCCGGATGGCGGCTGACGGGATTTCCGCTTTTATTGATGATATTGTACCAAAACAATTTTCTTTCGGCTCATTTTTTGCACAAACTGTTGTTTCCGTTGCATGTTTTGCAAAAGTTTCAAAAACATTTCATTTTTTGTTGTGCATCTCTCACAAAGCATCTCGACCCTGTTTTGTGCACCCCGCCCAAACACCAAAAATGGCCGGGTGCCTTATCCTAGACCCCCAGCCATCCATTCAGCTTTTCTGCGGCAGCAGCACCCGCAGCGTAAACCACTCGTTTTCCCAGTGCAGCGTCATAGTTCCGCCGCGCTTTTCGGCGGCGGCGCGCACACCGCGCAGATCGCTGCCGCCATGGGTGTTGCGGCGCGGCAGGCCGTCCGCGCCCAGCTCCACTTCCTGCGCGCAGTAGTTTTCAAACCGCAGCATCACAAAGCCGTTCTGGGCGTACACCGCCACACGGATCAGCCGCTTTTCGTGGTCGGGCTCGGTCTCCACGCTCTCCGTTGCGTTGTCCAGCGCCGTACCCACAATCGTGCAGATCTCCCCTGTCTCCAAAAAATCCAGCAAATGCCCGTCCGCCACGCAGGTCATCGTGATGTGGTGCTGCTGGCAGTACAGGCTTTTGGCCGTCAGCAGGGTGTCCAGCACCGGGTTGCCGGTCTTGTTCTCCGCCTCGCACTGGCGGATGACGCTTTCCATGGCCGCCAGCGCCACATCCTGCTTGGCGTGGTCCCGCTCCGCCCGGATGGCCGCAATCTGCATTTTCAGCTCGTGGTAGCGCCGGTTGATCAGGCGGATGTTCTCCTTGCTCTGCTTGTACTGCTCGTACTGGCGGTGCAAAACGCCGTCCAGCTCCGCCAGCTCGCTGTGCAGGGCGGCTTCGCGCAGCTGCTCGTGCTGCACCGTCAAAATCAGTACCCCTGCCAGGTCCACCAGCGTGCGGATGTAAAACATGTTCATGTTGGCTTCGCTGCCGTTGGCAAAGCTCAAATTGCTCACGGCAAATGCGGTCAGCGCCATGACCACCGCCACAAAAGTTCCTGCGGGCGTTATTTTCAGCTTCCCGGCCGGGCCGGGGCGGCGGTTCTCCACAAAAAGCATCGCGGCAAAAATGCCGCCGTACACCGCCGCCAACAGCAGCAGCGAAAGCGGCTCCGCCCCGCCGCGCTGCGGCCACAGCACGCAGTGCAGCTGCCATTCCACGCTGGCCGCCAGCTCCGCCAAAATAAAGGCCCGCGCGCACACATAGCCCGCTTCCAGCAGCGTAATGCTGCGTGTGACCCACAAAAACAGCAGCATGGAAAGAATCGCCATTGCCATGCAGGGGATCCACCACGCCAGCGGAACTTTCCCCGTGGCCTGCAAAAACGCCCCCAGCAGCACCGCCCAACCGGCTTCTACGCCCCAGATCACGCGCTGGTCCATCCGCGGCGGCAGCCTGTGCGCATACAGCAGCGCCGCCAGCACTTCCGCCAAAGCGGTGTACAGGCGGGGAATATCCGGCAATGTCGTCACTGTCCCGCACCCCCAATATAATCCGCCAGCTCCGCCATAAAGGCCTTGCGCCGCGGGCGGCTGATCTGCAGCGTATACGGACCAACCTGCACCATATCCTGCTGCACGCCGGAAACCTGCGCCAGATTGACCAGATACCCGCTGTTGCACCGTGCAAACGCCCGGCCCACCAGCTTTTCCTCATAGTTTTTCAGGGTGCCCGGCACCACAAAATCTTCTTTTTCGGTGTAAAAATGTACCTTGTGGCCTTCGCTTTCCAGGTAATAAATTTCCGCCGCGTCCAGCCGCCGCATGCCGCCGTCCACCGCCACAGCCAGGTAATGCCGCTCCCGCTTTTTCAGCTGCCCCAGCGCCTTTTGCAGCTGCTGCGAAAACGCAAAGTAGGGCACCGGTTTCAGCACATAATCCAGCGCCCCAACGGCATATCCGCGGATGGCATACTGCGCCATGTTGGTAATGAACACGATCAGCACCCCGCCGTCCCGCTCCCGGATGCGGCGGGCGGTCTCCATGCCGTCCAGGTGCTTCATCTCTACATCCAGAAAGATGATGTCGAACTGCGGGCGGTAATCTTCCAGAATCTCCATCCCATCCGCAAACTCCGTTACCTCAAACGGCGTGCCGTACTGCCGGGTGTACCGCTGCACATACCCCGCCAGCTGTTCCCGCACCGCCGCCTCGTCCTCCACAATCGCAATCCGGGTCATCTGCTGCTCCCCTTTCTCAACATCACACTGCGGCCCCGCACAGTCCACATCTGGTGCGGCTTCTTAAGGTGTATCTGAAAACAAAGAAAATGACGGATATTTCACAAGCGCAAGGCGGATTTAAGGCAAAGAGCCGCGGGAATCCTTTGTGGATTCCAAGGCTTTTTAACGCAAAATCCCGCTGCGTTTGTAGAAATAGACGATATTTTCGACTTTTCAGCTGCACCATCGATTGTTTTTAGTATAGCACATACAACCATACACAGCAAATGCGGAGTGGAGCAGTTTGTTTGCCCTCAAAGCGTTTTGTCGGTCGGGGCTGCCAGATCAGGCCAGCCCTGGCATGCCACAAATATACAGGTTCATTGCGAATCAACACCACAATATTCCGCAGTAAGGCGGCCAGCCCCCTGGCCGCCCTACTGCCGTACTACACATTAAAAATCCGCAGCATACCAAGCCCCGTCCGTAGGACGGGGCTTGGTAGATAAATTTATATTGAAAACCGGCAGTTCTCTGTTTCCAAAGATCTGCCGGTCATACTTCTTATTTACCCCACACGGTCTCGGCGATTTCCTTGACCAGTTTGAGCTTGTTCCACTGTTCCAGCTCGGTCAGCTTGTTGCCGATCTCACAGGAGGCAAAGCCGTACTGCGGACTCAGGCAAAGACGGTCGAGCGGGATATACTTTTCTGCCTCATGGATGCGGGCGATTACAAAGCATTTCCCTACCCTGACGGTGCGGTTGTGATTGACAACCCGCCGTATTATCGTGGACTGCCAGATCACCTACGAAAACGGCGCAAGGGTAAAAACATCATTTGTGACGAGCTACAGCGGCGGGATTGTGGCGCAGACCTCACCGGATTTGACAAAGGCAATCAACCGGGAAAATGACAGGCTAATTAAAGCAAATACAAAAGAACTGCCGAAATATGACTACCCCATGAATGTTATCACCGCGGCCATGATGCAGAGGTATGCAAGATACGGGGGTAGACCTGAAAATTCGGGCAGATGGCTGCATCCAGGTTGGAAGCCTGGACGCACAAAAGCAGGCAGGAAAAGGTATTTTGGGGTCCGGTCTGCTTTTGTGCGAGCGCGCAGCGGCAGTCAGATGGGAACTTTCGGACCGAGAGAAAGCCATCATACAGCAGCTTGGCTAGTACCGTGCGGCGGGCGGCGGCATCAACAAATAGTACACGCAATGCACGACCATTTGCTGTGAGTGTCATCGACAAGAAAGTTGACATTTACATGGCACCGCCTTATAATATGGGTGCGATCAATGCGTTCCAGCGTGCATTACAGGATGCACAGGAAGCATACGGAATCGAATGGAGTGAAATTAAATGAAAGAATACACGCCTTCTGGTAAAACACCGGAAGAACTTGCAGCTGAAATCCAAAAGCTGGAAGAAGAAAGCGAAAATATGACCGAATGGCCAGATGTAGATAACTACGTTGACGATTGAACCACGATGCACACGCACCGTGGTTTTTTCATGCCCATTTTTAGGAGGATGAAGAAGTTGCCGAAGAGCAAGACATACGAAGAGTTTGTAGAAAAATTTAAGCCAAAGAAAACCACGGATGACTGCTGCACGCCGCCAACCATTTACGAGATTGTGAAGCAGTGGCCTGCAACGAATACGGGATTGACCCCGCCAAAGTTGTGCGGCCATGATGAAGAGGTATGCAAGATACGGGGTAGACCTGAAAATTCGGGCAGATGACTGCATCCAGGTTGGAAGCCTTGACGCACAAAAGCAGGCCGGAAAAGGTATTTTTGGGTCCGGGCTGCTTTTGTGCGAGCGCGCAGCGGCAGTCAGATGGGAACTTTCGGACCGAGAGAAAGCCATCATACAGCAGCTTGGCTAGTACCGTGCGGCGGGCGGCGGCATCAACAAAATGCGCCGCATCGACTACGCCGCCCGGAAGGATGCCATCAACGCCCAGAAGCGGGCGGCGTATGCGGCAAGGAAAAACTTCTCTGTTTATTCGAGCTTGAACATGGAGCCAAAACCTGTTACAATGCAGTCAATCAGCAATGTCAAGGCGTTCAGCTGTGACACGCTGGATGCTGCTGGACAACAGCAGCTGAAAAATGCGCACAAACGTCTGCTTATGACCGCATCCAAGCAGCCGCTTGGAGTTGAAGTTGGCAGGGCATACGATTTGAATATGAAACCGCTCACAAAAGAGTTAACAGGAGCAGCAGAGCGCTCAACAGTGTCGGTGCCAAAACAAAATGTGCCGTATATTGTTATCCATACCCACCCTGACAGTAACATTTTCTCACAACGGGATTTGAGTAACTTTGCAAATAAAGAGATTTCCTATCAGGAAGCCGCCGAATCGTTGAATTTTCTTGTTCGCAACTGTCTATCAGAATTGGAGGGATACGGTGTCAAGTTCTACGAATGAAAAGTTCTTTACCCCGGAACGTATAAAGAAGATGCAGCAGTATCTGATAGACTATCCTATCGACCATAAATACGACGAACTATGCGCCCAAGATATCTATGATGGGGATGACGTTCCGCCACGTCAGCTGGCTGCGCGAGGTTATTATGATGTTCTGAAAGAACTCGGAAAGCTCCCGCCGGAAGTTGAATGACCGTTAAACCACGATGCACACGCACCGTGGTATTTTTATGCCCATTTTTACGAAAAGGATTCAAGGAGGACGACACGGAACTGAAAGACACTGTAAAAGGCATGATGAGTGACGACTGCAAAGAGCGCATGGCAGCCGAATATCACCAGACCAAAATCCGTTACGAGAAGCTCAAAAAGCTGAATACCAGAATCTCAAGGCAAAAATAAATCAAGCCGTCAGACAGGGTCTGTCAGCAAGGCCTCCGCCTAATGAAGCCCTGTCTTCCCCCGTCCTCTCCAAAGTGCGAAAATAGTACCATGAAAAAATGTATTTTTGAGAGTAGTCTAAAAAATACAGAAACGCAGCAAGGATGACCCCATGGAGAAGCACGCATTGGCAGTATCTCCTGACTTATTCCAATGGCAAGTATTCTTCCAGCCGTTGTCGGATCAGGGGCAGGTCCGGCACCAGCACGGACATTCCACGAATGTTCGCACTATAATAACAATCGCTCGCCGGGACTGTGTGGGAGCTTATTGATATCGAAGAAGCCAAGGGGAGCAGCCGGTAGGCTAACGACAATATTTCGCTATCCGTCAAGTCCGTAGTCAAATATGGAAGTGCATTATCAATAACAACCAATTTCGGATTCCCCAGCAATACTCTGGCCAGCACGACCCGCTGCCGTTCACCACCGGAAAGACGGATCCCGCCATCTCCCAAGACTGTATCCATTCCGTGGGGCAGTTTTTCCACCACATCCCAGATTGTTCGCTCCCCGCTTTCGCTCACGCTCAATCGTGGCCCCTGCTCACAAACCCGCAACCATTTTTAGCGACCAGTCCCCGCGAGACGAACACGAGCGCTTGCGCGAAGTGCGAGTCCGTCCCAAAGGGAATGGTGCGACAAAAAAGCCGCAACATTCGTTGCGGCTTTTCTTGGTGCACCATCGGGGACTCTCCCGCGGGCTAAGGAACGCCGCACTGTGGCGTTCCTTACGGCACTGCGTGCCGCCGCCCTGTTCGAGTATCTCCGACGCTGCACCAGATCGTGCCTTCTTGAAATAGAGCAACAAAAAAACGCCCTACACTTTCGTGTAAGGCATTCTTTGGTGCACCATCGGGGACTCGAACCCAGGACCCACTGATTAAGAGTCAGTACCGGGCAACGATACAGCGTTCAAATTATCGTTTTACCGTTAGTCTCAGGTAGTCAAAAGTAGTCAGGATGGCTCCGGGATGTAGTCAGTTTGTAGTCAGGCAGTTCCCGCCGTACTATCCGCGGCTGGCGGGGCAGAGTTGAAATAATCGTCCAGTTTGCCGCTTACTTTCAGGCCGTCTTCGGCTTCCAGATGGGTGTAGATGCGGGCCGTCATCTCGATGCTGGCGTGACCAAGCAGCTGCTGGGCGGTGCGCAGATCCACACCGGCGTGGTACAGGCAGGTGGCATAGCTGTGGCGCAGCATGTGGGCGTGCACCGGCAGCAGTGACACCCCCGCCACATAATAAGCCCACATCTTTTTATAGGCTGATTGCGTCATCACGCCGCCGTCAGCTTTGGTCACAACGTGCTCTCCCAGGCGCGGGGTGGCGTCCAGAATGGCCCGCAGGCGGGCGGGCACCGGCACCAGGCGGTGGGAAGCCGCGTTTTTCAGCTCCATGCTGGGGTCTGGTTGATTGCCGCCCGCAAAAGTCACTGCCCGACTAATAACCAGTGCCGCCGGGCCGACATCCCGCCATTGCAGGCCCAGGGCCTCTTCCTTGCGCAGGCCGCAGTAGTAGCAGAGCGCGCAAAACACCTTGGCCCGCGGCTCCGCAATGGAGGACAGCAGCTCCTCCGCTTCGTCCTGCGTCAGGTATTTCTTTTGCTTAGGGCGCGCGTGGGTCGTAATGCGGATGCCGTCGGTGGGGTCGTCGCGGATCAGGTGGTTTGCCTGGGCCGTCTGCATGATCTGCCGCACCGTGATCAGCACCTTGTGCTGCAGGGATTCCGACTGCTCCGTGATTTCCGCCATAATAGCCCGGATATGTACCGGCCGCACCTCCTGCAGCTCCATGCATCCAATGTGCTGCATGATGTGCAGATTGTAGGCATCCCGGTACATTTTGGTGGTGGCGGGCCGCAGCCCCTGCTTGTAGGAGCGCAGCCAGATTTTTGCCCACTCGCCCACCAGGGTGTGGTCCCCCACTTCCAGCCCCGCTTCATCCTGCGCCTGCACGGAGCGCACCGCGGCTTTCAGTTCCGCTTCGGTGCGGCCATACACCAGCCGCGTTTTGCCGTTGGAAAGGGTGATCCGCTTCTGGTAGCGGCCATCTGGACGGCGCTTTAATGTTTGTTTGGGCATAAAAAATACACCTCCAAGGTATGACTTGTAAGCCTGCCTTAAAGGTGATACAATACAAGTGTTGGGTTGGTATTGTATCCACTTTTAGTGGGCAAGCTGATCTATGGAAACGCTCTCGGTGTTGGTAGCACCGGGGGCGTTTTTTTTATTTATATGTTGCTATTTCAATAAAAAATTTTGTCCTTTTGTCAATCAAAGAAACTGCCGCAAAAATGGGGCGCGCTTCCTTTTTTGCATTGTAAATAGCGTCTTCCAAATAGCTGGGTCGCAGTTCCCCAATCTTTGTATCGTTCCAATATGCTTCAATCGGAAAGCACTCCACATCTCCCGATTTTGATAATTTTAATTCTATTGGATCTCCTCTTTTCACTCCCATGGAGAGAAGCGTCGATGTCCTCTTTCTGTTACTACTTAGCGTAACATCTGCGTACAAGTTAGCTCGCAGACGCCCCTCCATCTGCGCTGGTGACAGCGGATTGTCTCCCAGTAATTTTCTAATCTCAGATTCTGAAGCATACAAAAATTTATCTTCAGCCGTGATCCTGCCTACTTGTTCCTGAAAAGTCATCGCGTTTTTTCTCCCTTCTGCAGACAACTTACCACTTCACGCCATCATTTCTTTCAGCTTTTCCCTGTCCCAAAGCAAAACGTTCGTCTTCTGGGCCGTTTCGATTGCCGCGGGGGTAAATGTACTGTTGGTAAGCACTACAGCAACCATCCGGTGGTAATACTGCGCGCCGGATGTTGCTTCCTGCACAGCATGGTTCCCTACCTTATCCGAATAGCATTTACACTGCACGGCATAAGTTACGCCGTCTTTTTCTGCCAGAACGTCCACGCCAAAGTCTCCGCTGGCCTGTGTGACCTCTACATTTACAAAACCATTTTCCTTTAGCAGTTCAGCACAGAAATATTCAAATTCATGGCCATCCATGGCATCTACTGCCGCAAGCTTGTTTTGCATTTCCGGGTAGTAGTTATCTGACAGCACTTTTTTGAGCTTTTTAATCTTATATTCAAGAACCCGTATTCTGATTAGATTCTCAATTCTTACCAGCGGAAACGAAAGAACTGCCGCAATAATTGCTATGCCTAAAAGGACAAAGGCCGGGGTGCTTCCTCTTTGAATCGAAGAAATTCCAAATCGCAAAAAAATCAGTACGAAAACTGCGCAAAATGTCACTAGGTATGGACGACTTTTTATCGTATTCCAGAGCTTTGATTTCACTGTGTGCCGCCTTTCTGCCACTCGCTGTGGCATATTTATTTAACGTGCTTTCTCAAAACCAGTGTGTATACCCCGTTGCCTTGCCTTCTATCTGGATGTCATCCAGCTCCGGGCCGGAGTAGGATTTGGGGCGGTAGGCGCTGTTGGCGGGCACAAGGGTGATGGTGCTGCCGTCATAATACACGCGCTTGAGGGTGGCTTCGTCCCCAATGCGGACGGCGGCTATTTCGCCATCTTCCACCTGCGGCTGGGTTTTGATGTAGACCACATCATTATCCCGGATGCCGGCATCAATCATGCTGTCGCCATGGCAGCGCAGGCAGAAATCGCAGACGATACCCTCCGGCACATCCACATACTCCTGCACGTTCTGCTCTGCGGTGATAGGCTCACCGCAGGCAATATCCCCCACCAGCGGCCGCTTGACGGTTTTGGGGCGGGGTTCAAAGCCGGCGGGGATGGCATCATCTCGCTTTTTCTGCAAGATTAGGGCATCCTTAATATTGCCTGCTTGAGCAAGGAGATCTCCATCTATTTCATTTACAATATCTAAAGTTTTGTCATCTATTCTAACATTGCTTTTTCCCAGCAGATAATCAATAGAAGTATTATAGAAATTCGCAATGTTAATTAGCGTTTCGGAATTCGGTTCGCGTGTACCTTTTTCGTAATTCACATAAGTGGTATAGGGCATTTCCAGCGCACGCGCTGCATCTTTCATGCTTATCCCGCGTTCCTGCCGCAGTTCCTGCATTCGGTTCATTATACGAACCTCCTTTTACTCTATATGTATATTATAATACACAAAACGAGTAACAGGTCAACTACAAAGCGCAAAAAATACTCAAAATGGGCATGGTGCACAATTTGCATCAACTCATTTTGAGCATTTTTTGTCTTTACAAATACCCAAAACGGGTATATTATAATTGCAGTTACCCGAAATGAGTAACGCAAAATGAAAGGAGGTAATAGTAATGCCTTATCCCAACATAAATGCCGAGCGAAGCCGCATGGGGCTGACTATTGAAGAATTGGCTGAAAAACTTGGCGTAACTCGGAAGACTGTTTATAACTGGATGGCTCGCGGGAACATTCCCCAGTCAAAGCTTGAAGCTATGTCGAGTCTTTTCAATTGTTCTATTGACTATCTGCTCAAGAAAAATCCTTAAGCCCCCACCAGTCCCCTGCTTCGGACTTCCAAGAGGTTGACAAGGATAAATTTGCAAAAGGAGGTAACCCCATGACCCTCTACACCGCCGACCGCCTGGCCGAGATGCTGGGCGTGCAAAAATCCACCGTACAGCAGCTTGTGCGTGCCGGGGAGTTTGGGCCCACGGTTAATGTGGCACGCAAGCATCTGGTGACCGAGGACGGCCTGGCCGGGTTCATTGCGCGCCGCACCGGCCCCGCGCACAGCGGCCTTGCCCCCGCACCGCAAACCAACTATCACCACCGGCACAGCGACCGCGACCCTGGGCCGATCTGAAAGGAGTACATCATGCCCCAAACAAAAACAGCCGCCCCGGTGCTGCAACACCGGAACGGCCAGACGAAAAAAATCATCACTTGTATTTTACCCTACATCAGCCCCATTTGCAAGGCTTTCGCCAATTTCACGCTAACGGCCTGCGGGCTGGGCGCGCTGGGCGCCATGGCCGCCCTGACCCAGGGCGGCGGGGCGGCTGCCCTGGCCGGGCTGGCAGCCTGCCTGCTGGGCGGCTGGGCCGCGATCACGCTGCGGGAGGTGGCGACATGCGCGGAATCGTGATTGACCCCGGCGCAAAGCCGGAACTTTACCGCCTGCCGGACACCCTGCAGGAACTGCAGCGCTTTATGGGCGGGTACGCGCAGCGCTGCCCGATCAGCAACCGGTTTGCCGCGCTGTTTTATCTGCCGCAGGTTGGGCAAAGCCTGCCGACCCGGCATTACAACGGCCGCTGGTTTTATGGGCGGCTCTGCCTTGTGGGCTGGCGCAGCGCCCGCATGACGGACCTGCCCAAGCCGCTGGCCGAAGAACTGCTGCAAAAATTCACCCCTGTGGAGGTAACGCCATGAACGAGTATGACGCCATCCGCGCTGCCTTTGCCCACAACCGCAAGGACGCCGAACTGCTGTTGCATGAAACCGTGCGCGGCATTCTGGCCGAGGCAACGAGCAACAAGGTCAAACAACTGGAAAAGATCAGCCTGTGCTACAGCGCCGCGGACACCGGCGCCGCCCAGCGCAAAGCACTGATCGACATGGAGGTAGAAGGTTGACAGACTACATGATCTGCCAGAACCAGGACAACCACCTGCTGTACGCCTTAAAGCACGGCAGATTCTGGTTCTGGGACAAACACCAAAACAAATGGGTGCCCAGCGATTTTGCCGCCCAGCAGTACGCCAAGGCCCTGACCGAAGAGCCCGACCTGGCGCAGGAGGACTGGCTGGGGAGATGCTTCGGCATCCTGATGGATGACTACGAGGTACCGGACGCTGTGGTAAAAGCCCTGCGCGCGCTGTCCAACAAGGAGGAACCACCATGCAAAGTGAACACGACTGCCCCGAATGCGGATGCTGCTGTGACTATGGGCGCCCCTGCTGCCACGTTGGCGGAGGAAACATCGACCACCCAGGCGGATGCAAACAGCTGCCCGCCGGACCCCTGCTCCCCTGCGGACACTTCTGCTGCAATATCAAGCCTGTCCGATGCGGAAACTGCTTGTTCGGCTCCGGCGTTTGATTACAGCGGGCTGGATGAGCAAACGGTCAACGACCTGCACCTTGCAGAACGAGAATGCGCAGCAGGGCGGAGATTGGCAGAAGCTGGGCTGCGCCGCATGGCTGATGGGGTAGCAATCGCGCATGAGGCGCTTGTCCCAAATTGGGACAAGCGTAACAACCAATACAGCGAGGATACATTCCGCCGTTGGTGCGAGAGTATAGGCGTCAGCAAGTCCGCGGCCTACCGTCTGTTGCAAGTTACCGCTCTGTTTGATAACAGCAGTCCCGAACAGCAGAAAATCCTTGATTCGCTTTCCCCTTCTTTATTATATGCCGCCGCCAAACCCACCGCCCCCGCCGACCTGGTGCAGGCCGTCAAATCCGGCGACATTACCACCCACAAGCAATACCAGGATTTGCTGAAAGAAAACCAGCAGCTGCGCGCCGACCGGGTGAACGCCCTCAATGCCGCAGCCGCCGCCGAAGCCGCCCGCGATGCCGCCCTGGCCGATGTTGACGGCCTGCATGAGCAGAACCGCCAGCTGCAAGCCGCCGCCACCGGTGCCCAGGAAAGCTACCGCACCGCCCACAAAAACGAAGATTCCGCCCTGCGCCGCGCCACCGAAGCCGAGCAGCGGGCAAAGGAAGCAGAAAAGCAGCTGGCCGGTGCCCGCCAGGTTGCCGATGCCGCCCGGATGCGTGCCGACAAATACCAGCGGGAAGCCGAAGCCGCCAAAGCGCAGCCGGTGGCCGCCGCTGTGGACGAGGATGAGATCAACCGCCGTGCCCACACCCTGGCCGATGAACTGACCGCCCCTTTGCGCAGCGAGCTGGAAGCCGCCAAAGCTGCCGCCGCCACACCGGAACAAATCGAGCTGGACACCCGCAACGCCTATGACAGCCTGCTGCTGGCCGGGCGCGCCATGCAGAACGCCTGGAAGTCCGTCAAGCCTCAGCTGGCCAAGCTGCCGCCGGACACCCGCGCCGGGGCCATCAACCAGCTGACCAACACCCTGACTGAAATTCAAACGGAGGCAATAAAATGTCTGTAAAAATTGCGGCTCTGGAAGCCGAAAACGTAAAACGCATCAAGGCGGTTGCCCTCACGCCCTCCCCCACCGGGCTGACCATTGTGGGCGGCAACAACAACCAGGGCAAAACCAGCGTGCTGGATGCCCTGGCCTGGGCCCTGGGCGGCGAGAAGTTCCGCCCTACCGCCGCTGTGCGGGACGGTGCCCTTGCCCCGCCCCACCTGAAAGTGATCCTGTCTAACGGCGTTGTGGTGGAGCGCAAGGGCAAAAACAGCAGCCTGACCGTGACGGACCCCACCGGCCAGCGCAGCGGCCAGCAGCTGCTGAACGCTTTTGTGGAGCCGCTGGCGCTGGACCTGCCCCGCTTTATGCAGGCCAGCGATAAAGACAAGGCCGACACCCTGCTGAACATCATCGGTGTGGGGGATGCTTTGACCGGCCTGGACCGGGAGATCAAAGCCCTGTACGACCGCCGCACCGTGATCGGCCAGATCGGCGCCCAGAAACGCCACGCCGCTGAAGAGCTGACCGAATACCCGGACGCCCCGTCCGAACCCGTTAGTGCCATTGAGCTGATCCAACAGCAGCAGGAGATTTTGCTCCATAACGCCGACAACCAGCGCCAGCGCGACCGCCTGACCGAGATTACCCACGCCAAGCACCGCGCCATGGATGAGCTGACCCGCTTGGAGGAACAGCTCAAAAACCTGCAGGAGCACCGCGGCCAGCTGGTAGAGGAATACAACGCCGCCTGCGTGCAGGAGGAAACCGCCACCAAGACCGTGGCCCAGCTGCAGGATGAATCCACCGCCGAGCTGGAGCAGAGCATCCGCAATGTGGAGGAGATCAACCGGCAGGTATCCGCCAACCTGGCAAAATCCAAGGCTCAGGACGAAGCCGAGCGCTATGCGCAGGAATACACCGCCCTGACGGAGCAGATCAAGGCAAAGCGCACCGCCCGCATGGACCTGCTGAACGGCGCAGACCTGCCCCTGACCGGCCTGGGTGTGGAGGACGGCAGCCTGACTTACAACGGCAAGCACTGGCAGGACATGAGCGGCAGCGACCAGCTGCGGGTGGCCACCGCCATTGTGCGCCGCCTGAACCCCGACTGCGGCTTTGTGCTGCTGGACAAGCTGGAACAGATGGACCTTGCCACCCTGGCGGAGTTCGGCAGCTGGCTGCAGGCCGAAGGATTACAGGCCATCGCCACCCGCGTTTCGACCGGCGGGGAGTGCCAGATCATCATTGAGGATGGCAGGGCAAAAGACGCCGAGGAACCACCTGCCCCCAAAGCATGGACGAAAGGAGCGTTCTGAAATGAGCAAATACGCAATCACATCCGGCACCATTGCCGCGCCGGTCAAAACCGTTCTGTACGGGCCGGAGGGCATCGGCAAAAGCACGTTTGCCGCCCAGTTCCCCGCCCCGGTATTCATTGACACCGAGGGCGGCACCAAGCGGCTGAACGTTGCCCGCCTGCCCGCGCCCACCAGCTGGGCCATGCTGCTGGATGAAGTTGCCGAGGTCAGCCGCGGCAATGTGCCCTGCGGCACCCTGGTGATCGACACCGCCGACTGGGCCGAACGGCTCTGCATTGATGCCGTCTGCGCCCGCGCCAAGGTCAAGGGCATTGAGGATTTCGGGTACGGCAAGGGCTATACTTACGCGAAAGAAGAGTTTGGCAAGCTGCTGGATGCCCTGGAAGAGGTGCTGAACACCGGGCACAACGTGGTGGTTCTGGCCCATGCTGCCATCACAAAATTTGAGCAGCCCGATGCCGTGGGCAACTATGACCGCTGGACCATGAAAACCAGCAAACAGGTAGCCCCTCTGCTGCGGGAATGGTGCGACATGCTGCTGTTTGCCAACTACAAAACCGTGGTAGAAAAGGCCGGCAGTGCCCCCAACGCCAAGAACAAGGCCAGCGGCGGGCGGCGGGTTCTCTACACCAGCCACCACCCCTGCTGGGATGCCAAAAACCGCTTTGGCCTGCCGGAAGAACTGCCCTTTGAGTATGCCAGCATCGCCGCCTGCATCCCGGACCCGCACCCCGGCGCAGCCCCCGCGCCGCGCCCCATCATGGTAGAGGATGCCCTCGCCCCCAAGCCTGCACCGGTGCCGGTTCCTGCTGCACCGCCTGCCGTGCCTGCCGGGATCTCCGCCAGTGATCTGCAGGCGCAGGGCGTGCCGACCGCCCTTGCCCAGCTGATGGCCGCCAATAATGTGACCCCGGAGGAACTGCAGACCGTGGTCGGCCAGCGCGGATACTTCCCCGCCGATATGCCGGTCAAGGATTACCCGGCTGATTTCGTCAGCGGCTGCCTGGTGGCCGCCTGGCCCCAGGTGCTGGAGATGATCTGCACCAACCGCGATGTACCGTTTTAACAAATACAAAGGAGATCTACCCATGGCTGAATATATGAACAACATGCCGGATGCTGCCCTGGACTGGGACAGCGAGGTTACCAACGAACAGCGGGAATTTGTGCTGCTGCCTGCGGGCGATTACCTGTTTACCGTGCAGAGCTTTGAGCGTGCCCGCTATGAGGGCAGCGCCAAGCTGCCGCCCTGCAGCATGGCCAAGCTGACCATTACCATCCATGGCGGCGACAAAGGCGAAACCACCGTCACCCACCGCCTGTACCTGCACACCAAGACCCAGGGCCTGCTGGGCGCCTTTTTTGAGAGCATCGGCCAGTGCAAGCGCGGCGAGACGTTCCGCCCCCGCTGGAACGAAATTGTCGGTGCGCAGGGCATGTGCCGCCTGGGCGTGCGGGAATACACCAAGCAGAGCGGCCCCCACGCCGGTGAGACCGGGCAGGCCAACGAGATTGAAAAGTTCCTGCCCCGCCCCGAACCCACCGCCGCCCCCAGCACCGGGGGGAAGCAGGGAGCTTTTTAAGTTAGGAGTTAGGAAGTAGGAGTTAGGAGTT
>SKEF01001193.1_pt1 | contig 23812 bp, 17 predicted proteins | sample 4826691 | NCBI WGS metagenome assembly SKEF01 (sample SAMN11008816, study PRJNA524170) | human gut metagenome | biome: Human fecal sample; material: Feces; isolation source: fecal sample from pouch patient p23, p27 | host: Homo sapiens | place: Israel: Tel-Aviv | collected 2016-08-24
TTGATCTCCGCAGTCTTGATCACGATGCCTGACAGGTCGATTTCCGGAGTCAGATTGTTAAGCTCCAGTTCCTGTACCATCTTTGTCAACTGTACACCCTTCATACTTTTGTCTCCTTTTCGCTGAAAGTTTGCATTCTCACTGCCGTTTTGCCGTGGCGTGAGACACCTTATTTTTAATTATACACAATCACAGTTGAAACTGCAATGCAGCATCAGGATTTATGGAAAAATTCATAAACCTGGCGGGCACTTCCCGCATTCATGCTCTCTGTCTGTGCCAGTTCTTCTTCTGAAGCGTCACGGATGTTTTCCACAGATTTGAATTTCCTGAGAAGCGCTTTCCTCCTGATATCTCCGATTCCGGGGATATCATCCAGAATAGAATGTACCTGTTCCTTGCTTCTTAAAGAACGGTGGTACTCAATGGCAAAACGGTGCGCTTCATCCTGAATTCTGGTAATGAGCCGGAATCCCTCACTGGAAGTATCAATGGGAATTTCCACATTGTCAAAATACAGGCCTCTGGTTCTGTGGTGATCATCTTTCACCATACCACAGACCGGAATACTTATCCCCAGATTATTCAGCACTTTCAGTGCAATATTCACCTGGCCTCTTCCTCCATCCATCAGGATCAGATCCGGCAGCCTTGCAAAACTGTCAAATTCGCCGTTGCTTTCATGGGTAAATCTTCGGGTGAGCACTTCTTCCATGCTGGCATAATCATTTGGCCCCTGCACCCATTTGATCTTGAATTTACGATAATCACTGCGCTTTGGACGGCCTTTTTCATAAACTACCATAGAACCTACGGATTCAAAACCACTGATGTTGGAAATATCGTATGCCTCCATACGTACCACATTTTCAAGTCCCAGCCAGTCTTCCACCTCATGAACTGCACCGATGGTACGGCCTTCTTCTCTTTTAATCCGTTCTCTGTCCTTGGAGAGAACCATACGGGCATTTTCAAGGGCAAGTTCTACCAGTTTTTCCTTGGTTCCTTTTTTGGGAACACGGATATGCACTTTCTGCTTCCGCCTTGTTGTCAGCCACTCTTCGATAATATCCGCATCCTCGATTTCGCTCTGAAGCATAATCTCAGAGGGAATAAACGGAGTACCTGCATAAAACTGTTTCAGGAAACTGGAAAGAACCTGGGCCTTTGTATCGCCTTTTGCCACCCGGAGATAAAAATGATCTCTGCCAATCAGCTTGCCATCCCGGATAAAAAATACCTGCACAACAGCATCCTGATCACGGAGGTCTTCACTCTCATCCATGGCTACCGCAATGATATCCCTGTCTTCCTGTCCGTAGCCTGTGATCTTCTGGCGTTCCCCGATCTTCTCAATACTATGGATCAGATCCCGGTATTCCATGGCATCCTCATAGCGCATTTCCTCCGAAGCTTTCTGCATTTTGACCATCAGCTCATCAATAGTATCCTGAAAATCTCCATTCAGAAATTTGATCACTTTATTGATGTTTTTCCTGTATTCTTCCTGACTGATATATCCCTGGCAGGGTGCTTTGCACTGCTTCATATGATAATACAGACAGGGCCGGTCCTTCCCTGTATCTCTCGGAAGACTGCGATTACAGGAACGTACCTGATACAGTTTCCGCACCAGTTCAATCACGTCTTTCACTGCCCCGCCACTTGTATAAGGTCCGAAATATCTGGCCTTATCTTTTTTCATTCTTCTGGCAAAAAGTACTCTTGGATATGGTTCGTTGACAGTCACCTTGATAAACGGATAACTTTTGTCATCCTTGAGCATGGTGTTATATTTAGGACGGTGTTCCTTGATCAGATTGCACTCCAGAACAAGTGCCTCCAGTTCAGAGTCCGTAATAATGTACTCAAATCTGGTAATGTGTGTAACCATCCGCTCAATTTTGGCTCCTTTATTACGGCTGCTCTGAAAATACTGGCGCACACGGTTCTTCAGGCTGATGGCTTTTCCTACATAGATGATCTCATCTTTCTCGCCATGCATGATATAAACTCCCGGTTTTGCCGGAAGTTTCTTTAATTCTTCCTCAATTATGAACATACTTTATTCTCCTGTTTTACCATCACGGTAATAAGAAAACCGGGATTTCTCCCGGTTTTCCGATGATCTGTTTTATGCCTGTGATCCCGGCTTTTCTTCTGTTTCTACTGTTACGACATCTTCCGCACTTTTCGCAGTGTCCTGTTTATTGGACACTTCTTTTTCGTCTTCAGAAAGTACCAAGTCATCCAGATTTTCCGGAATATCCAGTCCCTGCTGCACTGCACGGAGAATCTTCATAAATTCCTTACCGGTGATGGTTTCCTTACGAATAAGATATTCCGCAATTTTATCCATCTCCACTCTATGGCTTCCAAGAATTCTCTTGGCTTCTTCGTAGGAATGATGAAGCAGTTTCATAACCTCATGGTCAATCTCTGTCGCAGTATCATCACCACAGTTTAAAACTGCTCTTCCGCTTAAGTACTGATTCTCCTGCGTTGCCAGTCCCATCAATCCGAATTTCTCAGACATACCATACTGTGTAATCATGGCTCTGGCAACCTTGGTTGCCTGCTCAATATCATTGGCAGCGCCTGTGGTAACTGTATCAAATACAATTTCCTCTGCGGCACGTCCACCAAGATAGCCTACCAGCATCGCTTCCAGTTCTTTCTTGGTGTTGAGATATTTTTCTTCCTCAGGTACCTGCATAACGTAACCAAGTGCTCCCATGGTACGTGGTACGATGGTAATCTTCTGGACAGGTTCCGCATCTTTCTGAAGAGCATTTACCAGCGCATGGCCTACCTCATGGTAAGATACAATCCGGCGCTCCTGTTTGCTTAAGATGCGGTCTTTCTTTTCTTTACCTACAAGAACTACCTCAACGGATTCTTCCAGGTCTTTCTGGCATACGGCCTTACGGCCTTTCTTGACTGCAAGAATTGCTGCTTCATTGATCATATTGGCAAGATCCGATCCTACTGCACCGGAAGTCGCAAGGGCAATTGCCTCAAAATCAACCGTATCATCCAGAAGTACATTCTTGGCATGTACCTTCAGAATATCCACCCTTCCTTTAAGATCCGGACGGTCAACAATCACACGTCTGTCAAAACGTCCCGGACGGAGAAGCGCCGGATCAAGGACTTCCGGTCTGTTGGTTGCCGCAAGGATCAGAAGACCTTTGGAAGTATCAAAACCATCCATCTCCGCAAGCAGCTGGTTCAGTGTCTGCTCACGTTCGTCATTTCCGCCGCCATAGCGGGAATCACGGCTTTTACCGATGGCATCGATCTCATCAATAAATACGATGCACGGTGCATTCTTCTTGGCTTCCTCAAAAAGATCGCGGACACGGGATGCTCCCACACCCACAAACATCTCCACAAACTCCGATCCGGAAAGGGAGAAGAACGGTACCTGAGCCTCACCGGCAACCGCCTTGGCAAGCAGTGTCTTACCGGTTCCTGGAGGTCCTACAAGAAGTGCGCCTTTTGGAAGTTTGGCTCCGATGGCTGTATATTTCTCAGGATTATGAAGAAAATCCACAACCTCCTGCAGTGATTCCTTGGCCTCATCCTGGCCTGCCACGTCTTTAAAAGTAACTCCTGTTTCTTTCTGAACATAGGCCTTGGCCTTGCTCTTGCCTACACCCATGCCCATGATTCCGCCGCCTTTGTTCATACGGCGCATGGAGAACATCAGAAGGCCAAACAACAGCAGGGTTGGAAGAACCACGCTTAAGATCATGGCAACAAACTCGCCAAACACATCGGGCGGATCGGTCTCAAACTTGATTCCCTTACCTTCCAGTCTTTTGGTCAGTGCTGTGCTGTCCTCGGTCTTCGTAGTATAATAGCTTTCATCCTCGTACTTGGAGTTCTGCTTCTTAGGTACGATCGTCAGTGTGCTGGACTGGATCGTTACTTCCTTAACCTGGTCCTTATCCACCATATCGATAAATTTATCATAGGAGATCTCACTGCTGTTATCTTTCAGCATGTTGGTAAACAATGCAAAACACACCAGTGTGACCAGGAGGCATATCAGAAAAGCCAGAATCGACTGATGATTTTTACCTGAACCCTGTTTGGGATCTTTGTTATCAGGTTGCTTTCCGTCCTGATCATTTTTCAGTTGATTATTCATTTTTTTCCTCCTCTTGTCATTTCTTTATTATAAAGAGAAAAACCGTATAAATCAACCGTGAGATTGTAAAAATACCTGTGAAAAAACACCTCATAGGATATTGCCAGTGAACATTAAATTGTAGTATACTGTTCCCAGTGATTTGGAAAATTAAAGAGGAGAGGAAATCAGACAAATGAAAATAGGTTTTGATAATGAAAAATATCTGAAAATGCAGTCAGAACATATCCGTGAAAGAATCGGTCAGTTCGGCAACAAACTTTATCTTGAATTCGGCGGCAAACTGTTTGACGACTACCATGCATCCCGCGTTCTTCCGGGTTTTGAACCGGACAGCAAGCTCCGCATGCTGATGCAGCTTTCTGATCAAGCGGAGATCGTTATTGTTATCAGTGCCAATGACATTGACAAGAATAAAATACGTGGCGATCTTGGGATCACCTATGACGAAGATGTACTCCGTCTTATGGATGAGTTTACAAGCCGTGGCCTGTATGTAGGAAGCGTATGCATCACACAGTACTCCGGCCAGGAAAGCGCCGATCTCTTCAAGAAACGTCTGGAGAAACTGGGTATCCGTGTTTACAAGCTTTACCTGATCCCCGGATATCCAAGCAATACCTCTCTGATCGTAAGTGATGAGGGCTATGGAAAGAATGACTATATTGAAACCACAAGACCTCTGGTTGTGATCACAGCCCCGGGACCTGGAAGCGGAAAGATGGCAACCTGCCTTTCCCAGCTCTACCATGAATACAAACGTGGCGTAAAAGCCGGATATGCGAAATTCGAGACTTTCCCGATCTGGAATCTTCCTCTGAAACATCCGGTAAACCTTGCCTATGAAGCTGCCACTGCAGATCTGAATGACGTCAACATGATCGACCCGTTCCATCTGGAAGCTTACGGCAAAACTACCGTCAACTACAACCGTGACGTAGAAGTTTTCCCTGTTGTACAGGCTATGTTCGAGAAGATCATGGGCAGCTGCCCTTACAAATCTCCGACAGATATGGGCGTTAATATGGCCGGTAACTGCATCGTTGACGATGAAGTATGCCAGGAAGCTTCCCGCCAGGAGATCATTCGCCGTTATTACAAGAGCATGGACGCCCTGGTTTCCGGATCCGGCACAGAGAATGAAGTACGTAAAATCGAGCTTCTCCTCCAGCAGGCTCACGCAGAGATCACTGACCGAAAAGTTGTACCTGCTGCCCTTGAAAAAGAGAAAGCAACCAACGGCCCTGCTGCAGCTATGGAACTTCCGGATGGCAGAATCGTATGCGGAAAAACTTCCGATCTTCTCGGCGCATCCGCAGCGCTCCTTCTGAACGCACTGAAAGAGCTGGCAGGAGTTGACCATGAGCAGCATGTGATCTCTCCGGATGCCATCCATCCAATTCAGCAGCTGAAAACCAAATATCTTGGAAGCAAGAACCCACGTCTTCACATTGACGAGATCCTGATTGCCCTGTCCATGAGTGCCGCAACCAGCGATGCCGCACGCCTTGCCCTGGAACAGATCCCGAATCTCCGTGGATGCCAGGCCCATACTTCCGTAATGCTTTCCGATGTGGATGTGATCAGCTTCCGTAAGCTTGGTGTTGAGCTTACCTGCGAAGCCAAGAAGGAACAGAAGAAAAACTATCAGAAAGACTGATTCTCTGATAACATACCTGCTGTATAAATAAAAAGCTCCGACCAGGACGATACATATATATATCATCCCGGCCGGAGCTTTTTTATCTTATTTCTGCGTTACTGTATCCGGATACTGCTTCCCACACCTTCTCCGCCACATTGCTTGGTAACGATGATCTTATTGTCAATTCGTTCCTTCAGCTCGGAAACATGGGAAATAATCCCTACCAGGCGTCTGCCATCTGCAAGGCTGTTCAGCGCTTTTAATGCCTGCTCCAGAGACTCCTCATCCAGAGAACCGAATCCTTCATCCACAAACATGGAATCCAGCCGGATTCCCCCGGCTGAGGCCTGGATCTCATCGGAAAGTCCCAGCGCCAGGGATAACGATGCCTGGAAGGATTCCCCACCGGACAATGTCTTTACACTTCGTTCCGTTCCGTTATAGTGATCAATGACATTCAGATCAAGGCCTGCTTTTTCTTTCTGATTTTTGCTTTGTTCCTGGCGTTTCAGCTCGTACTGGCCGCTGCTCATGGTCATAAGACGGAGATTGGCTCTTCGCAGGATCCGGTCAAAATATGCCATCTGGATATAGGTTTCCAGCTCGATCTTTGCCTTTCCGTTCAGTTTTCCATTGGCTGTATCCGAAAGATTCCTGATCCATGCATATTCTTTTTCCGCTATTGTCATTTCCTCCCGGCCCTTTTGCACTTTCTGAAAAATATCCTGGTTTCCACTCTGAACGGAAAAAAGCTCTTTTCTTTTTTCTGTGAGATCTGCTTTCCTCGCAGTAGTCTGTGCATGCTGTTCTCTGATCTCCGCTTCCGGAATCTCTCCGATCTCTTTTTTCTGCGCTTCAAAAGTCTCTATAGAGGAAGCTATCCTTTCTTTTTCTGACTGAAATCTCTGCAGCGTTTCTTTCACTTTTTTGCTGTTTTCCTTCAGTTCCCCGTATTCCTGCTGCTTTTCCCTGATTTCTTTTTCCAGATCTTCTTTTCCTGCTTTCAAGGCTTCCGATTTCGTACTGTCCACTTTACAGGACTTATCTTTTTCCGTTTCCAGACGGATCTGTCGGATCTCCTCTGCCGCATTTTGCTGCTGTTTCTGATTCTCGGATGCTTTCATACTCAGGCCGGCCTGCTCTCTGTCAAAGAAATTCTTTTTTTCCTGCAGCTCCTCTTTTTCTTTTTCAAGACGCTCCATGGCATTTTCCACTGTTTTCTTTCTTTTTGTATTTTCCTGGGCTTTCCTGATCTCTTTCTCACTTTCCGTCAGAAGATCCTCACACTGTTCCTGCGCTCTGTTTACCATGGAAGTCAGCTGTTTCCACACAGTCAGAAAATCCTCTGCCTGTCCGTTCCCTTTTTTATTTTTCTTATGAAATTCCTGAAACTCTTCCAGAAGCTCTTCTGCACTGGCTACGATCTGCCTCCAGGATGCATTGCTCTGTTCCTTTAAGCTTCCGGCTTTCAGGCTTTGATCTACAGAATCCTTCTCCATTTTATCCAGCCTGCTTTTCTCGTTATCCAGTGTTTTCTGGTCAACTGTCTGTTCTTCTGAAAGCATTCTGGGATGTGGATGGCTCAGGGAACCGCACACAGGGCAGGGCATTTCATCCTTAAGCTCCCGGGCCAGAAGACCTGCCTGTGCATCCAGAAAAATGTGGAATATCTGCTGATAATATTCCCTCTGCTGCTGTGCATCTCTGTAGGCAGACTGATACTTTTTCTGCTGCTCTTTGGTTTCATCATAAAGGCCTCTGAATCTCCGGATCTCAGCAATAAGTCCATTCAGTTCTCTCTTTCTCCGCGTCTGTTTTTCTTTCTCTGTGAGCGCTTTCTGCAGGTCAAGCTCAGAATTTCCCAGCTGCTCCCGTTCCGTTTTCAGCTGCTCCATTTCTTTCTGCTGCTGTTCTTCCTGCCAGATGATCTTTTCCTTTTGCGTCTGACAATTTCCCAGCTGTCTTTCAATTTCTCTTCGTTCTTCTTGCAGTTGCTCCAGATCCTGGTATTTCTTCAGCTTTTCCTGTTTTTCCCGGATCAGAAGGCCAAGTTCCTCACATCTTTGATCTGCATCTTTATATTTTTCTGCCTCTTCTGACGCCTTCGCAAGTTCCGAAAGAATCTTTTCAAGCTGCTCCAGAGCAAGCGCTCGTTTCTCTTCCAGGCTTCGTTTCTGTGCAGAAAGATTCAGCATGGTTTCCATTGTCCGGAGTTTCTCTTCCTCTTCCTCTTCCTGTTTCTGAAGTTCCTTTTCCCGGAGTTCTCCTCTGTCAATAAACAGTTTCAGAAGCTCAAGACTCCGTTCCAGCTTTCCTTCGAATTTCGCTTTTTTAAGCCTTGAAAATTCCTCTTCTTCCATCCCTGCATCCGGCTGGAACTTCACACCATCCAGATACTGGGCGATACTCCGGCGCATCTCATCATATTCTTTATATCTGGAAATAGCTGCATCCCGGAGCTTTATCTGGAGCTGCTGGTAAAGGCCCGTATGAAAAATCTGCCGGAAGATTTCCCCACGCTGCAGAGTTCCTGCCAACAGCAGCTTCTGAAAGTCTCCCTGGGCGATCATTGCGATCTGTGTGAACTGATCGTAACTCAGTCCCAGAAGCTGTTCCACTGCCACAGTAACATCTTTTGCCTTTGTCACCGGCTGCCGGTCATCCGGATAGATCAGCTGTGCCTCAGCTTTCCTAAGAGTCTGTCCGGTGCCTCTTTTTTTCGGAGCCATATATTCCGGACTCCGGCGCACGTGATAGATTTTCCCCTGATAGGAAAAAACAAGCTCCACAAAAGTCTCCGTGGAATCTTTTGCATACTTACTCCGGAACATGGCGGATTCCCTTACCTCTCCACTGGCTCTTCCATATAACGCAAAGGTGATCGCATCAAAGATCGTGGTTTTTCCTGCTCCGGTGTCACCGGTGATCAGGTAGAGACCGCCCTCTCCAAGCTTTGAAAAATCAATCTCTGTTTTGTCTGCATAGGGCCCAAAGGCACTGATGGTCAGTTTTTCCGGTCTCATTGTTTCACCTCCTGGATCTTACGGATCAGATCTTCGGAATATTTCCGCTGTTCTTCATTCATGGGCTGGTTATTCTGCAGTTCAAAAAATTCCTCAAAATATTCCAGCTCGGATTTCCTTTTCACCGTTTCTGTACCTGCGATCTCCTGGTTTTCTCTTGTACGTCGGTTATCATATTCCAGCCTCATCAGATTCGGATAAACAGTACGGAGCTTCTGCATTCCATCTACGATATCTTCTTCATCTGTCAGCGTGATCTGCACATAATCCTCTGTGTTTGTGTCCTGATAACTGGACAGTGATGTGATCTCCATGTATGTGCCTTTCAGTTTTCGCATATCCCGAAGAGGCTTCAGCGGAATCTCCCTGATCCTGAGATTTCCTTTTTCCAGAAGCTCCACAACTGTCACAGATTTCTGCTGTCCTGCCTCGGAAAAAGAATATTTCAAAGGAGTTCCGCAGTAGCGGATGTGCTCGCTTCCCACATTCTGAGGACTGTGGATATGGCCAAGTGCCACATAGTCAAAATCCCGGAACACATCTGCCTCCACCTGATCGATACCTCCAACGGAGATCTCTTCAGAATCGCAGCGCATGGCACCGACCACAAACTGATGGGCGATCAATACATTGCGATAACGTTTATCAATCTCCATATGTGCAACTGCCGCCTGCACTGCCTCCTGGTAGGTACGAATCTCATCCACCTCTTCTTCTCCTTCCAGTCCGTGCCTCACAGTTGCCGGACGCACAAATGGAAGCAGATGGATCCAAACTTCTCCATAGCTGTCCGTTAAACAGTACTTTTCTGTTTTTCCATCGTACACCGGGGACATACAGATCCCGCTGCTGCTCATGATCTGTGAACCGAAAGCGATCCTTTCCGCACTGTCATGATTTCCGCTGATGGCATACACCGGGAGCTTCCGCTTTGCAAGCCTGGTAAGAAACCGGTCAAAAAGCTGCACTGCCTCCGCCGAAGGAACCGGTCTGTCATAAAGATCACCGGCGAGAAGGATTCCATCCGGTGCTTCTTCATCAATGATCCTCAGGATTTCGTCCAGAATATATTTCTGATCTTCAATCATGGAAAATTCATTAACTCTTTTTCCAAGGTGAAGATCGGATAAATGAATCAGTTTCATCGATCACCTCCTGCGCTTACCCAGCCTCCGAAACGTTCCGGCGCAAGATCAATTTCACAGGCATCAATTGCATCTTTTAACTGTGTAAGATTGCTGACACCGGTTACCGGCACCGTCTGGAAAGGCTGATGGAAAAAGTACGCCAGAGATAAGGCCTGCAGGCTGTGTCCGGTTTCTTTCTGCAATTTTAACAGTTTCTGATATGTGCGAAGGTTTGTCTCATTCCAGTAGGCTTTCTTCATGCTTTCGGAAAGATTTGCAATCTGTTTTTCTTTCTCCTGCATCCAGGATGCATCTGTTTCTGCTTCTGTGCAGGAAAGCCCCATTTTCTGAAGTTTCGGGAAAAATCCCATGGCTATGGATGAAAACGGAATGGATGCCGCACCAGTTTCACAGTGCCACTTAAATTCCTCTCCGGAAAACTCCACAAGTGTGGGATCCGGATTGGTATTTCCCCCGGAATTAATTCCTGCAAGACTCCACTGATTGGATACTGCTGTGATCCCTGAAAGATTTCGTTCTCTCAGACATTTCTCAATTTGTTTCAGTCGCTCTGTACAGTAATTGGAAAATCCGTAATAGCGAATCCTACCCTCTTTTTTCAGTTCTTCCAGGATATCCACGATCTCTTCCACCGGTTTTTCCGGATCATCTCTGTGAAGCCAGTAAAAATCAATCTCATCTTTTCCCAGTGTACGGCAGCTTTCATCCAAATCTGCCCGGATATCCTCCTGGTTCACTCTGCTGCGGCCCGGATCTTCAAAAGAATAATGTGCACCTTTGGTAGCCACGATCACTTTTCCTTCCGCCCCGCGGTCTTTCAGCCATTTTCCAATGATCTGCTCACTGCAGTTCCCATGTCCTTCCAGCCATTTGCAGTACACATTGGCTGTATCAATAAAATTTCCTTCTGCCTGCACAAAAGCATCCAGTACCTCAAAGCTTTTTTCTTGGTCTAATTTATCCCCGAATCCTGCTGTTCCAAGACAGATGCGGCTGATGTTCAGATCTGTGTTGTTCAGCTGTATATATTTCATTTCCGTAACCTCCTGTATTCTTAATATATCTTTTCATATACCTTTTTCTATTATAACTTTTTTCCCGGAATCCGAACAGTGCGTTTCCTGTGTATCCTTACATTCTGGAATAAAAAATCCCCCGGCACATACATGCCGGAGGATATGATATCTGTTATTTTAACAGTATGATTTATTTGTAGAGTGGTCCGTAGTTCTTGCAAGCGCGGAAGTCTGCACCCTCTTTTTCCATACCGAATGCGTTCCAAGCTGCCGGACGATAGATATCCTTCTCAGGAACGTTGTGCATGGATACCGGGATTCTCAGCATAGAGCACATTGTGATCAGGTCTGCACCGATGTGTCCGTAGGAGATCGCACCGTGGTTAGCACCCCAGTTGTTCATTACATCGTAAGCTGTTTTGAACGGTCCCTCTTTGCCATCGCATCTTGGAGCGAACCATGTACATGGCCATGTGTAGTCTGTACGTTTCCAGAGCTTGTCAGATACCTCTTCCGGAAGGGCTACTGTCCATCCCTCTGCGATCTGAAGAACCGGTCCAAGTCCTTTTACAAGGTTCAGACGGATCATAGTTGCAGGCATCTGAGCACGTGTCTCATAACGGCTGGAGTATCCGCCTCCACGGAAGTATCCGTTGTCGGCCATACACCACTCTGTATTGTCCATGATCGCTTTCTGGTCTGCCTCTGTAACATCCCACCACTGTTTCATAACTGGTGTTCCGTCAGCTTCTTTAGCCTGTCCGTTAGCATCCAGGCAAGCAGCACCGGAGTTGATCAGATGAAGGAATCCGCCAGCTTCTTTGGCAACACCCTCAAGGTCATATCCTGTAGCTTTCTTAACTGCCTCCGGGCTCCAGTATGTACGAACATCAGCGAAGATCTGAGCACGTCCTGTAAGAAGTTTCATGAACAGCATTCCAAGTCCGTTGAGAACATCGTTCTCTGTAGCAAGGATGTACGGCTCACGAGCGCCATTCCAGTCGAAGGATGTGTTCAGCATAGCCTCTGCGAAGTCACCGTTCGGATAGAAGTCTGTCCACTGTCTCTGGCCCTGGAATCCAGCTGCAAGAGCATTGTGTCCGATTGCTTCCTCGGAGAATTCCGGAGCAAGATTATCACAGCCGTTCATCAGCTCTTTGATGATAACTGCCATCTTAACAACAAACTCGAACTGCTCCTCTTTCTTCTCTGGTGAGAACTGAAGCTCTTCCGGGTTCTTGTCCCAGCCGATCTTGCAGGTCTCTTTTGCCCATTTGAGAGCTTTCTCAAACTCTTCGTGATCGTAGATACCCTCGGTCATACGACGGATGATCTCTACCTCATCAACAGACTCAACTCTCATTCCGAGATAGGACTCGATGAAATCAGAATCGATGATAGATCCGCCGATACCCATTGTTACAGAACCGATCTGCAGGTAGGATTTACCTCTCATGGATGCAGCTGCAACTGCTGCACGGCCGAATCTTAACAGTTTCTCTTTAACGTCTTCCGGAATGGATGTGTCGTCAGCTTCCTGAACGTCATGTCCGTAGATACCGAATGCCGGAAGGCCTTTCTGTGCGTGTGTAGCGAGAACGGATGCCAGATATACAGCACCAGGTCTCTCTGTTCCGTTGAATCCCCATACAGCCTTGATTGTCTGTGGATCCATATCCATTGTCTCAGCTCCGTAGCACCAGCATGGTGTAACAGTAAGAGTGATATCTACACCCTCTTTACGGAATTTATCAGCACATGCAGCGCTCTCACCAACACGTCCGATAGTTGTATCAGCGATAACAACTTTTACAGGCTCACCGTTTGAATATTTCAGGTTCTCCTCGAAAAGTTTTGCTGCGGATTTCGCCATGTTCATGGTCTGGTCTTCCAGAGATCCTCTTACATCGAGAGCTCCTCTACGTCCATCGATGGTTGGTCTGATACCGATAACTGGATAGCTGCCTACTAATCTGCTCTTTGCCATAGTAACAATTACCTCCTACATGTATATATTCGTTATTTAATAAACTTGTTTCTTTCCACAAAGCATCTCTTCCTGCCCTGCGGCTGTGGGTTGTGTTCAGACAATATATATCTGACTGATGATTTTATTATACGATTGCATCTTGTAAATTACTTGTGTTATAATAGCAAAAAGCAGTACAATATTCACTTTTTTATTCCAGTTCCTAAAAAATCTATAAAATTTATGAAAGAAGGGTTTTATTTTGCACGATCTTGGAAGAAACGAAGACCGGCTTCGTGGTACCTATGAATTTCCTTTTGAGTTTCATCATATTGACAGTACGCATCCCCGTTATGTCATGTCCTACCACTGGCATGTGGAGTGTGAAATCATGCGGGTACTTCAGGGCACTCTCACCGTCACTTTAGACGAAAAAAGTTTCACAGCAAAAGCCGGAGATGTAATTTTTGTCAACAGCGGCGTGCTGCATTCCGGAATTCCTCAGGATTGTATCTATCAGTGCATTGTTTTTGACATGAACATGTTTTTGAAATTCAATTCTGTCTGCACGGAATATATGCAGAAAATCAGCCATCAGGAACTTCTGATCTATCATCATTTTACCGAAAAACAGCCGGATATCCAACGCGCCGTAAACTCTCTTTTTGATTCTTTCTGGCAGAAGAAACCTGGATACGAACTGGTTGTGTTTGGACAATTTTACCACTTTTTCGGATTGGTTTTTGGTAATCATTACTACCTGGAAAGTCTGAGGAAAACACGCCGGGATTACAAACGGATTGTACAGCTGAAACAGGTGGTGGAATTTATTGAAAAAAACTACACCAATCCTATTACTTTGCAGGAACTTTCCGCTTCAGTTTCCATGTCCCCGAAATATTTCTGCCGGTTCTTTTCCGAGATGACTCATCAGACTCCCATGGATTACCTGAACCGCCAGCGGATTGAACAGGCCTGCTGCCAGCTGGCAACCACGGACGATTCCATCACGGAAATCGCCTACCGAAACGGTTTCAATGACCTGAGCTATTTTATCCGCACCTTCAAAAAATATAAAGGAGTTACTCCTGGAAAATATAAGCGCCGTTAACTCCACCCACGACAAAAAGCAGGATTTCGCATATTTACGAATACCCTGCTTTTTTATTAAGAACCAACTATGTACAAACAGCGGACCGGCTGCTTCGAACTGCTTCCCGACTGTCCTTCGGGCTATGTCCATGTGATAAGAATACATGCTTCTCTTCTGTATGGGAAAAAAGCCGGCAGGAGCAGGTTTTCTGCATGAAAAAGCCGACGCAGATTGTGTGAAATTCTGTCTTAATCAATTCTCGTCAAGTGGATATTCGCAATCCGCACTTACTACTTGCTCAAATATTGAAGGGATTCCACGGTGCATAGAACTCTGCTTGCGAAATGCCTGTACGCTGCATCTGGAACATGCAGCAGAATGATCATACATGATAAAACAATCCGGCCGCTTCCTGGCTGCCGGATGTTTCCTGCTTGTTTTATTCTAACAAATGCCTCTTTGAAATGCAAGAAATTTCAGAACATTTCGCTCTGCATTTTCCGACGGCAAAATCCTCTTTCTTACAGATTCTGCACCGCATCAATAAACCTTTTTCCGTATTTTTCGAACTTATGCCTGCCGACTCCTGTCACATCTAACATTTCCGCCTCATTTTCCGGTTTCAGAATACACATATGGATAAGAGTTTTGTCGGAAAAGACCATGTACGGAGGGATTTTTTCTTCTCTGGCAATCTCCGTCCGAAGCGCACGCAGTTTCTGAAACAGCGGCTCGTCCTGCTCCTTAAGCTCACCAGCTGTACTGGATTTCCGTCGTCTGACTTTCTTTTCCTTCTTCTGCAGCTCCTGCGCCTTAGGCATCTTCATGGTTAACATGCTTCCCTTTTCCAGAAGATCCCGGGATGTGGAAGTCAGTTTTACAATCGTATATCCGTCGTCTGTCAGAGAAAGATATTCTTCCAGCACCAGATAATTAAAAATCTGCCGTAGCCTGTACACCGGCGTTTTTGCACAGACACTATAAAAAGAATTTTCCTCCATGTGATACTGCCGGATCTTGGCTGTGGATGCTCCCCGCAGCGTATCCAGAATCACATTGACTCCATACCTCTGTCCGCTTTCTTTCACGCATTGTATCATAGCCTGTGCTTCCTCTGTCACATCCTGTTCTTCGAATTCTGTCTGGCAGTTCAGACAGTTTCCACAGTAACTTTTTCCATATTCGCCAAAATATTTCAGGATATATTCCCGCAGACAGTCATGGGTAAAACAGTAAAACGTCATCTGTTTCAGCCGTTCCTGATCCCGATCCCGAACAAGGCGCCAGGTTTCCATATCCATCTCCTGATTATCCTGACCACGCTCGATCAGGTACTGGTTGGTCACAACATCCTTTCCACTGTAGAGCAGGATACACTCCGCCGGATCTCCGTCACGGCCCGCGCGTCCTGCCTCCTGATAATAGCCCTCCATGTTCTTTGGCATATTATAATGAATGACATATCGCACATCCGATTTGTCAATTCCCATACCAAAAGCATTAGTGGCTACCATCACATGGCAGCGGTCATAGATAAAATCATCCTGGTTGTTCCGGCGCTCCTCATCGGAAAGCCCGGCATGATATCTGGTGGCAGTGATTCCGTCTTGAATCAGTTTTCCGCAGACTTCCTCCACCAGTTTCCTGGTAAGACAGTAGATAATTCCACTGTCATCGGGATGTTCCAGTATGTAGTCGTGTACTTCCTTATATTTATCTTTCGGGGTTTTTACCGCAAAATACAGATTTTCCCTGTCGAATCCTGTCGTGGTGCAAAAAGAGTCCCGAAGGCCCAGAAGTCTTGCAATATCTTCTCTTACCTCTTTTGTCGCCGTAGCTGTAAAAGCGCCGATCACCGGACGCTTTGGAAGCTGCGCCACAAACTCCGCAATCTTCAGATAACTTGGGCGGAAATCCTGTCCCCACTGAGATACACAGTGTGCCTCATCCACCGCAATCATAGATATATCCGCACTCAACGCAAAATCCAGAAACGCCTCTGTGGTAAGCCGTTCCGGTGCCACATAGATAATTGAGTAACGTCCTGCTTTTGCATAGCGCAAAGCAGTAAAATACTGCCCCTGTGTCAGGGAGCTGTTGAGGTATGCCGCTGAGATTCCCGCCTGGTTCAGGCTCCGTACCTGATCTTTCATAAGGGAGATCAGGGGGGAAATTACCAGTGTGATCCCTTTCATCATCAGTGCCGGTACCTGATAACAGATCGATTTTCCTGCTCCTGTAGGCATTACCGCCAGAACATCTTTTCCTGCAAGAAGCGCATCGATCACCGCTTCCTGCCCTTCTCTGAAAGTATCATACCCAAAGTGGGTCTTTAAAAGTTCCTGTTTCGTCATAAATCGACATGATCCTTTCTTTAATCAAATAACTGCTGTTTTCTGAATGTTTTATTTTAACATATTTTTAAAGTGATTTCCAATTTATGTGTCATTGTTAATGTTTACTTTGTGACTGGCAACGTCTTTATTTTCTGCCTGTCCGTTGACAAATTCCCCATTCTCTTTTAACATGGGCTTTATCCGGTTTGGCAGATGGATAAGCCTGTTTTATCTGCCGACCACACACAAAATGAACGAGGAATCTGAAATGGATGAAAAAATCACTCAGGAACCACTGACGAAAGGTAATAAAACCAAATACCGTCTGGCAAAATCCATGAAAAAATGTATGCAGTCTTCTTCTGTGGAGAGCATCACAGTAAAGCAGATCGCAGGTATGGGATTCTCCAATGTAGGTCTTGGCATTGCCCATTCCATGGCTCATACTCTGGGTGCTGTTTATGATACACCTCATGGTGTTGCATGCGCTATGATGCTTCCGATCGTTATGGAATACAACCAGGAATGCACCGGCGAAAAATATCGTGAGATCGCACGTGCAATGGGTGTTAAAAATGTAGACTCCATGACCCAGGAAGAATACAGAAAAGCTGCTATTGATGCAGTTAAAAAACTTTCTGTTGATGTTGGAATCCCGACAAAACTGGAAGCTATCAAAGAAGATATTCAGTTTCTGGCAGAATCCGCATATGCAGATGCATGTGCACCTGGAAACCCGAAAGATGCAAGCGTTGAAGATCTGAAAGCTCTCTTCAGAAAGATTATGTAATCCTAATCTTTCTAAACAAAAAAGAGCAGGTTATGAATGAATGGCGTTCATAACCTGTTTTTCTTTTCTTTATTATCATGTATTTAATTCTTTACTTTCAGAGTACTTCATTCAGAATCTGCAGTCCATATTCTGCAAGACTGTTGTCCTCTTCGCCAGTACCACCACTGATGCCAAGGCCGCCGATAATGGTGTCTCCGACTTTCAGCGGTACGCCGCCTCCGAATATTACGATATTGTCGCTCATCTTGCCAAGACCATAGAATGTCTGGCCTGGCTGTGTCAGTCTGGAAAGCTCCATGGTTGACATCTTCACGGCAACGGATGTATAAGCCTTTTTTACAGCCATATCAAAACTTACAAGAAAAGATCCGTCCATCACATGAACCGCAACCGGATTTCCGTCCGGGCTGCATACCGCAATTACAGAAGGCTTGTTTCTTCTCAGGGCTTCCTGCTCGATCTTCTCAATCAGACGTTTGGCAGAATCCAGTGTGATACGACCCTGGATCCCCATGCGCTTCAGCACTTCCTGGATCATCGCTGTGCTTGCCGCCATACTGTCATTCTGTGCCATCGCTGTATTTCCTCCTGCTGTTGTCACCACAGATACATTTTCCTGTGTATTCTGAGCCTGCATCAATGTATTCTGCTGTATCTGCTCTGTCTGTGGTTCTGCTGTACCTGCTACAACATTCGCATTATTTTCAACAGTTCCTGCAACTTCTTTCTCAGTATTTTCTGATCCGGCAGCTCCCTGAACACGTTCAAAAACTTCTGTTTTCTTCTCTTTGATCTTCGCCGCATCCACATACCTTGCCAGCACATAAAAATAATCTGATAGCCGGTTCATATATTTCTTGGCTCCGGTATCCGATCCGAACTTCACGCTGACCAGTGCGAGCTCTCTCTCAGCCCTCCGGGCCACAGCTCTTGTCACATCAATCTCAGCCGCAACTCTGGAATCTCCCGGAAGAATCGGAAGTCTTTCTCCGGAAAAAATTTCTTTCATCCGGCCAATCTCTTCCTCCAGAAGCTCCGTCCGGTCTTCACTGACCTTAAATTCTCTGTTATAAGGATCAGAAACCCCATCTGTAATCTTCTTCAGAGTCTCCGAAATCTTCTCCAGCATCCGGACAATATCCCCGTCACCAATCAGAGCCCTGACAAGCCCAATATGACTCAACAGCTCCTCAATAGACCCCATCAGACAGATACGGTCATCCGACTTGGAAACATTCTTCGTATGGGAAAGATCCGTCATTCCCTTATCACCATACCCGGTATAAACCTCCATCACCGCTCAACCTCCCAGTAAATCCTGATAATAAACACTTATCTATATCAGGCCACTTTTACAATACTCAACAATACTACGATTGAATACCATATCGGCACAACATCACGCCCGGAACAAACCAAGCATACAGGCACAAGTCAATAACCTTCCGCCCGCCACAGTCAAGCACTCTAAAAAAAACCCGAAGGGTGTGCAGAGGGTCCGGGGCTTCGGACCCTTTGCGATTTTTCTTTTATCAAAAAGACCAAAGTTTAGTATAAATTTTGATTATATCCTCTTTCTTTGGTACACGCGGATTCGCTGCCGTGCAGGCATCCGCAAGAGCCATATCCGCCATCTTATCAACCGCTGCAAAATAAGCATCCGGTGTGATCGTCTTCATCTCTTCGATGGTAAGCGGGATATTCATTTCTTTCTGCATAAACTGGATCCAGTTTACAAGAGATCTGACACTCATAACTTCGTTATAATTGCTCAGTCCAAGAAGATGTGCAATATTGGAATATCTCTTTACTGCCGGAAGATATTCTTTCTGACTTCTGCTGCGTTTGTTGATATTTGCATTATATTCAACAATATGCGGCAACAGCATCGCATTAGCTCTTCCGTGAGGAATATGGAAAATAGCACCCAGCTGATGAGCCATACTGTGAGTAATTCCAAGACCTGCTGCATTGAAGGAAAGTCCTGCCAGACAGGACGCTACATGCATCTTCTGTCTTGCATGCATATCATTACCGTCAACATATGCACGATAAAGATATACGCCACAGATCTCGATTGCTTTCTCTGCAAGTGCAGATGTAAACTCATTATGGTTGATGCTGACATAAGACTCAATTGCATGAGTCAGAACATCCATACCTGTATCTGCTGTAATCGCAGGCGGAACACTACGTACAAGCTCCGCATCCAGAATTGCCTCATCAGCGGTCAGGCTGTCTGAGATCAGCGGATACTTCACATGTGCTTCTGTATCATTTACAACTGCAAAAGAAGTAACCTCGGAACCGGTACCACTTGTTGTAGGAATGGCAACCAGTCCGACTTTTCCGTAATTATTGATCTTCAGGGCAAACTCACGGATTGCCTTGGAAGAGTCGATGGCAGAACCACCACCTACTGCAACAATAGCTTCCGGCTGATACTGAAGGAATTTCTTAACTCCTTCGGCAATTTTTCCAACCGGTGCATCCGGAACAACATCACAGAAAATATCAAATTCTTTTCCACCTGCCTGAAGCGGTTTTGTGATCATATCGATCATTCCGCTTTTTACAACAAACGGGTCTGTGATAACAAGGACTCTTTTGTATGGAATTTCTTTCAGTCTTCCCAGGGCATCAGCTCCAAAATGGATGGCTGTTTTCATTTCAAATGTATTCATAGAAACTGCTCCCTCTCGTCATACCGGAACACAGGTCTCTTTTGTCTGCCTGTGGCCGGATAAAGTAAAGCGGATCTCCGCATTCCGCATACACTGCATGCTCATGAACACAATCGTTTTCCGATATATGTCCAACCTATTTCGGGTAGATGCATTCGATCTTATGCGCGCTGAAATGGTTCAGCCACTTTTCAGACGGTTTTTTGTCTGTGATGACCGTCTCGATATCCCGCAGCTGTCCTGCCACGGAAAAAGCAGTCTGATCAAATTTTGTGCTGTCTACCACCAGAATACGCATTTTTCCGGAATTGATCATGGCTTTTTTTGTTGTTCCAAAGGCTTCTTTGGATTCCATGATCCCCATATCCTCGTTTAATGCCTTACAGGAAAAGATCACCTTGTCCACATAATAAGAACGGATCACTTCTTCGGTTCTGGCACCAAGAAATGCAAGATACCCTTCCTTCATCACTCCACCGGTGGAAATAATATTCCAGCCGGATACATCCGAGAGCTCCAGAAGGATCTCCATAGAATTGGTAACAACGGTGAGACGTTCTTTTTCTTTCAGCGCCTTGGCCACAAAAACTGCCGTTGTGCTGGCATCCAGAAAAATGTGATCTCCGTCATTCACCATGGAAGCAGCAATCTCCGCCATTTTCTGCTTTCCCTGTACATTCTGGTTTTTACGAACATTAAATGGTAAATCAATACCGACATCTTCGTTGATCACCGCACCGCCATAACTCTTTGTGGCAAGTCCCTCTTTTTCCAGCTTGTCCAGATCACGGCGGATGGTTTCTTCTGAGACACTGTAAAGCTGGCTTAGTTCACTTACAACAACCCTTTTCTCTTCCTGTAATTTCTCGAGAATCAGATTTCTTCTCTCTAATGCTAGCATAAGATGCCTCCTTTTCAGATGTCATTGCAGGGATATCCTTCAAAAGGATATCCCTCAGATATAAAGACAATATTAAAGGATCGTATCGATCATTCTCTTGTCCGGATGAGCGATTACTGAGGAATCCATGTACATTCCTTTTTCAGCTACCAGCTCTTTTGCTCTCTCAATGGAAGCCTCTACTGCAGAAACCTCACCTGTAAGAAGCATGTAGGATTTACCGCACATACCTTTTGCGATACGAAGCTCGATCAGATCAACGATTGCTGTCTTTGCAGCCTGATCTGCTGCCTCGATGATAGATGCTGCATCGTAGGTCTCCAGGATTCCCAGCGCACTGATCTCCTCAACCTGTGTGGTTCCGTAGATTGCCGGGAAAATGGACTCATGCGGATTACCCAGTACAAAACTGTCAATGCATTTGTCCTCGTATGTTGTTACAGCTGTGTCTACAGCAGCTTTGACCGCGCTTAAGTCTCCGGTGATAATTGCAATATATTTTCCCGGACATACTGTCTGCGCCTCCACGATCTCTACTTCAGATGTCTTAACCATGGCATCTGCTGCAGTGATACCAGCTGGTGTGGTTTTAAACTCAATCATTCCGATTGCTCTACTCATTTTGTGCACGTCCTTTCTAATTTCTTGCAATTACAACATGGCGGTCTGTTACTTCTGTAACTTTTCCGCTGATCGTTGCATGGATTCCGACACTTAATCCCTGTGCAGGCTGTGCGATCATCTGACCTTCTGTTACCATATCGCCTACATTTACGATTGCCTGTGCCGGTGCACCAATATGCTGGCTTAAGAGAACTTTTACCTTGGATACATTTACAAGCTCTTCCTGAAGCGGTGCATCCTTGTCATATCTGGTAAGTCCCAGACGCGCCATCAGACGCTCCTCAGGAACCTTGCGGTATTCTCTTGACTCCTGTACCGGTTTCGGCTGAACACCCTGAGGTGGTCTGATTCCGGCTTTACGAAGTCCGCCTTTCATATCTGCAAGCAGTGTTCTCGGAGCCAGGCTCTGCGGACACGCATACATCTCGCAGACACCACAGGAGCTGCAGAATGCAGAATTGATATAAGGATTCACATTTCTGAAATCCTGGTTTGATGCTGCCATCATGAACATTGCCGGATCGATCGGATGTCCCAGATTATGTCTCGGGCAAAGATCTGTACATGTGTGGCAGTGGCAGCAGATGGATGCTGCTCTCTTTAAATCTATGGAAGAAGTCCGCTGCTTCTTCATGACAATAACATGGTCCTTTGGAAGAACCAGGATTGCGTTCGTTGTTTTGGTAACCGGATCAGAACCATTTCCGATACGTCCCATCATCGGGCCGCCTACGAAATATACAGGATCTTTCACAGTTGTTCCGCCTGCCTGGGCAACAACCTCTTCCAGTGTGCATCCCAGCGGAACTTTCACTGTAACAGGATTCTCAACTTCTGCAACAACGGAAACATATTTGCTTGTAACCGGTTTGTGTTCTTCTACCGCGCGGTATACATTGTAGAGTGTCTCTACATTGAATACGGCTACTCCCTGCTCGATTGGCAGTCCTCCTGGCCGTACCACACGTCCGGTTGCCTCATAAATAAGAACAACCTCATCACCCATCGGATAAACCTCATCCAGAAGATGGATCTTAACCCTCGGGAATTCTTCAATATGCTGATTTAAAGCATTAATCGTCTGTACATAAGACTTTTTGATTCCGATAATGGCCTGGGAAGCTCCTACCGTCTCCGCAACCATATCGAATGTTTTCATGATCTCATATGCGTGCTTTTCCAACAACTGTCTGTGAAGTTTCAGTAATGGTTCGCACTCTGCACAGTTCATAAGAATGGTATCCGCTTTATCTGTCAGTTTCATGTATGTAGGGAAACCTGCACCACCTGCTCCGACAACACCATTCTCCTGCATAATTTTCTGTAATTCTTTGATATCCATGGCGTTACTCCAATCCTGCACCGTCATCTACGATTCCGACGATTGCGGCATCTACCGGTGCTGTTTCTACGCCGCAGCCTATTCTTGCTGCGCTTCCTTGTGCCACCAATACATACTCGCCGATTCCCGCACCGATGATATCGATGGCAACAATCTGGCTGTGCTCGGCTTTCATATGATGCACCGGCTCTACAATCATGAATTTATTTCCTATCAGTTTTTCACTTTTTCGTGTGGAAACAATGCTTCCAACTACTTTGCCTACGATCATATGAGCCTCCGTTTTTCTCCATATCCTCTGTTAGGGATGCCAGAAAGTGGCATCCCCAAAGGAGGAATATTATTTGATTATGGTAACTGTATTGCCTGTGGCAATTCTTGCTGCATTTGCTTCATCTGTATCAATATGCATTTCCAGTGTAAAGCTGTCATCTACACGGATCTTAACCTGATTAAAGATTGTTCCGCGCTCATTGTCCGCTTTAACAGAAACAATATCACCATCATGTACACCCGCAGCCTGGGCATCCTTCGGAGCCATATGAATGTGACGCATGGCCACAATACATCCCTCTTTCAGATAAATAGCACCTTTCGGTCCGACAATGGCGATCGGCGCGCTTCCGGCAAGGTCACCGGACATACGTACCGGAACCTTCATTCCCAGCTTGATCGCATCTGTTGCGGAAACCTCAACCTGAGATTTGCTGCGGACAGGTCCGAGGATTCTTACATTCTCGATCGCACGGAGCTTCAGTCCTACGATGGTAACTGTTTCATTGGATGCAAACTGTCCGCCCATCAGATCTTTTTTCTTGGTAAGCTGATAGCCTTCTCCGAACAGTGCCTCCACATGCTCCTGTGTCAGGTGAATATGTCTTGCGGAAACTCCGATAGGTACAACAAAACCATTGCCCTTGTCTTCGTTTTTGTTGATCGCATCGATCACCATTTTTGTGATCATTTCAATATTATTCGTTTCCAAGAGTACACCTGCTTTCTTTCGGTCTCATAACTGAAAACTGAAAAGCACCGGCCAGAAGCCTTAATGGCCCTTCGGCCGGTGCGTATCAGTAAGAATC
>SKEF01001200.1_pt1 | contig 23687 bp, 17 predicted proteins | sample 4826691 | NCBI WGS metagenome assembly SKEF01 (sample SAMN11008816, study PRJNA524170) | human gut metagenome | biome: Human fecal sample; material: Feces; isolation source: fecal sample from pouch patient p23, p27 | host: Homo sapiens | place: Israel: Tel-Aviv | collected 2016-08-24
GCGGCTTCGGCGGCAGGGCGCCGCGCACCCATATATGCAGCGACCTGACCTACGTGCGCGTCGGGGCCTCGTGGAACTACGTCTGCCTGCTCGTCGACCCCTGCAACAGGGAGATCGTCGGCCACTCCGCCGGGCCCAGGAAGGACGCCCGGCTGGTCAAGCCGGCGTTCGCGACGCCCTCCATCCCGATCCCGGACATCGAGGTGTTCCGCACGGGCCGCGGCAGCGAGTTCGACAACGCCGAGATCGACCTGATGCTCGAGGTCTTCGGCATAGAGAGGTCGCTATCGGCCAAGGGCTGCCCCTACGACAACGCCGTCGACGAGTCGACCGACAGGATACTGAAGGCCGGGCTCGTCCACCGTGAGGCGTTCGGCACGACGCGCGAGCTCCGGGCCAAGCTCTCGGACTACGTGCACTGGTACGACAACTTCAGGATCTACTCGACGCTGGGCTACATGTCTCCGATCGAGTCCAGGGAGGCGGGGCTGTCCCTCCCGGAATCGTCCAAATAGGTGTTGCCAATCCAACCGCCTCTTTGATTATCAGCCGGGGCTATCTCGGCTTTTTTGATTGGGGCGGTTGTTATGTTGCTGAATCTTTAAGGGACGAAGATTGTTTTTCAAAGGCCCACGATGTGCATCTGGTCACTCATATCTTTTCGAGACAGAACGATAAGAAGCTATATGATTCTCTTGTTTAAAGATGGTGAGTTCGATGATTCCCAGATTCCAAGAACTATTAGGTCTCTCCTAGATCCCTCTCTTCTTGCCCATTAGAAGATTCAAAGACGCGCGCGAGCGTTGCTTACTGGCGTTTGATTCATGAAGACCACGCTCTACTTTTCTTGAATGCGTTAGCCAGGCCACTCTTTCGATGAAGCCCCAGACGCCTCTGATACAAGCGAAACATTGGGGCATTTTGCTGTATTTCGCGGCTGCGTACACGCTTTCGTCGTCCGCCACGTGCTTAAACGAATTGCGTGCTTCAGTGGATTTTCGTGTCACTGGCGCTTGTGCTGTTTGGGGCGCCGCTAATTGCTTCAAAAACTAGAGCTAACACTGTGTCTATAGAAGGACTGAAAAACAAAAGTTTGCTGAGAACGTAACCTGCTTTTTATAAGAGCAGATTTCCGTCTGCCTTTATAACAATTCCCGCGCTTCGAATAACTGGACTTCCGATGCAGAAGGGATTGTAAGATAATCTTCTCTTAGTAACATCATTTGTGACGGGGGATTCGATATGAAAAAGGCATTGCGTGCCTCAACAGCTTTTTCTCTTGCTGGTCTTTTGACCATTTCATCCTTTATGGGCCCTGTGACTGCCGCCTACGCTGTGAGCAACGTCCCGTCTGCGGACGCTGCCGTGGACGCTGCGACTGCAGACAATGATGGCGTGGCCTCGCGTGATGCGGGCTCTGTCGATGTTGGCGCTGCAGATGACTCATCGTCGGCAACGAACGTTGACGAATCGGCTGATGAGGATTTTGGCGTTGATGTATCTGAGAACTATCAGCAGGCTGAACCGGTCGATTCTTCTTTCCAATATGTATATCTTGCCTCCCCGAGCCTTCCCAGCGGGAGTGATCAGGTCGTTGCCTTTGCTACTCCCGATGACGACGATAGCCTTTCCTCCGCAACTCTCAACTATGTAAGTGCCAATGGGATTCAGGGGACTATTGAAGCATCTGGAACGGCTGACAATTCTGCTGCCTTTGTATTTGGCTCGACGTTGAAATCCAATACTTACTTTCTGACTTCGATAACCTATGTTTTGCGGGCCGATGACTCTGAGCATGAGTTGGATCTTTCCGACAGGGATTATTCGTTTACGGTCGTTGATAGCTCCGTGAGCTCCGAGGGCACTTCTGTTTACTATGCAGACGGTGATGGCAATGCCGTTGAGGCTCAATCAATCCAGCAGGCGTTGGAATGCGCTGATTCGCCTGATGGAGTATCTACCTACGCTGAGCGCTCCGCGCGTAATGTGGGGGTTATTGCACTTGACGCCGGACATGGCGGGGTGGATTCTGGCGCTCAGGGTAATGGCAAGAGTGAAGCCGACCTTACCTGGAAGATCATGACAGCCTGCAAAAATAAACTTGAAGCTTACGGCTTTAAGATCGTTCTTGCGCGCGAGCAGTCTGGCTACTATCCCAGCAATGATTATCTTTATCGCGTACAGCGCTGCATTGATCAGGGCGCGCAGGCCTTTGTTAGCTTTCACATCAACTCTGGGTCTTCTGGAGCTCACGGCGCAGAAGTTTATGCTCCTACCGCAAATGGCACCGACTACACGCAGGTCTCTGTTGAGCTTGCCAACAAGGTCATGAACAACCTTGCTGCTATGGGACTAACGTACCGCGGCGTATTTCAAATGGAGGTAGGCGACGAGTTCGCCGTTATCCGCTGCGCTCGCGAGCAGGGAATTCCAGGTATTCTTATCGAACATGGCTTTATCTCGAATTACGGTGATGTGGTCAACTATTTCTCGGACGATGGTTGCCGCCGTCTTGGCGAGGCTGACGCTGCCGCAATCATCGCGCAGTTCCCGCATCCCTACTCCGTCAATGGAATTTCCTTCTCGGAAGAACTGGGACATGCGGGGTCAACGGTAAAAATCGGTGTAAATGTTAGCGGCAAGACTGATGGCCTTAGATATAAGTTTGTTTGGCATAGGGCTGGGTCTGATTGGAGTGATTCCAATTGGGGTGTAATCGGTCAAGACTTAACTTCGCCGTCGATTTCTTGGACCCTGCCCCAGGCTGGTGAATATGAGATCTATGTTGATGTCATTGACTCCAATGGGTATGTGACTAGCACTTCTAAATACAAAGTTGTTAATTGGTCTCTTGAGTCGCTCGAAGTCTCGGGCGACGCCCGCTGCGGCAAGCCGGTCAAGCTGCAGGCCAAGGTGTCCGGCGACGCCTCCGGCCTCAAGTACAAGTTCGTCTGGGAGAAGGGCGGCTGGGCCAAGTGGGGCGTCGCCCAGCAGCCCTCCGCTTCCTCCTCCTGCGAGTGGACCCCGACCGAGCCGGGCGAGTACACCGTCTACCTCGACGTGATCGACGGCTCCGCCGAGAGGCACCTGACCCGCAAGGTCACGGTCGGCGAGCGCTACTCCGTCGAGTCGCTCGAAGTCTCGGGCTCCGCCCTCTGCGGCAAGCCGGTCAAGCTGCAGGCCAAGGTGTCCGGCGACGCCTCCGGCCTCAAGTACAAGTTCGTCTGGGAGAAGGGCGGCTGGGCCAAGTGGGGCGTCGCCCAGCAGCCCTCCGCTTCCTCCTCCTGCGAGTGGACCCCGACCGAGCCGGGCGAGTACACCGTCTACCTCGACGTGATCGACGGCTCCGCCGAGAGGCACCTGACCCGCAAGGTCACGGTGGAGGGTACTCCAATTATGGGAAGTCTGCAGACTTCAGTTGATGCTATGGTGAACTTATATGAATCAACAGGACATACATATCCCTCAGACGAATTTGTTTCAAAGGGAGCACCTACTATTCGTGATTTTTGTTCATTAATTGTCGAAGCCGCTGTTTCTGAAGGGGTTCGTCCGGAAGTTGTTTTTGCTCAGGCTATGCTTGAGACTGGATGGTTGCAATTTGGAGGTTCCGTAAAGCCGAATCAGTGCAATTTCGCCGGACTGGGCGCCGTCAATCAACAATCGGGAGGCGCTAGATTTGACGATGTATATCAGGGCTTGCTTGCCCAAGTCCAGCATCTTAAAGGATATGCTACTGGTGCGGCGTTGAATAACACTTGTGTGGATCCTCGATATGAAGTCCTTCAGTCTAAGGGTTTTCTCGGAGTTGCGCCATATTTGGAAGATTTAAATGGCCGCTGGGCTGTTCCGGGTGACACATATGGTCAGAATATTGCGCGCATTATTTCTTTAATTGGCTAATATCAATATGAATTCTCTAGGTCGACTGCGCTGGTTGTAGTCGACCTTACTTGTATGGTAAATCTTGGCCTTAAATTGTTACTTGCTAGCAATATTATGTTGGAGTGAACTATCGGGGAGGTTCTATATGCATTTCTTTAGAAGTAAGGCTGTCCGTGTCGCTTTTTTCTTCTTTTATTTCTGTTTGGCCGTAACTCCTTGCTTTGGTTTGAGTGAAGCGGGCCTGTCTCCATCACAGATTGAAGATTCAACACGGGCCGATGATTTAAGTGCAACTTCGCCGGTTTCAGAGGACTACTCTGTCGACGGCCTCTCGGCAAAGGCGTCCGATGGAGGGTCTCCTCTTCTGGGCGACCGCTGCTCGCTCGCCCTGACCGCGTCCGGCAACTCGGGCTCGGTCCGCTATAAGTTCGTCTGGGAGCAGGGCGGCTGGTCCAGGTGGGGCACCATCCGCCAGCTCGGGCCCGAGGCCTCCTGCGATTGGGTGCCGGAGGTCGCCGGCGACGTCAACATCTTGGTCGACGCCGTCGATTCGGCCGGCAACGTGAGGACCTGGAGGTTCCCCGTCAGGGTGGAGAGAAATCTATCTAACTTCACTTCAATAGATTTGAAATCTGATTCATCCAATTTGTGCGTAGGGGATACGCTTTCAATTACACCTCGGATTACCATCCGAAAGAATAATCAGATTTCATACAAATATGTTTGGATGCGGAACAACTGGGCTGAATGGGGTGTGATTGACTCCGGCAGAGGTAAATCCTCAATTGACTGGAGAGTCGATAAATCTGGCGCTGTCACCGTTTTTGTTGATGTTATTGATGAGGCCAACGATCAGACGATGACCTCGAAGACTGAATGCTCGATTGGCTCCGAGAAGTGGAATTACGAGTCCTTGAGTTCTTCTGCAACGCTTGTCAGGCCTAATGAAAGCACTGAGATCGATGCCAGATGCTCGGGTGATACTAATTACTTACAGTATAAGTTCGTCTGGAATAAGAATAATTGGGCTGACTGGGGCGTTGCTCAGCAGGGCACAAGTTCACACTTGCAATGGGCTCCAAAAGACGCCGGAGACTATGAATTGATCTGTGACGTTTCGGGGTCAGATGGAGTTGTCCAAACAAAAAGAACAATCATTAGCTGTTGGGATTTCTCGAGGATTACTGCAATTTCGACTGATGGCAATAATTCTTGGGGAGTTCGAGCTGATTTGGGAACGCTTGCAGCTGAAAAATCTGGGCAATTTCAGTTTAAATTTGTTTGGGCCAAGTCCGACTGGAGTAAATGGGGTGTTCTAAAAGAATTTTCCAGTGTGAATGACGCTTACTTCAATCCCTCTGCACTTGGATTGCAAGATGGTTATTACGATCTTTACTGCGATGTCTTGCTTCCTGATGGCACTCTCCAGTCGAAGTCGACTCAGATTTACTACAGCCCATTTGGTAGCTCAACGGTTTTGGGGGTTAGTCGTATTGGACTCGTCACTTGGCTTACGTCGCATCAATTTGATGGCTATTATTTAGGAACGAGATATTCCGGTGGCTTCTCTTATGATAGTTGCCTTTACCCAAAAGGTGCCCCGAGATGGGATGGCTATACTGGCATGAATTGCACTGGCTTCGTGGCTCATGCTTATGCTGCGGTTGGTGGCGATGTCAATCGTATTGCGCAGAATAATAATCACTCTCCTTGGGCTGGGGGGCCAGGCGGTGGCGGCTATATTAACGCTTGGAGATGGTATGGCTATGCTCGAGATTTGGGATGCAAAATGTATGAGTTCCGTACTGTCCAAGATATGCTAAATAGTGGTTATGCTCAAAAGGGAGATATTATCTTCTTTAAGACCGACGGATCAATCGACTGTCATATTGGGTTCTTCTGGGGAGATAATCCGCATGACAATAAAATGTGGCATCAAATTCTGCCTGGGAATTTAATCGGACCCTGCTTTAACAATGCGAACAAAGGAGAGGTTCGGCAATCGGTTGTTCTGATTAAATAGTGCTTTAATTTCTGAATGGTATTTGAAGCAACTAATTGTGAAACGGTGATTCTGATAAGTAGCGCAAGCAGAAGACTTACTGGCATAATAATTACATATGGTTATATACTGGCTCAGGCTTTAGTCGGCTTTGTATATGTTCCGATGTTGTTGCAAAACATTGGACAAGACGAATATGGACTCTATCAATTGATAGGTTCTATCATGTCTTATATAGTTTCCATTAATGGGATTTTGTCTGCCGGTGTTGGGCGTTTTTATTGCAAGTATATGGCAGAGGGCAAAAATGACTTAATGGAGAATACTCTCGCAATAGCTAGGCGTCTGTACTGGGTCCTATCTGTGTTCGTGATGCTAATAAGTTGCGTTCTCGCCGTGGTTGTTCGGTTTGTATATTCAGCCAGTTTTACAAACTCACAGCTTGATGAGTGTTCCGCAATGCTTGTTGTATTAGGGATCAACACAATTGTTATCATGAACAACACTATTAGCGTTGCGGCGATAACTGCTAATGAAAGGTTCGTTTTTTTGAAGGGCTCGCAATTGGCCGCCCTAATAGCTCAGCCTTTCATTGTGTATGGACTTACGACAATTTTTAAGAATGCATTAGCCGTATGTTTAGTTGTGCTTGTTACAAATGTGTTGTGCGCGGTGAGTCAGCGTTTGTTTGCTAAATATAATCTGCATATTAGTTTCAGATATCATGGCTGGGACATGAAACTGGCTAAAGGATTGCTATTTTTTAGCGGCGCGATTGTATTGGTGACGATTGCTGACCAGATTTTCTGGAAAACCGATCAATTAATTGTCGGCTATTATTTTGGTGCTGCCGCCGTTGCGGTATATTCTGTTGGATCTCAAATCTACACGATTTATATGACAATCGGTACGGCAGCCTCTTCAGTTTTTCTTCCTCGAGTTTCAGAACTGTATTGCCAGAATAAGGATATGTCTGAAATTTCGGATCTCTTCATTAAAGTCGGTCGCATTTCCTTTATCGTCTGCGGATTTGTTCTTAGTTTATTTATTGTTCTGGGAAAAGATTTCATCATTATTTGGGCTGGTAAGGACTATATAGACGCTTTCTATATCGCCTTGATCGTAATGGTTCCATTTACCATTGACTTAATTCAGAACCTGGGACTTACCATAATGCAGGTTGCGAATGTTTACCTGTATAGGGGGTATATGTATCTTGCGATTGCGCTTGTCAACGTGGTCGTGACGATTATACTGCTCAAGCTTATGGGCATAGTGGGCGCAGCAGTTTCAACAGCCATCGCTATGGTTATAGGTAACGGTTTCTGTATGAATTGGTATTATTCTGAAAAGCTTGGGTTGAACATAAAGAAATTTTGGCTTGAAATTGCCAAACTTTCCGTCTTGGTTATTGTCGGTACGGGGGCTTTGCTGCTGCTCTATAACCTAATTAAAAGCCTTTTATCTGGCCTTGTGGTGGTTTTGGTGTCAGCAATAATTTATTTCTTTATCTATTTCTTCTTGGTTTTGATGTTTGGGCTAAACGAATCCGAAAAGACGAGCATATCTGCATTTATCAAGCGATAATCTGCGACGCTTATTAAGCAGAATAGCCTAATGTACTTTCATTACTTTTATGACCAACCGGCTTGCCTGACATTTGATTATCGAAGGCTAAGTCGGTTGGTTTTACTACTCGGTGCCAGGAAAAATGAGCGATGACAACAGGGCGATTAGCTCAAGACTTTCAGTATCAATAGTTTTAGCTGTTCACAACAGCGTATTACTATTCGAGATAACAAATAGTGCTTATTCTTTGCCGCAAGGAACAGTAAATAGCTGTCAGGTCTGTAGGTGCTGCAAGGGACATCAGCTTTAATTGAGGGATTAAATAAGGCCTCTGAAATTGAAACAAAGTTACGTTTTTTGGTCTCATTATTGTCACTGAGCTCGTTGATCGATAGGAGATAAAGATACTGTTCCGTTCTTGTTTTCCATGCCAGCCTTTCTGTTTCTTCTCCCCAACGAGCAGCGATTTTCACTAGGCTTGAGGTGACGAAGGTTAAATCTGAAAGCTGTTTTTCCTTATAGCTGTGTGTTGCACTTTGTCCGTTTTGACAATTGTAATAATACAGCGCATCACTTATTTGTAAAACCGATCTGGCTGAATCGACTATGGGTATCATTTGCAGAAAATCTTCTGCAAAATCGATTCTCTTTGTATCGGTATTGCTTAAATCGTCAATCAGACAGTTTCTTTTGATTGCCTTTCCCCAAATTGAATTGAGTTTCCCTCGTGCCAAACATTTTCTGACTTCGGCGAGATCGTCACCTTCATAGATGCCAGACGGAAGGGCGGGATTGATAAACGGATCGTTTGAATAGTCTGGGTTTCTTGTATAGCTGAAACAGATTATGTCTGGATTGCACTTATCGATTTCGCGAGCAAGAATAGATAGGGTATCGAAGCGCAAAGAATCATCTGCATCAACAAAGACCAGGTAATCTCCGGCGCTTATCTCCGCGCCTTTTCGCCTGGCCTCATATACGCCCATATTATTTTGTCTAACGTAATGAGTATTGTTGTGAGATTCACAAAACACTTTGCAGACACTTTCAGTAGCGTCTGCTGATCCATCATTGATGAGAATAATTTCATAGCCGTCATATGTTTGTTGGTAGATGGATGATAGCGTTTCCGGCAAACTGGATGCCGCATTATATGCAGGGATAATAATTGAAAACAGCATTTAGTTCCTTTCCGTATTGGAAGAACAAGATGGTTAGTTAGAAAGCCCGTTTACAATGTCCCTGTATAAAATAAATTGACGCTTGGCAATGGCCTTCCATTGAAAGTGTTCAATTGCATACTTTCTAGCTGCATTTGCAAGTTTACAACGAAGTTCATCGTCATTGAACAGGGTGAGAATTGCGTTAGAAATGGCTTCGAGATCAGATTCTACACCGATTCCAATTCCTTTATTGTTCGCTGTTTCTTTCCATGTGGTTCCCTCGGTAACAATAATTGGGAGGCCATATGCTAGCGCTTCCAAAACAGACGTCGGGAAACCTTCAGTGCGTGAAAGTTGGATATAAAACTGCGATTTGAGAAAAGCGTCCGCTTTAGATTGACCATTAACTGGACCATTTAATAAAACAATATCGGATACTTGATTGTCGGCAATAAGTAGTTCCAGTTTGGCCATAGACCCATCTTCGTCTGGACCGTAGATGTAGATTTTAGCTCCGAGCCCTCTTAGCTCATCAGCAATTAGCGGCAGACTTTTGATCAGTAGATCAAGACCTTTGACCTCTATATCTAGGCGGCCAATAAAAAGCGCGATGCGGCTGTCTAAGTTTGAGGCTTTGGCTTTTGGGATGCTAACACCATTTGGAATAATGCTTGCTTTCCTATGTTTAAAGCCGTTTGAACTCATCGCCTCTTTTTCCGATAGAAAATGGATACAATCAGCATTGCGAATAAAGGCGTTATAGAAGAAAACGTTAAGCAATTGTTTAGCTAAATGATGCTGTTCTTGCGCCACATATGTTAGAGACCCATGTGGTGTGATGATGTATGGGATCGCACGTCTTCTGAGCCAATGGCTTAGTTTAATGTGATCCGGCCTATATATCTCATGAAATATTACGAGTGACGGATTGCAAAACGGTTCAGGAATTTTTTCTATGCATGACTGAAAGAAGACGGGATATTTCGCATCTTTAGGTCTGTAGTTTGTAAGATTTAATAGAGCTATATTCATTTCCTTTATTTCTGACTGCTCATTTAGGTATTGAGGCACCACTGTAGACACGCCAGAAGCGAAATCACTTGTAATATATGCCACATGAAGGACTATTAAACTATCGGTAGTTTTCATTAGCGTTTGCTCCCGCAGCGGTGTTGGAGGTTTTAGTTGACAGATTCACAGTTGGTTTCAGTGCTCATGCCTTGTTATAGGGAGAGCGCCAAAGATTTTACTGAGGCACTAGCGTCTATTTTAAAGCAGACCTATCATCGAATCGAGGTGGTTGTTGTTTTTGATAATCCAGATGACAACACACTTTACGATATTGCTCAAAACTATAGCTCTCATGACAGCAGGATTTGCCTCGTGAGAAATGAACGCAATCTTGGTCTTGCTGCATCTTTGGAAAGGGCGTTCAAGGTCTCACGCGGTCAGTATATCTGCCGAATGGACTCAGATGACATTTCTGAGGCGCAGCGCATTGAACGGCAGTTGTCGTATCTTGAAGAACATGAGCTTGACCTAGTGGGTTCTTATTTGAACGCCATTGACGAAGACGGTAGTCAATTATATCTCGTTGATTCAATTCCAAGTTCGAGTGAAGGCGTTAGGCGTTCTCTTATGATTAGAAATTGCGTACCTCATCCGAGTTGGTTTGGAAGAAGGTCTGTATTTGAAATGGGGTATCGGTCTGTTCCGCTAGCAGAAGATTATGACTTACTGTTGCGTGCCGAGCTGGAAGGGTTCACTATTGGAAATGTTCCAGAGGCGCTCATTCGATACAGAATGACTGTTAATAGCATTTCGCGTAGCAATTTGTATAAACAGTTCGTTGTTTCTCAGTGTTTACGTTCAGCTTTCAAAGAGGGTCGATCACTGGATGTCGATAAGATTGATACAATCGTCGCCGAGCGGTTCGATCAGCGACGAGCTGAGAACTATCTAAAGGCAAATACATTATTTAATAATGGGTTGAGAACTATTCATTCTGGTAATCGAGCAAAAGGTATTTCCCAATTGCTTCAAATCCCATTTTGCTCTAAGTCGTATTTAATGAATGTCATTAATATGGCGCGTGTGGTTGCAATTAAAACTTTTGAGAAAACCTCGTAGTTGTGCACCTACGCTTAGAGAGACATGGCGTAACCATGCCGTTCGACACTCGGAAGATTGCTAGCTTTGAAATCTAGGGCGAGGTTTGTTGTGGGGTTCTCGATGCCGTGTGCACCATTCGTGGTTGATTTCCGATCTCAGTCGAACACACTGCGCAGATAGTCCGTACCTGCGGCTAACCGAACGCCCCCGCGGCCCCCATGGACCCCGGGGGTGCCGTTTCCCCAGTTGAAGGAACGGTGGATATGTGTTCGATAGGTCCGGTGGCCATTCTCCGCCCTCAGTTTGGCACCTCTTTCCAGACTCAGCCGGACGGTCGGTCCGCCTATTCCGTTTTGCCTTCAGGCTAGGCCAGCGGGGCGTCGCGCCTCTCTGCGCGCGCCCTCTCGATGAGGCTCGGCGTCAGGTCGAGTCTTCCGATGGGCACGTCCTCCTGGCCGTAGGCGTCTAGCAGCGCCTCCGCATCGCCGCCGAGCATCGCCCTGGAGGCGCGCGGGCGTCCAGCTCCAGCATCTTCTGGACCGTGTCCCTTTCGTGACTGGTGAGCCTGCCGTAGACACTCGGGGCCGCCTTCTCGGAACCCTTTTTTTCTTTCCGGACATGCCGTCCTTCGAGTTCCTGGGGCCAACCGGTTCGGCTCTCAGGGTAACGGGTTCCCACATTCATCCGTACATGTGCGGATGAATGTGGGAAGTGTTCGGATTAAGTTGATAATCAAGGGTGCACCATTCGTTGTGTCTATTTAACCATTTGTATATCTCTCGCTATAATAATGAGAAAAACTAGAGATCGGTTTATGTGTATATGACACCCAAAACTCTTATCGCTATTCCTGCTTATAATGAGGAGGAATGCATAGAAAAGACGATATGCGAGCTCAGGCAAATTGCACCTGAGTTTGATTTTGTTGTTATCAATGATGGGTCTCGAGATCGAACGCTAGCTATCTGCAAGGATCTTGGTTGTGACATCATTGATATGCCCATTAACTGTGGTTTGACCGTTGGGTTTCAGACGGCTGCGCGTTATGCGGTTGATCATGGATATGACTATATGGTTCAGTTTGATGCTGACGGCCAGCATTGTCCGGAATATATAAAGGTCCTTGTTGATAGGGCTCAATCTGATGGATCAGATATTGTCATTGGCTCTAGGTTTGTAAGCGTGCGCAAAGACAAGACGCTTCGCATGATCGGCTCGCGTATGATTACGGTGCTAATAAAGATTCTGACAGGCAAGAGGATCAGTGACCCCACGTCTGGATTTAGGCTATTTGGGCGGGATATTCTTAAGAAATACTATTACGACAATACCTTAAATCCGGAACCAGAATCTCTCGCTCTCTTTTTGAAGCAAGGGTATTCCATTTCAGAGGTACAGGTTAAGATGCGTGAGCGTCAAGGTGGCGAGAGCTATCTTAACCCTGTTAGGTCTATGCAGTATATGGTTCGTGTTTTCGTTACGCTCCTTGTCGTTCAGTGGTTTAGGTGATCCATTTGCCGGTCTCTCTTCGTATTTTGCTTCTTGTTTGCGCTGTTTTGGTATTCGTGTTCGTATTGCGCAAATTAAAAAAATCCCAAATGCAAGTTTTGGATTCTCTGTTTTGGCTGCTATTCAGCGTCAGTTTTGTAATTTTGGGCGTTTTTCCACAAGTTGCAATGTGGCTTTCAAGTCTATTTGGTTTCATGTCGGCTTCTAACTTCGTGTTCCTTTACGTTATTGCCGTTCTTGTGGTCCGTGATTTCTGTAATTCTCTTCGCCTCTCTCGACAGGAAGAGCGTTTAAACTCACTTGTTCAGGCTGTTGCGTTAAGTAGGGAGAAGGAAAAGTAGGCTATGCGTTTCGCTTTAGCGTATAAATCATCTCGATGTGAATGTTCCTACTTATATTACTTTCAACAGTTGTGAACAGTGCTTGGTGCCCATACTTGTCATCCAGACGACTGGGAACGATTCTTCTAGGGCCCTTGCAGCTTGATTTGGATAAAGGTGAATTAGCTCCGTGTTGTCTCGATGCGTAAACCAAAAGCAAATAATGAAAGCCGTCTTCGTTGCTCTTCTCTTTATTGTCGAGCTTCTGTGCATGAAGCACTTTTATGTGAACCACTCTGTCTCACAGCTGTTTGTTTTAGCGCTCTATTGCGTCGTTGTAGATGTTGCCATTTGGCAATCATATTGTGTCTTCCTTTCCTCAGATGATGAAAAAAAGCGTGACAACTGTTCTGGTCGCTGCGCTCAATTATTAGTCCTGTTGCTTGCGGCATTTGCTGTGGCGGTCATCTGGGAGGGCTGTACCGTTCTTGGCTCGCCGGCTTCTCATTTCTCGAATATTGCTGACTGGAATAAAAAGCGGCTCATATTCTTTTTTCTGATTTCCTATTGCGCAATACTCTATTTATTCCAAAGTGGCTTTTCTCTGAAAGCGTTGTTCCATTCTGCTTCGGCGAGGGTCAAGGCTACCGACTACGTTTCCCTGCTGATTATCGCATTCTTTATTGTTTTTGGCTGCTCTACGATTGCATTCGTGAATGGGTTCATTAATGCTGTTGTTTATTTCCTGCTGGTAATCATAACTTCGGTTTTCACGGCTTGCTCGCGCATTCGAAAGAGAAACTCTGCCCTTCCTGTTGCTTTCTTTATCGCTGCATTCTCAATTGGTGTTTTCCTTGTGGTGAGCACTCCGATAACGACGGGTATTTCATGGGATGATCAAATTCACTATTCCAATGCCCTTTCGACATCTTATTTATTTGAAACTCAAAAAACTGATACGGATATTAAATTTACTGACGAAGCGGTCCGTCGTGCACAGGGCTATGAAGAGCCCTCTCTTTCCCATTTTGATCGAGCGGAAATTATTGAGCATGCTAGGCAGTTGAATGGCTCCTATAGATCTGATATCGCTTCTGGTCATGTGCAAGTTAACAAGCATGAAGAATTCGTTTATACGCTTAGCAGCATTGGGTATATTCCATCGGCAATTGGCCTTTGGCTCGCTCGCCTTCTGCATTTCGATTTTTCTTCTATGATTCAATTCGCTCGGATTTGCAATTTATTTAGTTACTGTCTTGCAATTGCCATTGCAATCAAGGTCACGCCCTCAAAAAAGGGACTATTTGCTTTTGTGGGAATGCTGCCAACTTCGATCTTTCTTGCGTCATGTTTCTCATATGATGCATGGCTCATTTCGTTTATCATTCTCGGTTTTGCTTATTTTTTGAGGTATGCATGGGGTGATTTAAATGAATTTACAGTTCGCAATATAGCACTCGCATTTTTATTTACCTTTTTAGGACTCGCAGTCAAAGCTGTGTATTTTCCGATAATCGGTCTTTTCTTTATGGTTCCGCGTAATCGTTTTGCGGGCTCGAAGCAACGAGTTCATTACTATGCCGCCGTGTTTGTTTTGGGCTTGATTGCTTTTGCCTCATTTGCGCTTCCGTTCTTGTTTTCAACGGCCAGCGGATCTAACGTTGGCGATATGCGAGGCGGCTCCGATGTTAACTCTGGTCAGCAAATCGCTTTCATTCTCGCCGATCCATTGCGCTACGCGGAAATACTCGCCAATTATTTTTCAACTTATTATTTAAATCCGATAACCTCTTCTGGATATGCATTGAACTTTGCATACCTTGGATCGCTTGCTGCTCAGATTTCTGTAAATGTAATCCGTGGGTTGGTTCAGGTGCTTCCAGCTGTTTGCCTATTGTTGTTTGGGCTTTTTTCGGCCGATTCGATTAGCGTTAATCATATTGGTCTCGCACAATTTCTTTGGGCCTCATTTGTGTTTTTGTTTACGGTGATTTTGGTGGCAACTGCACTTTATGTGTCTTTTACTCCCGTTGGATTGGGGACAGTTAATGGTTGCCAGAGTCGTTACCTTTTGCCACTTCTGGTTCCGTGCCTATCGTTTATCCTTAACCAAAGTCGCTTGGTCTTTGGGGACAGCAAACGATTCATATTGATATGCCTCGTATTCCCGTTTACTTTGGCTACGATTTGCGAGTTTGTTTTAGTTGTTGGAAAGTGTTGCTGATATGGGCATAGTTTTTAATACCGAATTTAACAATAAGCTAAATTGCCGTGGCGACGGCAAGCTATATCTACTGTATGAAGCCGCATCCGTTTTTCCTGATGCTGTTGAGTCGCAATCACCTAATGGGCAAATTCTGCCCGCAAGAATCATTCCTATTTCAGAGACTGAATTTGTTGCTGTTCTTGCCGATTTTGGTGTCGACCAATCGCTGTCTTTCTTTAGCGGAGATAATGTAATTTACCAGCGCCGCATCAATCCTGGCAAGTTTTCGATTGAGTCGAAAGTTAACGGCTTGCTGCGCGCGGAGCATTGTGGACAATTTCGCAATATTGACCGTTCTGGCGTGCATGCGCTCGCTTCTATCCAAATTGAGAGCTTTATTCCCTGCGTTGATGGCGTAATCGTTAGAGGTGTTCTTTCGGGTACTGATTACCTTGAGGGTGATCGTATTGTCGCTTTTAATGAAGAAGCCTGCGTTGTTGGGGAATCTTTGTTATTTAATAACTTAATAGCCGATGCGAATCCTGGTCTAATAAATTTCTCTCTTCATATTCCTGAGGTCGGGGATAGCCTGTGCATTTGCATACACAGGGCTTCTGGTCATCTAGATACGTTTATCAATCTAAAGAAAGATATGCTTAAAGAGCTTTTGGATGAGGCCGATCGGAATCATGCGTGTGCATTCGATCAACCCCGTTATTTGTCCTGGTTTTTTGGGCGCAGATTGACTGGATCCGATTCGCGGGCACAAGCACAAATAAGACTTGCATACCAGCCCTTGTTTTCAATCATCGTTCCTCTATATAAGACTCCCTTGAATTTCTTCAGGGATATGGCTGATTCTGTGATTGCTCAGACGTATTCGAATTGGGAACTCATCCTGGTTAACTCTACGCCAGATTACGATGGACTTAGCGACTTGGTTTCCGAGTACGTGACTGCAGACTCTAGAATTACAGCGACTGATCTTGAGGGCAATCTAGGCATCACTGAGAACACCAATGTCGGAATTAAGATGGCCAAGGGAGACTACCTTTGCTTTTTCGATCATGATGATGTTCTCGAACCGAATATCTTGTTTGAGTATGCACACGCTCTAAATCAAAATTCGGATATTAATCTTCTCTACTGTGATGAAGATAAGCTATTGCCTGATGGGTCCTTGGCTCATCCTACTTTTAAGCCGGATTTTAGTCTTGATATGGCTCGAGACAATAATTATATTTGCCACCTTCTTACTATTAAGAGGGCATGTTTAGACAGAATTGACCTTTCTAACAGCGAGTTGGATGGCGCCCAGGACCATGCCATGGTGCTGAAGATTGCCGAACTTGGTGGGACGATCCATCACGTTCCTAAAATCTTGTATCACTGGAGAATAAGCGAGAATTCGACTGCGGGTAATTCCGATAGTAAACCCTATGCAACCCTCGCTGGAATAAAAGCTGTTCAGGAGCACCTTGATAGATGCGGTATCAAGGCGACTGTGGTCAATTCTCATAATCGTGCTTTTCGTTATAGCCCCATTTATGATGTTCCTTCATCTGAGTCCTGTTCATTAATCGTTACCACCCGCGGCAATTCTTCGGTTCTTTCGACTCTTGTATCTTCAATCAATGACACCGATTTTGATGATCTTGAAGTCGTTTTCGTGTGCTCGCAGGAAGCGGAAGCTGCTGTTAAGCAATCGAGCTCTGGACTTCGTTGCCGCTATATCGTTCACGCGCTTGATGACCCCTTTAATATATCTGTGTGGAGAAATGCCGGTGCTCTCGCCGCGCGTGGCGAGCAACTCGTCTTTATTCATGACGATATTCAGGCACTAGACTCCTCGTGGCTAAAGACTCTCGTCGGTTTTTCTCAACGAGAGGATGTTGGCGTCGTTGGAACAATGACGTGCGATCTTGACGGCATTGTGCAGCAGGCAGGCCTGTCTTATGTTGGAGAATCAATCGTCAACCTGTCGCAAGGCATTCATCGCTCTTCTCCTGGCTATATCTATATGCCATTGACCGTAAGGGATGTATCGGCGGTGAGTGGTGTCTGTTTAGCTATTTCACGCGAACATTTTAATCGTCTGGGTGGTTTTGATGAGTCGTATCTTCTTGACTATTCGGATGTTGATATTTGCTTCAAGTCTTCTCAAGCTGGGTTAAAAGTGATCTATACACCAGAGGCATGTCTCTACCATATGGCATGTGTTGACAAATCCCTTGATAGTAAATCTCGCTCTCATAAGCATTTTGAGGATAAGGCACGATTATTGCATAACTGGTCCGAGCGTTTCTCTGAGGGAGATCCATGGTTCTCCGTTAACTTTTCTCGAGATCCCAAGCGCGCAGCGTTATATAAGTTCGATCCTTTTGACTACGAAGCGATTTGAGTGCTTTAAATGAAACAAATTGCCTGGATAATATCTCCGCCGGCAAAGGGTTCTGGCGGCTTTCGAACCATCTGCAGCAAGGCTTCCTTTCTAGATTCTCGCGGATATGAGAACTACTTTTACATTATGCCGGGCTGTGAAGCATACAAAAGTGCTCATAGAGTTCAGACCGAAATAAAGGATTGGTTTGGTTATTCGCCTAAAGAAGTTCGTGTGGCTCCGAGTGTGCCCGAGGATTTTTTTGCAGTAATCGCCACCGCTTGGAATACGGCGCACTTTGCATCTATGCAGAAGTGCACCCATAAGTTCTACTTCATTCAGGATTTTGAACCTTGGTTCTATCCGATGGGGGAGATGTATCTAAATGCCGAAGCAAGTTATCGTTATGAACTAAACCCCATAACAATAGGCAGATGGCTTTCTAAAAAAGTTGAACCCTATTATTCGCATGAAGTCCCATATTGTGATTTTGGCGTTAGCGATATATATACTGCGCAGGAACAAAATCTAAGCAGAGAGTATGCCGTCTGTGCTATTTATCAATCCAATAAGGATCGGCGTTTGTCTGGCATGTTGCTTGATGCAATTAAATTGCTTCTCAAGCTAGACGATGCAGTTGTCGTATATTTATACGGCGAAGACGCAATGCCTCCCATTCGTGATCCACGTGTACGCAGCCGCGGCATCTTGACCGCTGATGAATGCGCCTCGCTTTATGCCAAGTGTGTTGCCGGCGTATCGTTGAGCGTGACTAATCCCTCTCGCCTGCCTTTCGAAATGCTTGCATCGAAGCTCTCGGTAATTGAAATAAACCGTGAGAATAATCTACTCGACTTTCCGGAGGGCACCATCCACCTCGCTGAGCCCTCTGCTTGCGGCATTGCTTCTTCTATTCTTGAGGCTCTTTCAGGCTCAAAATGCGATTCGCCTAATCGATTTAGCTGCACGTCGATTGAGCGTGAAAATGAAATGTTCTTCGAGGCCTTTACACGTTATCTGAATGAAGAGCCATCCTTGGTTAGCGGGAAGTCCGCCTTCGGGAATGTGCTAAAAACCGAAGAACTAAGTAAGGTCTTCTTGCTCAGCGATCATCTCGCTGATGCTCGATTGCGATCGTCTGCCATGTCTCAAACGCTCATTCAAGCTTCTTCTGTTGATTTGACTGTGCGTTTTGAGTCGTCTTTGATGCCTGTGGATGTTCGCGCGGCAGTTTGGTGTGCCCTTGATCAGTCTGATATTCGCTGGATTAGTCTTGAATCTAGGGACGGTCTTTTTGCGGGGCATGTTCCGCTGTTTTTAAATGATGATGAAGAGGCCTATCTTCGCATTCATATATACTCTTTTGCGGAAGACGGCAAGAATCCGCTTTGTGTCGCCGAGCTAAGCCAACTAGTCTGTCTTTCGCCTTCTCGCAACGCTCATCCTGTTGTTCGTTCGGTTGAAAGTGGCGCATGCAGCGTGTCTGCCGTTTTTAACCTATCTGATGATTATTGTGAACCGTTTCAGCCTTCTGCTTCGACGGGCGTCGAAGGCGGTCACGGTGCTCTACTCAAACGTTTATTTCGGAGAAACTAATGGCGCGCTTTAACCAATGGACTCAGCTACTTAAAGCCTCTGCGACATCGCGCAGGCACGATGAAAAATCCGATGGTGTTAAGCAAGAACGCTATCTCCTTTTGGATACGGCTATGGGAAGCGAGAACTCTGGTGACCATGTGATCATGGATGCCTGTGGCTGTATCGCGGATCAAATCTTTGGCGGTGCGTTGCCCCATGTGGCAACGCACTATTATTCCAAAGAGCTTGAAATGTATCCTGAATACGTAAAGCTGTTGTGCGGCACCAATATTCTGTATACGCATATGGCTGATCAGCAGCAATGGGCGCTTGCCAAGCGGTTGGGCAATAATAGAAATGTTGTTTTGTTCGGCGTGGGCATGTCTGATATTGGGGTGGACGATGCTATCGACGCCTATACAAAGAAGTTCTATAAAACCTTGCTATCCGATGAATATCTTCATAGTGTTCGAGATGAAATGACTAAGAAGAGGCTTAACTCTATTGGCATAGAGAATGTTCTTAATACCGCATGTCCGACCATGTGGTCGTTAACCCCATCTAGGCAACTCGAGATATCCTCTAAGCGTTCTAAAAACGTTGTTACGTCAATTACCGATTATTGTTTCGATGCGGAACGTGACCGTAAGATGCTGGAATTGCTGTCGTCGGAATACGAAAATGTAACGATTTGGATTCAAGGAAGCCATGATGTTGATTGGTGTCTTGATCAAATAGTCGATCTGAAGCAATTTAATGTCATAGGCCCCAATATCGAAGAGCTTAATCGTGTAATTGAAACCGAGGAGTTTGATTATGTGGGGACGCGTCTCCATGCGGGCATCCGCTGTTTAAATGGAGGACATCGCTCTCTAATTATTGCAATTGATAATCGAGCCCGCCAGATCGGTGAAGACACGGGACTTCCCGTTCTTGAACGCGAGGACGGCTATCTCCATAAATTAGCTGATTGGGTAAACTATCCCGTTAAAACTGAGATTAATCTTCCCTGGACGAGCATCGATAAATGGAAGAAACAGTTTAATTAGCTGTATTCCTTGGCTATTGCTTTCCCTATTTCTTATCGTGTGGTGCCTTTGGCGTTTCTCCGATTATCCAACCCATATTTGTGGCTCGAATTAGATTCGTCAACATATAGGCGACTGATCCAAATCCAATCAGGTTAATTGCTGCCATCGCCATTGGGGCTATGTTGGGCCAGTAGGTAAAAGAAATGTAAACCAGTGGAGAATGAAAAAGATATATTCCCATACTGTTTTTGCTAATCTTTTCGGTTAGTAGGTTTGCCTTTTGGGGGATGACACAATAAATTGATGCAAGCGCCATGCAAGTAAGGGCGGTGGAAGCAATGGGGGGCACCACTTGTTTTAGTAAGTTTACAAGGAATAATAGTATTAGGACTATTGATATGCTTTTACGCCTTTTATAGCTCTCGAACCATTTGTTTGCTTCCAAGTAGTGGATTGTTAGGGCAAGCGCAAACCATATTGCATTTGCTTCTGCCAAATTGATATATCTGTTCGCTGATGGTATTCCAAAATGGTAAAGATAAATTGAAGCGCCGAAAACTATCGGAACCTTAAAACTTGTTAGAGGGCTCTTTTCGAGTATTTGAAAGATGCACGACGTGGCTGCTGTAATGAAAAAAAGAGTCGGGAGAAACCAAAGGTGACCGTTGTCTTCGCCCAACAGAATTGATTTAAAGATGATGTGCGGTACAGTTAGGCCATTGTAATAGGGATACTTAACGAGCATCCTGATGGGGAAGAGCCAACATATGTTAGCGCCGGAATAATTTAGCCAAATATAGTCGGCCGAGATTGACCAATCCCGGCCGACCCATTTTAGCCAACACGCCCGCATCTATGACTTTCCTATCGCATTCCTACATCCCCTCGGGCTGGATCCCCCTCACCTTCACCGCCTGGGGGACGGCCTCCACCGAGTAGGTGTCAAGCTCCCTGCCGCGGTAGCTCGGGCCCCGCATCACGAACACCGACGCCTTGTCGAACAGCCTGTCGAGGGCGCAGAGGAGCGTGTCGTCGCCCGTGAAGAACTCATCCCACCCGCTCGGGGCGATGTTGCTCGTGAGGACCATCGCGTTCGGCCCCTCCTTCTCGTAGCGCCTGTCGACGACATCGAAGAACAGGTCGGTGCACGGCCTGTCGTAGACGCATCTCCCCACCTCGTCAACGATGAGGCACGACGGCTTGACGAGCGAGGAGACGACCCGCGAGGTGTTTCCCCGCTGGACGGCCTTCTGGAACCTGTCCCTGAGCTCGGTCGCCTTTATGTAGTAGGTCTTGAGCCCCCGCATGCAGCACTCGCGCCCGTAGGCCTGCGCGAGGTGCGTCTTCCCTATGCCGCCGGGCCCGACGAAGGCGACGTTGCGGTGCGCGTAGAGGTCGGCCAGCGACGGGAGCTTGCCCAGCGCGGCCGCGTCCCGGCCCTGGATCCTGGAGAAGTCGAAGCCCTCGAAGGTCTTGGGCTCGCGCCTGGGCAGCCTGCTCAGCCTCAGCAGCGTCTCGATGGAGGCGAGCCTCCTCTTCTCCGCAAGGTAGGAGAAGGTGGCTGCCACGGCGGCCATCTCCCCGTCGCCGAGGTCGAGGTCCGAGGCGAGGGTCGCGAGCTCCTCCGCCCCGACGGCGATCCCGAGCCTCGACGCGGCGTCGCTCGCGAGCTCGTAGGGGCTCGCCCCCGCGCCCGCCATCATTCGGCCCTCCCGAAGTCGAACCTCTCGAAACCGGGTTTCGTCCTGGGCGGGGCGATTTGCTCGACCACGGTCCCCACCGGCTGGGTCGGCAGCTCCTCGGGCTGCGCCGGCGATGTCTCCCACTGCCCCTCGCACCAGCTGTCGGCGCCGGTGCCGACGGCGTGGGCGACGAGCTCGCGGGAGAGGTCGTCGCTGTATATGTGCACCACGCGCCCCTCCCGGTTCACCCTGCACTCGCGGCGGGCGTACCAGTAGGGCACGCCGTAGCGGTGCCCCTCGAAGCTCACGAAGCCGTCGAAGGAGATCTTCCGGCGCGGGCACAGGTACCGCTCGACCTCGGCCGTGACCTCGAGCGGCCTGGTGTTCGCCGAGCACGCCGCCTCGTGCTCGCGCATCGGGACGCATGCCGCCGCGCGCCGCCAGCGGCCTCCCTGCTCGGCGCACCAGAGGGCGGCCTCCCGGTTGAGGGCGTCAAGGTCGGTAAAGGACCTTCCCGCGAGGAAGTTCCCCTTCACGAAGCGGACGAGCCTCTCCACCTTGCCCTTCGTATAGGGGTGGCGCGGCCTGCACAACCTGGTGCGGAAGCCGACGACGCCCATGAACTCGGCGTAGTCGGCCTGCCAGACGGGCCGGCCGTCGGCATCGCGGCGGACGACCACGCTCTTCATGTTGTCGGTGAGCACGGTCGCGGGCACGCCCAGCGCCGAGAACGCGTGCAGCATCCCGATGAGGAGGTTCTCCTGGCGCGCGTTCGGGAAGAACTCGACGTGGGCGCCCCCGCAATGGTGGCAGACCATGGCGAAGCAGGCGATCCGCGCCCGCTCCCCGCCGGGGCGCTCGACCGCGACGAAGCCCCAGTCCATCTGGTAGGCCTCTCCGGGCGCCGTCCTGAAGCGCTGGCCGCGGCAGCCCTGCGGGGCCGCCTGCCGCCTCTTCGCGGGCACGAGGTCCCGGTGCGCGGCGATGTAGGTCTTCACCGTGGTGAGGCCGCCGGCGTAGCCCTGGCCGAGCAGCCGCTCGAATATCACCTGCGAGTTGGTGACGCCCTTCCGCAGGAGGTCGTCCACCAGGCCGGTGTGGCCGGCGAGCACGCCCGGCGCGGCCCTCCTCCCGCTGTTCCCGTGGGGCAGGGCCCTGAACCCGTGTGCCCTGACCGTCCTCGCGCGGGAGCGGGTGAGCCCCGTCCTCCTGCAGAACTCCGCGAGGTTGCATGCCTGCGGGTCGAACCCGTCGCCCTCCTCCGCGGCCATCTCCCGGAGCGCCGCGTCTATAATCTCCTGTAGGTCATCGTGTCTCTCGTTCACCTCAATGGTCCTCCTAACGCCGGCGTGTTGGCACCACCAGCGTAGTGGCGGCGGGGAGGCACGGTGGCCATTATTCGGTGACCGGGATTGGTCAAAATCGTTTGACTATTAGCGGCTAAAATCGCCCGGCGCTAACACATATTCCAATCATGATATAGGGGATAATTAAGCGTTGGGCTTTTTTAATGATCTGACTGATAAAATCGCTTGATCGATTCCAGCTCCATAAAAAACAAAAGCCAGACAACGAAAAGAACAAGGGCATCTGGATTCCGTTTATTAAGAATTTGAGATTATCCAACAGAATTGATTTTTGTTCAGTTGGATAATATCCCCACGCACTTGAATACAGAATAATGCTGTGGCCTAGGACTACAAGGAATATTGCAAGGGCCCTCACGTTCGTTATGTCGTCTCTACGGGTTGTGTCCTTGCGGTTGTTCATCAATTGCTTCTTTCGTTAATATTGAGAAGGATTAACTTAATAGAATATCAAACTCTTACTAACCGCTCGATTTATAACTATTTTCGATTGTAGAGGACGGATTATATGAAAGGCATCATCCTCGCCGGCGGGTCCGGCACCCGCCTGTACCCGCTCACGCTCGTGACCTCCAAGCAGCTGCTGCCGGTCTACGACAAGCCCATGATCTACTACCCGCTCAGCACCCTCATGCTGGCGGGCATCCGGGACATCCTGGTCATCTCCACGCCGACGGACCTGCCCAACTTCGAGCGCCTGCTCGGGGACGGCTCGCGCTACGGCGTGAGGCTCTCCTACGCCGAGCAGCCGAGCCCGGACGGCCTCGCGCAGGCGTTCACCATCGGCGAGGAGTTCATCGCCGGCGAGCCGTGCGCCCTGGTGCTCGGCGACAACATCTTCTACGGCAACGGCCTGTCGCGCCACCTTACGCGCGCCGTGCAG
>SKEF01001209.1_pt1 | contig 23576 bp, 20 predicted proteins | sample 4826691 | NCBI WGS metagenome assembly SKEF01 (sample SAMN11008816, study PRJNA524170) | human gut metagenome | biome: Human fecal sample; material: Feces; isolation source: fecal sample from pouch patient p23, p27 | host: Homo sapiens | place: Israel: Tel-Aviv | collected 2016-08-24
GCCGCACCCGAATCCTGTATTGGGCCTCTTCGCAGGATCAGGAGTAACCAACCCCAACCTCGGGAGTTGCCTCTATGCTCACTGAACTTACTTTCGCGATCCTCAAGTACGGCTTCCTCGTACTGCTCTGGATCTTCGTGGCCTGTACGGTGCGTTCGCTGTACAGGGATGTGGAAACGCTCAGCCCGCGCAAGTCGCGGGCTCATCGCCGTAAGGAGCGTCGCGCGCGCAAGGCCGTCGAAGCGCCCGCGCCCGTGGCCGTCCCGGCACCAGTCGTCAGCGCCACATCAAGCGCCAAACCCACCTTGCTGGTCATCATCGATGGCCCCCTTGCCGGCAGTTCCGTCCCTTTGTCCGGCAACACCATCACGCTTGGCCGTTCCGCTTCGAACACCGTGGTTCTGGACGACGAATTCGTCTCGTCCCACCATGCGCGCGTCTATACGGATCCCGCCACCGGCAAGTGGGCCATCGAAGACCTGGGTTCCACCAACGGCACTGTGGTCAACCAGCAGCGTCTGAACGCTCCGATGATTCTCGGATCGCGCGTTCCCGTACGCATTGGCGCAACCACCTTTGAATTGAGGTGACCCGTTTGCCGACTTCTCCCGCTTCACAACCGCTGTTCATGTATTCCACCGTCGTTTCCGATGTGGGTACCGTACGTTCCAACAACCAGGATTCCGCGTTCGCCGGCGAGCATCTGATCGCCATCTGCGATGGCATGGGAGGCCATGCGGGAGGCGACACCGCCTCCACCATCGCCATCCGTTCATTGGCGCATATCGAGCAAGACAACGTGCAGGGCGATGTCCAGATTATCGCCCACATGATGGAAACCTCGGTTATGGCCGCGCATGACGCGATCGTTGGCAAAGCGAAGCGCGAACGTCGTCTCGCGGGCATGGGCACCACCGTCACGTCGGTCGCATTGGTGGCCGGATATTGGGTTTTGGCGCATATCGGCGATTCCCGCGCATATCTGCTGCATGACGGCCGTCTGATCCGCATGACGTCCGACCACAGCTACGTGCAGCATCTGATCGACACCGGCCGCATCAGCGAGGCCGAGGCGCGCAACCATCCGCAGCGCAACGTCGTGATGCGCGTTCTGGGTGATTTCGATATCGATTCGAGTCCGGACATCGCCATACGCAAGGCACATCCGGCCGACCGCTGGCTGCTCTGCTCCGACGGTTTGTGCGGCGTGCTTGAGGATTCCACATTGCAGGAGGTGCTGTCCGCCTGCTCCGATCAGGAGGAGTGCGCGCAACAGCTGGTTTCGATGGCGCTTCGTGCCGGCAGCACCGACAACGTCACCGCGGTCATCGCCGACGCGACGCTCGCCCTTGACGCGGACGCGTTCGATCTGCCGCATCAGACGCCATTGGTTGGCGGCGCGGCCAGCGCAAGCCTTGAACCGATCGCCGACATCATCAACGAGCCGGTCGCATCCGCTCCCGCACTGCGCGAGGGCAAGAAGTCGCCGGCCGCCCGTGCCGCAGCACTGCGCAACGGCAAGAATCCCAACGAGGACGACAATCCTCCGGAACAGCGCGTGGCGCAACCGTCCACGGTACGCGAGGAGAACGGCGACCGCACCAATCCCGACACCGGTGAAATCCCCGTCGTACAGAAGGACGACGGCCGCATTTCCGCCGATCCGAACGATCCGGAAGTCGCCAAAGCCATCCGCAACGAGCATATCGAGCAGCGCAAAACGAAGCGCACGCGCACCCGACGCAACCGTGTGATCGCCATCATCGTCACCATCGTGGTACTGCTGGGACTGGCGGGCGGCGCGTTCGCAACCTACCGTTGGAGCCAAACCAAGTACTACATCGGCGACGACAACGGCGAAGTGGCGATTTTCCAAGGCGTGCCGACAAGCCTGTTCGGCTTCCAGCTGTCGCACGCCGTCACCGACACCCATATGAAGACGAGCGAACTGCCGCCAAGCTGGCAGGAACAGCTTGCGCAGGGCATTTCCTTCGACACGTACGGCGAGGCGAAAACGCATACGCGACTGATCAAAAAGCAGCTGAAGCAACAGCAGGACGAAGCCGCGCAGAAGGAACAAGACAAGGCAAACGGCGAATCCGACAACAAATCCTCTGGTACGACTTCCGACAAGTCGTCGGGCAAATCAGACAAATCGGACGACGCTTCGGCAAACAAGTCAGGCGGTGACCAGTCATGATGGCAACCCGTCTGAAGCAATTCGGCCTGCTGCTGTTCAGCATGCTGATTTGCGGCGTCGCGTTCTTCCAGATGTTCGAACGCACCACCGGCGGTTTTCCGCAGAATTATTTGTGGATGCTCGCTTTTGTCGGCGCATTGTTCCTGACTTCCTGGGGATTGCCGCTGCGTTTCCAGCCGTATGCCAACCAGGCGATCATGTGTTGTGTGATGGTGCTGACTGGCACCGGCATCATGATGATCGCCCGCATCGACCAGGATTCGAACACGTCCGTCGCGTTCAAGCAGTTGCTTTGGCTGTCGATAGCGCTGGTTTTGGCGAATCTGCTGGTGATCTTCATGAAGGATTACCGTGTGCTGAGGCGGTTCTCGTACGTCAGCATGGTGATCGGTTTGGTGTTGCTGCTGTCACCGATGCTTCCGGTGATCGGTTCCGAACAGTATGGCGCGCGCATTTGGGTGAAGATTCCCGGTTTGGGATCGTTCCAGCCAAGCGAGTTCGCGAAGCTGTTCCTCGCGTTTTTCTTCGCCTCCTACCTGTATGACCACCGCGACCAGCTGGCGGTCGGCGGCAAGAAGGTGCTGGGCCTGCAGCTGCCGCGCATCAAGGATCTTGGGCCTATCATCGTGGTGTGGATCGTGTCGATGGGCGTGCTGGTCGTGCAGCATGATTTGGGCACGTCGTTGATGTTCTTCGCCATGTTCGTGTCCATGTTGTACGTGGCCACGGGGCGCACCAGTTGGATTGTGATTGGTTTCATCGCGTTCGCCGTGGGCGCGTTCGCCGCGGCCAATATTTTCAGCCATGTCGGCGCGCGCGTCGACGCCTGGCTGCACCCGTTCGACTCGGCGCAGTACAACAAGGAGTACGGCGGATCCTACCAGCTCGTCACGGGTATTTTCGGCCTGGCATCAGGCGGCTTGATGGGCACCGGCCTTGGGCAAGGTCACCCGTCGCTCACTCCGATCGCCAACTCCGACTACATCTACGCGGCACTTGGCGAAGAGCTGGGCCTCACCGGTCTGATGGCCATTCTGATGCTCTATCTGCTCATCATCGCCGCCGGGATGATCACTGCGATGAAAATCAAGGATGGGTTCGGCAAGCTTCTCGCATCGGGCCTCGTGTTCACCATGGCCTTCCAGGTGTTCACCGTGGTGGGAGGCATCACGTTAGTCATCCCGCTTACGGGTTTGACTCTTCCGTACATGGCCGCCGGCGGATCCTCACTCATAGCGAATTACATGTTGGCAGCACTCCTAGTGGTGATTTCCAACTCGGCGAACAAACCCGAATCCGATATCGATAGCGACACGTTCCAATATGAGGCGATGCAGGCGCTGCGCGCCCGCAAGCAGAGCCGCGCCCGCAGAAGCGTCGCCTCCGCGCAGGCCTCCGCGCAGGCCTCCACGCAGGCCTCCGCGCAATCGCAGGCCACTGAAATCATCTCCACGGAGACGCCGGTTTCAGGCACGCCAGTCGTACCACCCGCTCCCCCATCGGGCACGCCGAACGTATCGGACAGCATGTCAGAGGGGAGCCAAGCATGAATAAGTCACTCCGCCAACTCTTCACCATCGTGGTGGCGCTGTTCGTCATCCTGGGCATGTCCACCACCATCATCACGGCGATTCGCGCGAACCAACTCAACAACGACCCGCGCAACACCCGCGCCCTCTACCACGAGTATGGCGCTCCGCGCGGTGCGATCCTCGCTTCGGACGGCTCCGTCATCGCCAAATCCGACCCTTCGAACGACGCGTTCTCCTACCAGCGTTCCTATACCGCCGGCGAACTGTACGCGCCGGTCACCGGCTTCTTCTCGATCAGCCAACGCGGCTGGAGCGGTATCGAAGCGTCGCGTAGCTCGCTGCTGTCGGGCCAATCCGACCAGCTGGTATGGCAGCGGTTCAAATCGCTGTTCACCGGCCAGGAAAACAAGGGCGCGACCATCGAAACGTCCATTGATCCGAAAATCCAGCAGGCCGCCTACAACGGTCTTGCCAACAATGACGGCGCGGCCGTGGCCATCGAAGTGAAAACCGGTCGTATTCTCGCCATGGCAAGCACGCCAAGCTACGACCCGAACCAACTGGCGAGCCACGACACGTCCGAAGCGAACGGCAATTATTCCACGCTTTCGCAAGACGAGTCGAATCCGATGCTCAACCGTGCCACCTCGCAGCTGTATCCTCCGGGATCCACGTTCAAAACGGTGGTGGCGGCGGCCGCGCTGGAAACTGGCGAATACCAGACCGACACCGAGATTCCGGCCGGATCGAGCTACACGCTTCCGGGCACGGTCACACAGTTGCCGAACGCGGTGTCGCAGGCCGACGGTTCGGACGGCAAGATCACGTTGGAAGACGCGATGGCGTATTCGTCGAACACCGCGTTCGCCCAGCTGGGCGTGGCTTTAGGCGATGACAAGGTGTCGTCCATGGCCAAGAAGCTTGGTTTCGACAGTCCGATCACGGTTGACGGATCCGATTCCACGGGCACGCCGTGGATGAGCGTGGCGTCGAAGTTCCCGACCAACACGACCGACGACAAGCTCGCTTTGGCGTCCATCGGCCAAGGAGACACCGTGGTGACCCCGCTGCAGAACGCGCTGGTGGCGGCCGCCGTGGCGAACGGGGGCAAGGTCATGCAGCCGACGCTGGTGGATCGCGTGCGTTCCTCCGACCTGTCTGTTATTTCGCAGACCAAGCCGCAGGTGATGAGCCGCGCGTTCAGTTCGGGCACCGCCAACAAGCTCACGCAGATGATGGAGGCGGTGGTCCCCAAGGAGAACCCGAATCTGGCCATCGACGGCGTGCAGGTGGCTGCGAAAACCGGCACCGCGCAGATCGGTGACGGCAATACGTCCATCGACGGCTGGGTGGTCGGCTTCGCCCCGGCGGACGATCCGAAGATCGCTGTTGCCGTGGTGGTGCACAATGTGGATTTGTATGGCTCGTTCGCGGCGGGTCCGATTATGAAGGCGATGATGCAGGAGGCGCTGGCAGAGTGAAACTGATTGAAGGACAGCTCATCCACCGACGCTACAGGTTGGATGCCCGTCTGGCCCAGGGTGGCATGGGCGAAGTATGGAAAGGCTATGATATCCAGTTGGGTCGTCCCGTGGCCATTAAGGCGTTGCGCGGCGACTTGGGCGTCACGCAGGAGGCCAAGCTGCTTCGCCTGCGTGCGGAAGCGCATAATTCCGCCAATCTTGCACACCCGAATATCGCTGCGTTGTTCGAATATTACGAACATGACGGCATCGGCTTCCTCGTTATGGAGTACGTGCCCAGCAAGTCGCTGGCCGACCTGTTCCACGAGCAGAACGGCCCGATGGAGCCGACCCGTCTGCTGCCGATTCTCATCCAGACCGCGCGTGGCCTGTTCGTCGCGCATTCGCATGGCGTGATCCACCGCGACGTGAAGCCTGCGAACATCATGGTGTCCGATTCCGGCGAGGTGAAAATCACCGATTTCGGCGTCTCCTACTCCACCAATCAGGAGCAGATCACGCAGGACGGCATGGTGGTGGGCACCGCACAGTACATTTCCCCGGAGCAGGCGCAGGGCCAGCATGCCACGCCTCAATCCGATATCTATTCGCTTGGCATCGTCGCCTACGAGGGCCTGTGCGGGCATCGTCCGTTCACGGGTGCCACGCCGGTCGACATCGCCGCAGCACATGTCAACAATCCGGTTCCGCCGCTGCCAGACTCCGTCGACGTGCAGCTGCGTGAATTCGTCATGTCGATGCTGTCCAAAGACCCGCTTGACCGTCCGAAGGACGCGTTGACGGTGTCGCGCACGTTGTCCCGCATCGAACGCCGTCTGCTCGACCAGCAGACACAATTGGCTGACACGATGGTGGTGCCTACAGGCGGAAGACTTCCGCGACGCGTGGTCAGCAGACCTCATATCTCCTTGAGCACTGATGGGAAGGAACAGGGATGAACATCAACATGCCTACCTCTTTGGCTGGTGGACGTTACCAGCTCGGCCAACTGGTCGGCCGTGGCGGCATGGCCGAAGTGCACGTGGCGCTCGATACGCGCCTTGGGCGTACCGTCGCGGTCAAGATCATGCGCGCCGACTTCGCCAACGACAAGATCTTCCTTGAGCGTTTCCGTCGCGAAGCCCATTCCGTGGCGCAGATGAACAATCCGAATATCGTGAACATCTACGATTCGGGCGAAGAGGTCGTCGCCACGGAAACCGGCCAGACCGAACATCTGCCGTATCTGGTGATGGAATATGTCAAGGGCCAGACCTTGCGCGACATTCTCAAAGTGAATGGCGCTCTGAGCCAGCGCGACGCCGAACAGGTGATGATGGGCGTGCTCAACGCGCTTGAGTATTCGCATCGCATGGGCATCATCCACCGCGACATCAAGCCCGGCAACATCATGATTTCCGAGCAGGGCGTGGTCAAGGTCATGGACTTCGGCATCGCCCGCGCGCTCGACGATTCCGCCGCCACGATGACGCAGTCGCAGGGTGTGGTCGGAACCGCGCAATACCTGTCTCCCGAGCAGGCACGCGGCGAAAGCGTCGACATGCGTTCCGACCTGTATTCCGCAGGTTGCGTGCTGTATGAAATGCTTACCGGAAGGCCGCCGTTTACCGGCGATTCCGCGGTTGCGATCGCCTACCAGCATGTTTCGGAGGTCGCCACTCCCCCAAGTTCGGTCGTTCCCGGCTTGCCGAAGATGTGGGATTCGATTTGCGCGAAGGCGATGGCGAAGGATCGTCAGAACCGTTACGCCACGGCTTCCGAATTCAAGAACGATTTGCTGACGTTCATGAACGGCGGCGTGCCGATGGCGGCCGCGTTCAATCCGTTGACCGATCTGACCAATATGAAGGCACGCAAGCAGGCCGAAATGGACGCGAACACCGTGGCCATGACTCCTGCCGGTGAAACCGCCGCGACGCAGGCGTTCAATCCCGTTACGGGCCAGTTCGAGGCCGTGCCGAACCCACAGAACGGCGTATCCACAAAAACCCGCGCGGAACAGCGTGCCGAGGCCGCTAAGGCGCGTAAGAAGAAGCAGATCATCATCGGCTCCGTGGTGGGCGGTCTGGTGGCGCTGCTGGTCATTCTGGGTGTGTTCTTCATGCTGAACAAGAGCGACTCCACCGCCGACATGGTGGAAGTTCCTGATTTCACCGCCACGGCGAATATTTCCGAGGCGCGCGTCGAAGAGCAGCTCGCGGCCAAGGGTCTGAAGCTCGATGCCCGAGAGGATTCCGATTCAAGCGAGCCGAAGGGCACCATCACCAAGCAGAATCCGGCGGGCGGCAAGAAGGTCGCCAAGGGCTCCACGGTTTCCGTGTGGTTCTCCACCGGCCCTCAGTCGGTCGCCGTTCCGGATGTGTCGAACAAGAGCCAGGATGACGCGAAATCCATTCTTGAGGCCGCCGGCTTCAAGGTGGGTAACGTGCGCACGGTCGACAATGCCTCCATCGAAAAAGACAAGGTGGTAAGCACGGATCCTGCCGCCCATTCAAAGCAGACCAAGGGCACGATCATCACGCTGTACATTTCGTCCGGCATGACCAAGATTCCCGACAATCTGATCGGACAGCCGAAAGACACGGTTATCGAGCAGCTGAAGCAGGCCGGTCTGACGCAGATCACCATCGAAAGCGAATATTCCGATTCTATCGCTTCCGGCGCCGTCACCCGCGTCGAGCCGGGTGTTGGAAGCACGGTCGAGGCCGGTACCGCGGTCACGATTTGGGTGTCTACCGGCAAGCAGCAGATCAGCGTGCCCAGCGTGGTCGGCATGGGCTATGCGGCCGCCAAGAGCCTGTTGGAAAGCTACGGTTTCCAGGTCACGGTTTCCGGCCCGGAGGATGGCACGGTCACAGGCATGTCACCGACCGCCGGCACCCAGTCCGACAGCGGAGCCACGATCACGTTGACCACGAAGTCGTCCAGCACCAATAATGGCGGCAACAACGGCGGCAACGGCGGCAACGGCGGCAACACCGACGGAGGCAACAACACTCCCGAAGGCAACAACACTCCCGAAGGCAACTGATCGGTCGAGATAACCGCCATCATTCACAAGGAAGGCCCAGCTGAAATGCCAGCTGGGCCTTCCTCATTACGGTCTTATGTTCTTTTGCGATTCGTGTTTTCTTACGATTTTGTATTTTCTTGCGATTGAGATTGCGCAACTTACGTTTCCACGCTTGTACCATGCGTTTTCGCACTTCCCACGTCTTCTTGCTGCGACCTTAGGCCGCGACCTTGGGCTGCAATCCCTTGGAACGTTCCACGGCGTTCTCCTGGCCGCACACCTTCAGCCAGTTCGCAAGCAGACGGTAGCCGTCCTGCGTCATCACGGATTCGGGGTGGAACTGCACCGCATACATCGGCTTGCTGCAATGCTTGATGCCCTGCACGATGTGGTCGACCTGCGTCCACGCGGTCACCACCAGCTCTTCCGGCACGGAATCGGGCTCCACGGCCAGCGAATGGTAGCGAGTGGCGGTCATCGGATTGGCGACGCCTTCGAAGATCTCATCGTCGATATGCTCCACCAAGCTGGTTTTGCCGTGCATGATGGTCGGCGCGTGGCTTACGGTCGCGCCGAACACTTCGGCCAGCGCCTGCATGCCGAGGCACACGCCGAACATGGGCTTGGACTGCTCCGCGCACAGGCGAATCATGCCTTCGCTGGCACCGGAATCGGCCGGAGCGCCCGGGCCGGGAGAAATAAGCACGCCGTCGTATTCGTCGATCACATCGGCTTCGCCCGGATCGATCGCATCGTTGCGCACCACCGTCACCGCGGCACCCAACGTCTTCAAATAGCCGACAATCGTGTAAACGAACGAATCGTAGTTGTCCACGACCAAAATGCGTGCGGAATCGGTCATCATGCTCCTATCAACGTCGGAATGTCGGCGTTCGAATGCTTCGAATACTTACGTTGCGCGAATATTTGCGTTTGCATAGCAGTGTACGTGCGCAACATGTCGTGACGCGGCGCGCGTCTCACGCAGCAATCGCAGCAATCGTGATAATCGCAGATCGCAGCAATCGCTTTCACATCTGCCAGCAAAACTGCCAGCAGACCGCCGGAAGGCACCTGAATACAGCTTTATATGGCCGTGTAATTCGACATTTCCTGCAATGCCGGAATATTCGTCGCAGCCCACGGGAACAGCCATTCAAAGCACGATGCGGCCGCCGCGAAAATCAGCAACGCCATGAGCACAAGTCGAATCGGAAGCACACCCGGCTGCAATCGCATCAATCCGCCGTACAAGCTGAATTCCGGCTTTTCGCGGCGTCCTGCGCGCACGTCGGCGAGATACGGCCAACGCCATGCCACCAGCGCGGAAAGGAAGATGATCGCATATGCGGCGAGCGCGCCGAGAATCCACGGTTTGAGTGAGCTGACGGATGCGACGATCGACGATTTTTCATTGTTGACGAATTTGACTTTGCCGTTGGAGTCGGTGGAGGCGAGCTCCTGGGGGATGCCGTCGGACACCTTCGCCCAGTATGAGAATTCCGCGTAGCTGATCCAGCGGTGTGTCGGCGTGGAGTATTTCGGTTCGCATGTGGTCATGGTCAGCATGCGTTTGGTTGGCGGCGCGCCGGGGTTTTCGGGGTTGGCGGCGACCACTTCGATGTCGGTCGGCAGCACGATTTTGTAGCTGGTGTAGTGGTAGACGTACCAGTAATCCTGCGTGCGCACGATGATCGGGTCGCCTTCCTGCAGTTTGTCGACGTCGCCGAGTGGCTGTCCGTAGCCGTTGCGGTGCCCTGCGAAGGCGAAATTGCCGACTTGGCCAGGCATTTGCGAATCCTTGTAGTGGCCGAGTCCGTGCTTGTTGAGTTCGGTGAGAGAGGTGCCTTCAACGAGGTTGCGCTGCCATTGGCTGCCGAATCGCGGAATGTAGACCTGGGCGATGAGCTCGCCTTCCTGTGCGCTTTGCGGTTGCGTTGGCGGGTCGCCTTCCTGCGCTTGCGCAATGGTGACGCTGTCGGATTGTCCGGGGTCGGACCATGATACGGATTGGCGTGTTTCGATTTGGTTGTGTTCGGCCTACACGCCCGTCCACCACATTTGCCATGCGATGTAGAGCGCGCAGACGGCCGCCGCGGTCAGCATGAGTTCGGCGAGGATGCCAAGTATCGTCCAGACCACGCTTTTGCGACGCTGTTTTGGTGCCACGTGCTTCATCGGTTACTTCCCCTCTTGCGATTCCTGCGTTTCGTCCGTTTGCTGCGATCCGTCTGTTTCGTTGTTCATCGCCTGCGCATATTGCAGCGGCTGTTGCAATGCGTCGGTCGCGTCGAAATGGAGTTTTTCTTTTTCGTCGACCTGCCATCCCAAGCCGAACGCGCTGACGTACTGCCGGTATATGGTCACTTCCTGCGAATTGTCGAGCGCCTTTTTCATTGTCTCGACCGGGCCGATCGCGGAAATGGTGAATGGCGGCGAATACTTTTTGCCCTGCAAAAGCAGCACGTTGCCGGAACAGCGCACTGCGGAATTGAACAGCACACGCTGGTCCATGATCATCATGGATTCCGCGCCGCCCGCCCAAAGCGCGTTCACCACGGCTTCGACGTCTTGCTGGTGCACCACGTAATCGTTGATGTTGGAGGTGGAGCCGCTGGAATCGACCATGTTTTCCCAGAGTGGCGAATCGTCGAGCGTCACCACGAGTCCGGGGCCTTCCACCGCGGGCAGCATGGTGCCGTTGCCGGCGCTTTCGCTGTCTTGCTGGTCGGCGTCGTCCTGGCTGTTCAGGGTTTTGCTCAGATCGTTCACGCGGGAGCTGAGCGCGTCGACTTCCGTCTGCAGGGAGTTGACTTTTTTCACGCGTTGTTCCACGAGTTCGGCGGTGTCGTTGGTCACCACGACGGAACGGTTCACGCGCAGGTTCGTGGCGAGCAGGAATCCGGAGAACATGAGCACAAGGAATGCCGCCACTCCGGCCGCTTTCGACCGTTTCGCGGTGTGCTTGCCGGTGTGCTTCGCCATGCGGACCTTCCTGATTCCCATTAAGCATTTGCTCTGATTATGAACAGTTTTACGCTGTGAGTTCGCCGCTTTCGAGTCTACCCACTATTATGACTTTTAGCCTATTAAAGGAGACTATGCTGATGGCTGACGAAGAGCTGCACGAAACCACCGCGGACGATCAGAACGATCTGCAGTCCACGGACGACACCGCTGCCGTTGAAGAGAGCAACGAAACCGTTCAGGATGCCGCTGAGGAAACCACCGTCGATTCCACTTCTGACGAATCCGCTGATTCCGACGACGATGACGATCACGACATTCCGATGGATCGCGTCGAAGCGGTGCTGAACGCTACCGCCGATAAGGACTCCCTGAGCCCGCAGATGCAGCGCATGATGAACCGTCAGGCGGAGAACACCCGCCGCGTGGAGGAAACCATCAAGGGCACCAAGTCCAATCCACGCTGGTTCGTGCCGCTGTTCTGCGCACTGATGATCATCGGTCTGATCTGGGCGGTCGTCTACTACCTGACTTCCGACTACCCGATTCCGAACATCGGCGCGTGGAATCTGGCCATCGCATTCGCGATCATCATGATCGGATTCATCATGACCATGTGGTGGCGCTAAAGCGTAGTTTCGCCTTTCCTGCGATTTGAGGGCGTCTGTACAACGTGCAGTCAGACGCCCTTTTCGCATGCCCTTTTACGATTATCTCGCAATCTTTTCGTAGGTTTTCTTCGTAGGTTTCACGCTCTTTCGCAAACGTACGCGGTCTTTCGCGACTGCCTTGCCAATCCCGGTTCGCCTGTTTCTTTTTTCGATTCCGGTTTGTTTTTCAGATTTTCGACGTGCGCAGCAGCACATGATCGCAGCCTTGCATGGTAGTGCCGAACAGATAGACCGGACCACCGTCGGCAAGCTTCAATTTCTTGCGTAGCTGCGGTGCGGTAAGCGGGAAGTTACGTACCGCGATATTGGCCTGTTTCGTGCCATTCAGCAGTCGTTTTATATCCTTTTTATTCATGCCGCCGATCGCTTCAATCGCGAATCCTCTGCCGGGAAAATCGGCAACCGGCGTTGCCGACACGAAAAGGTGACTGCTTGGACCGACCTGCGTCACACCGAATCGTTCCTCCACCAGATCGAAGCAACCGGCCTTCATAATCGACGCATTCGGCTCATACAAGTAGTTTTTCGCCTCCGGCAGCGGTTTGCCGCCAATGCGCAGGCCCTGCGTATATGCGGCGGAATCATAGTCGATCCGCTGATTGTCGTTCACGCAGAACACGCGCGGCGCGGATGGTTCCTCATGCACCTGCTGACCCAATACCAGCAACAGTTCCTTGCATTCGTTGCCGGTGGCCACGATATGCACTTCGCGTACGGTCCCGTCGAAATCGGCGACCGCCTTGCGCCAATCCAACATCGGCGAAAGCTTGACCAGCGTGTACTGCGATTTGGCGAGCAACAGGTCACGCAATTCGAGTACGTTCGGCGTGCAATCCTCGATCGCGTAAGTGCGCGATCCATGCTCGTCGCGGCGGGCCGGATCAAGGTAGATGAAGTCCACCGGACCCATCTGCCTGAGGTATTCCACGCCGTCGCCGCACACGATGCGCGCCTGGTCGAGTCCCAGTGCGGCCATATTGTGTTCGGCCAGATCGCACAGATGCCGCTGCCGTTCCACATAAGTGGCTTGGCTGAATCCGCGCGCCAGATACGAGAAGTCCACGCCGAACCCGCCCGTCAGATCCACCATCGAACTTCTCGCCACCAATGTGTCCGATTCTGGCGAATCGGACATCCACGCGCCCATTTTCATCTCTTGCGTGTCCGATTCTGGAGAATCGGACAACTGGAACGCACTTTTTGCCGTTTGCATGACCGATTCGGCAGAATCGGACAACTGTGGCTCACTTTTCGTGGTTTGGTTGTCCGATTCGGCAGAATCGGACACTCTGGCGCGCACGGTTGCGGCCGGCGCGAGCAGGGTTTGTGCGATTTCTGACTTGTATTGGGCTGTGAACTGCGATGAGCACTGTTCCATGGAAATGTGCGGAGGGTATACGATTCCCTCGCAGGAGGCCCATTGTGGCAGTTTTTTGCTTGCGATCTGCCATCCGGCAATCTGGTCGAGCGCCAACGGCAGGTCGAGCCCTTCCACACGTTTGGCCTTCAACGCCAGTTCGCGCACGTCCTCGTTGCGATGCATCGCCACGAATTCGCGCGTCTCGTCATTCATGATTGTCATTGGTGACGTACCTGATTTCGTTGTGTTGATTCGTCGTCATTCTGGGGATTTTCTGGTTTCACACGATGTGGATAAGTCGTGGATTATTGTGGACGAATGTGGATAGCATCTATATCTTGTAGGCAGTTTTATGGCCGTCCACAATATATAGGATGGTGTTTTTCCCCATTTTTCCACTATGCACAGTCGGGTTATCCACATTTTCCACCGTTGAAAAGCCGGGGAATCCACCGTTTTGTGAATATCCTTGTGGATAATGCACCGAGTTATCCCCGACTTACCCACAGCTCAACCCTCACTTATCCACACACTTATCCACATTTGTGGATAAGTGTGTGTCTGCAATTCCCCAAATCTGTTTTTTCTCCTGCCTACCAACTAGAAGAACATGCCAAGAAGGGGGTTTGCGCGAAGTGGATTGCTCATATTGCATGCGACGACAATCGCAATAATCACGGCCAACATGATTACGCCGTACATCAGCGTGCGCTGCTGCAGACTTTTGCCGCGCAACGCATGCAGACCGGAAACCAACAGCCAGGCGAACACTCCTCCGATGATGAATCCGCCGACATGCGCCTGCCATGCGATGTTCGGCGTGATGATTGGCATCAGGAAGTTGATGAGCATCCAGATCAGCATGGATCGAATGTCGATGCCAATGCGCTGGTATACCACCAGAATTGCCGCGAACAGGCCGAATAGCGCGCCGGAAGCGCCGTATGCGGATGTCAGCCAACCGTCTTGCGAGAACAGTGACCAGACCATCATGCCGGCGCTTCCGCCGAGTCCTGACAGCACGTATAACGCGAGATATGGCAGATGCCCCATCATGCGTTCCAATACAGGCCCGACGCACCACAAGGTCAGCATGTTGAAAAGAATGTGCCATAGGGAGGCCGGCTGGTGCAGGAACATTGACGTAATGAAGGTCCATGGGCGGTGAGTCGCCAGCTCGGGCATGAATACGCCTGAGCCGACGAATGCGTTGCAGCCGGTCGGCCAGACGATTTTCAATAGTGTTTCGACAATCCAGACCGCGACGCATATCGCCATGATCGTAACGGTGATCACAGGATCGCCGTTACGCCAACGGTATCGCATGGAACGTGCAGAGAAGAAGTCTTTGAACGACGGGGAATCGGGAAACAGACTGAAACGTTGATAAGCCATGTTTCAACCCTACTGGAACGTGCGAATCCGCGAATCTGCGAAATCATTGCAAATGATTGCATTCTTGTGAATCCCCGGCGCGTAAATCCACCCAATCAACACATTCAAGGAATTAATATAGTGAACAGAGTTGGCTTGAACGAGCAGGTCAGCCAATGTTCGCCGATATTTGGGAAAGGATCCGTCATGGAGAACAAGTCTTCTAACGGTTGGAAGTTCTTCGCACTGCTCTTCGGAGCTTTGCTTGCCGGTGTCGTCGGTCTGTATGTGTACAAGCAGCAGAATCCGGATTACGATCCGTGGGAGGAGCCATGGGAGAACAGCTCGTCTCCTGTCGATCTTGGCCTGACCAAGGATGCCGAGGATGGCGAAGCCGAAGTCGCTCCCACCACCCCAGAAGCTGCCTGATTTCTCTTTCTTTCAAGCCCTGCGCCCCACGCGCAGGGCTTTTTGTTTTGCCCTGGAAAACGAAAAGGGACGATTCCAAAACGGAATCGTCCCTTCGTCATCACGCCCTATCTAACGCTACGAGTCATACATCACGCGATAATTCACGTCACATATGGCCCGTGCGAAGCGAAAGTAATGACGAGCGCAGTATCACAAGGCGTGGAAGGCGAAAGCGTACGAAGATACGTCAAGCCTTCCACAACGCAGATAACGCTCCGTCATTACTTGAGCGGACCGGTCATCCAAATGCGCTCGAGGTAATCCTCCATCGAGCGGTCGGAGCTGAAGTAGCCCGAGTTCGCCACGTTGATGAGGGCCTTGCGGTTCCATTCGAGCGGCTGGGCGTAGAGGGCCTCGATTTCCGACTGGATGGCGGTGTAGGCGCCGAAGTCGGCGAGGGTCATGAACCAGTCCTTGGTAAGCCAATCGTGGACAAGGTCTTCGTACACGGTCTTGTCGCCGTTGGAGAAGGTGCCGTCCGCGACCATGTCGATGGCGGCTTTGAGACGAGGATCGGCCTCGTAGTACTTCTTCGGATCGTAGCCTTCGGCGTAGAGGGCGTCCACCTCGTCGACGGTCATGCCGAAGAGGAAGAAGTTCTCAGCGCCGACGCGCTCACGGATTTCGACGTTGGCACCGTCGAGGGTACCGACGGTCATGGCGCCGTTGAGAGCGAACTTCATGTTGCCGGTACCGGAGGCTTCCTTGCCGGCCTGGGAGATCTGCTCGTCGAGGTCGGTTGCCGGGATGAGGTGCTGTGCGAGACGCACGTTGTAGTTCCACGGGAAGTAGACGTTCAGCTTGCCCTTGACGTCCGGGTCGTTGTTGATGACGCGGGCGACGTTGTTGATCAGCTGGATGGTCTGCTTGGCGAGGTAGTAGCCCGGAGCGGCCTTGGCGCCGAACACGATGGTGCGCGGCATGACATCGTCGGCGGCGACCTTGCCGGACTTGATGTCGGCGTAGCGTGCGATCACGGCGAGGATCTTCAGTGCCTGACGCTTGTATTCGTGCAGACGCTTGACCATGGTGTTGATCATGGTGTTCGGGTCGATGTCGAAGCCGTATTCGCGCTTGGCGTAGTTGGAGAAGTCAACCTTGTTGGCCTGCTTGACGGCGGCGAACTTCTTGACGAATTCGTCATCGGCTGCGAGCGGTTCGAGGCCCTTGAGCAGTTCGAGGTCGCTCACCCACTTGTCGGTGCCGAGGCCTTCGGTGATGAGGTCGGACAGACGCGGGTTGGCGAGCTTGACGAAGCGGCGAGGGGTCACGCCGTTGGTCACGTTGGTGAACTTGTCCGGATACACGTCGGAGAAGTTCTTCAGGGTGACGTCCTTGAGCAGCTGGGAGTGCAGCTCGGCAACGCCGTTGACGTGGGAGCCGCCGTAGGTGGCCAGGTAGGCCATGCGCACGGAGTCGCCGGTGTAGATGGCCATGTCCTTAATGGTGGCTTCGTCGACGCCCTTGGCCTTGAGCTCGGCTGCGAACTGGTCCTGGATCTTCTCGATGATTTCGAGGTGACGCGGCAGGAGTTCGCCGATGAGCTTGGACGGCCACACTTCCAGGGCTTCCGGAAGCAGGGTGTGGCAGGTGTAGTTGAAGGTCTTGTTGGTGACGGTCCAGGCGGTGTCCCAATCGTAGCCGTACTCGTCCATGAGGACGCGCATGAGCTCCGGAATGCCGATGACCGGGTGGGTGTCGTTGAGCTGGAAGGTGATCTTGTCCGCGAAGGTGGTCAGATCCGGCTTGTCCTGACCCGGGTAGAAGACGCGGATGGCGTCGTGGATGGAGGCGGAAACGAAGAAGTACTGCTGCTCGAGACGCAGTGCCTTGCCCTGCGGGGTGGAATCTTCCGGATACAGGATCTTGGAGATGTTCTCAGCTTCAACCTGCGGCTTGACGGCGTCAAGGTACTCGGACTTGTTGAAGGTGAGCAGGTCGAACTCGTCGTAGCTCTTGGCGGTCCACAGACGCAGGGTGTTCACACGACCGGAAGCATAGCCCGGAACCATGTAGTCGACCGGCACCGCACGCACGGACCAAGCCGGCTTCCATACCTTCTTGCCATCTTCCTCAACGACTTCGCCGCCGAAGGAAACCTTCTGGTCGCGGTTGTAATCGATGTGTCCCCACGGCTCTTCATTGGTCAGCCAGTAGTCCGGGGTTTCGATCTGCTTGCCGTTTTCATCGAACTTCTGCTCGAAGATGCCGTACTTGTACTGAATGCCATAGCCGAATGCCGGCACGCCCAGCGAGGCGAGCGAATCGATGAAGCAGGCGGCCAGACGGCCGAGGCCACCGTTGCCGAGGCCCGGCTCGTGCTCGGCGTCGACGACGTCCTGCACGGAGAAGCCGAGTTCCTTGACCGCGGCGTCGAACTGCTCGGTCAGACCGGCGTTGAGCAGCGCGTTGCGCAGCTGCTTGCCCATCAGGAATTCTGCGGACAGGTAGCCGACTGCCTTGGTGTTGCCGTTGACCATGTCGGACTGGGTCTTGAACCAGGAATCCATGAGGTGGCGGCGCACTGCGGCGGACGCGGCGACGTACACGTCGGCCGGCTTGGCCTGCTCGACGGTGACGCCCTGGGTGTACTTCAGCTGCTCGCGGATCTCGTCTGCGAACTGCTCCGCGGTGACCGCGGACTTCGGTGCGGTAATTTCAGTCATTAATCGACTCCCTTTGACGGATTACTCTCCAGGAACATTATGCCTTACCCCAGCGTCCTTGCATTAGCGGCCGCATGAACACTAAGTAACATCATGCATACGTTCTCATACATAGCATACTACGTAATCATAAAAAGATGAAATTCCAAGCAATTACAAGCAAGCATTCGTTTGCAGAAATAATGCAAACCGGCTGCAAAAACGTTGCGAGCAACATGCAAACGACATGCAACAACATTGCGAACGCTGTCAAGAATCGCAAGTATTTTCCCTCTCTTCACACCCCTATTCAGTTGTGACTACGTTGTCTGCAACACCCCATCATAGTCGCTCGCAAACGGCAAAATAACACGTATGGCTGTTATTCGAGAACAAGATCTGCATAAGGGGCATGACGCATTTGCGCAATGGCTGCAAACGTCTCATCGCATGATCGCCGACAATATTCCCGCAAATACCGACGCGGCCCGCGATTTCCGTCTGGAATTCTCTCCACGATTGCCACGCCAGCTGTGGGCGATGGCGGTGCGCTACTCGCTGCATCTGCTGGAGAAAAAAGCGCCCGGGGCGGGCGTGGAAGTTCGTGTCGCGCCGTGGGGTGCCATCAAGATTCTCGACGGACCGGCATCCGATCCGCATAATCTCACACCGCCGGACGTGATCGAACTGGAACCGGACGTGTGGATGAGACTCGCCACGGGCATCACCAGCTGGGCTGAGGAGAAGGAGGCAGGACGCATCACGGCCGTTGGCGAACGCGACGATTTGAGTAGCTTGCTGCCGTTGGTGTGACAGGCTGCGAGAAGACCGTCACAGGCGCAAAAACGCATAGCAAAACCGCGATGTGGATACACCTGGCAGGCATATCCGCATCGCGGTTTCACAAAGTACCTGATATGCCGATCAGTCCTGCTTCTTCGGCTTCAGTGCGCTGGGCATCGGCATCGGGATGGGCTTGTGTGGCTTCGGCGCGGCGGACTTGGCTGCCGGGAACTCTCCGCTCGTGGCCTTCGCCGCCGCCTCTGCGGCCCACTTTGCATACTCGTCGAGGTCATCCTCGGCGTCGGTTTGCGCGGACTCCTGAGCATCTTCAGAAATCTCATCTTCAGCGTCCGCATCGTGAGAATATTTTGCTTCGATATCGGCGAAAGGATCAAAAGAACCCGAACCAGGCTCCTGGGCACCGAGCTCCTTGGCGAGCTCATCATAATCGGTGTCGGTGGTCAGGTACTTGAGCTTTCGGGCTATTTTCTGCTGTTTGGCTTTCTGACGTCCGCGGCCCATCTGACCCCCTGAGGATTACTGTGCTATCAATTCATCAAACAAGAGAGTACCACTTGCTGTGCCATATTTCGTTGTCGGCTCAGACTTTTACGATAAAATCGCTGATTTTCTTAAGAAAAGGACACGTATGACGGACGAAACCCAGGAGCAGCAGATCACCGCTGTCGGCAATGAAATGAGCGCGAGCTTCCTCGCAGCGAAGAAGCGTTCCGACGCAACGCTCGCCGCAATCGAACAGAATCCGGGCAAGTTCACCATGCTGACCGGCGACCGTCCGACCGGACGTCTGCATCTCGGCCATTATTTTGGTTCGATTCGTGAGCGCGTCGCCATGCAGAATCGCGGCGTGAATTCGAATATCATCATCGCCGATTATCAGGTGATCACCGATCGTGACACGACCGCGCACATCGAAGACAATGTGCTCAATTTGGTGCTTGACTACATGGCTGCCGGCATCGATCCGGAAAAGACCATGATTTTCACGCATTCCGCCGTTCCTGCGGAGAACCAGCTGATGCTGCCGTTCCTGTCATTGGTGACTGAGGCCGAGCTGCATCGCAATCCTACGGTGAAGTCGGAAATGGAAGCTTCCGGCCATGCGCTGACCGGCCTGCTGCTGACTTATCCGGTGCATCAGGCATGCGACATTCTGTTCTGCAAGGCCAATGTGGTGCCGATCGGCAAGGATAACCTGCCGCATGTCGAGATCACGCGCACCATCGCGCGTCGTTTCAACGAACGCTACGCCAAGAAGCATCCGGTGTTCCCCGAGCCGGCCGCGATTCTGTCTGAAGCGCCGGAGATTCCAGGCTTGGATGGCCGCAAGATGAGCAAGTCGTACGGCAATTCCATCATGTTGGGCGCCACAGCGCAGGAGACCGCCAAGCTCATCAAGAAGAGTCCGACCGATTCCGAGCGCCGCATCACGTTCGATCCGATCGCACGTCCGCAGGTTTCCGCACTGCTGACGACCGCCGGTTTGGTCACCGGTCGCGATCCGAAGGAGATCGCCGAGGAGATCGGCGATTCCGGTGCGGGCGCGCTGAAGGCGTATGTGATCGAATCGGTGAACAGCTTCCTTGAGCCGCATCGCGCCCGTCGCGAGGAACTCGCCAAGGATATGGATTACGTGCGCGACGTGCTCGCCGAAGGCAACAAGAAGGCCAACGCCATCGCCAACGAAACGTTGGAGCAGGTGCGCGACGCCATGGGCATGCGCTACTAAAGCTCCAGAAACACCATAATCACGCTTTAAACAGCGTTTCAGCATCGACAAAGGCCGGATTGCGTATTGCGCAATCCGGCCTTTGTTGCGTTTGAGTGGCATGTGCCACATTATGTTTGATTAGATTTTCGCGCGCTTTTCGCCGGAAGCGATTTCCGCTGCGACCAAATCGTCATCCACCTTGCGGTCATCGGGATCATCAAGATAATGATCGAACTCGTGCAGCACTTCAGCATCGGGAGCCGGAGTCAGCAGCGACACCACCACAATGAACAGCAGCGAGATGATGAACGCCGGAAGCAGCTCGTAAATAGCGAAGACACCACCAAGCGGCTTGATGAAATTATGCCAGATCAGCACGGTCGCAGTACCGGAAAGCATGCCCGCAATCGCACCGAATTTATTGGTACGACGCCAATACAGCGAGCAGAGCATCAGCGGACCGAACGAAGCGCCCAAACCGGCCCATGCATACGACACAACCTGGAAAATCGACGAATTCTGATCGAACGCAACCACAATGCCGAAAATGAACATAACCAGCAATGTGATGCGCGCAACCATCATCACCTGACGATCGGTGGCCTTGCGATAGAGCAATCCGCGGAAAATATTCTCACCGACCGCGGAAGCGCCGATAATCAGGTATGACGACGACGAACTCATGGACGCGGCGAAAATGCCCGACACCACGATGCCGCACATGAAGCTCGGCAGCAGCGCCTGCGAAACCACGATGAAAATGTTCTCCGCAGCGGACTGCGTGACGAACTGCGTCGGCATCATCGCACGGCCAACCAAACCGATGCACACGCCGCACGCCAGCGACACCACACACCATGTAGTGGCGATGATGCGAGACTTCTTGATCTCTTCGGAACTGCGGATTGACAGGAATCGCACGAGCACCTGCGGCATGCCGAAATAGCCAAGACCCCACGCAAGCATGGAAATCATGGTGATCACGCCGTATTCGGTAGGCGCGCCGAACATGGCCTGGCCAGCCTTGACAATCTGCTCGCCGGCATCGTTCAGAATCGGCGTGGCCATTTGCGTGCCGTCAAGGAAGCCTGGAATGCCTTTGAGGAAGGCGACGGTGTTGTCGACGCCGCCGACGGATGCGACGGAACCGATGAACACCACTGCCAGCGCGAAGAACATGAGCAAGCCTTGGATGAAGTCGGTCACGACCACGGAAAGATAGCCTCCGATCACGGTGTAGGCGAACACGATGGCAGCGCCGATCACCATGGTCAGGTGGTAGTCCCAGCCGAACAGGGTCGAGAAAAGTTTGCCGACCGTCACGAAGCAGCTACCGACATACACACAGAAAAATACGAGGATGATCAGCGCCGCGATGGTGGAGACGATATTGCGTTTGTCATGGAATCGTTTGGAGAAGAAGTCCGGAATGGTGATCGCGTCACCTGCCACCACGGAGTAGCGGCGCAAACGGCGTGCGACGAGCTTCCAGTTGAGGTAGGTGCCGAGAGCCAGGCCGAGGGCCGTCCACAGCGGGTCGGCGGCACCGGTGAAGTAGGCGACGCCCGGCAGTCCCATGAGCAGCCAGCCGCTCATATCGGAGGCTTCGGCGCTCAATGCCGTCAGCCATGGACCAACGCCTCGACCACCCGCGAAATACTGACGAGTGGAGGAATTGGACCGCTTGGAGTAGATGAAGCCGATGGTGAGCATGGCCACAAAATAGATGACCATCGCCAGCAGCACCCAAAAATCTTTGGTAACCATGAATTCTCTCTTCTTAGATTGCTAGCCGAATTTCTTTCGAATCTCTTTCTTCAAATCTCTGTCGAAACGAATTTCTTTCGAATCTCTTCTGAAAAAATATGCGATTGTCCCAATGTACCGGTCGAACATTGCGACAATCGCATTTATCTCATTTACGCGCCCAAATGCCGAAACGGATCAAATATCGTATCTCCAAGACTTATCGGTGATAACGCGAGCCATGGCTAGGCCGATCGGCAGACAGATAATCACCATGAACGCGCGGAAAGCCCAGTCGAGGGCGTTCAAGGTGTCGAATTGGCCGAGGTGGAACATGGCTTGATACATGTACAAACCGGGAACCATGATCACGATGGACGGCACGGTCAGGCAGATGCGCGGGTAGCCGAGATGCGGGGCGAGCCAGCTGCGATGAACCGCAGAACGCCATGCGGAGGCAAGCAGGCCTGCGAGCAGTGCGCCGATGAATGCGCCGGCTTCGGCGGGAACGCCCATGTCAACGATTTCCAAACGCAAGGTGTCAGTAATGGCGCCAATGGTGGCGGCGACAAGGCACATGCGCTGCGGCGAGTTGAACATGGTGGAGAAGCCCCAGACGCCGATGAATGCGAACACGAAACGCAACAGGCAATTGACAACCGGATTGAGTCCCAACGGCTCGAATCCTTCCGGATTCAAATGCACGATCGAAGCGACCATCCAGCCTGCGAGCGTCGCCATCAAAATAATGCACAACACGTACGCAACGCGCTGAATACCTGACGGAAAATCAATTTTCGCCATATCAAGTCCACCCGTAATCAGCGGGAATCCAGGAATCACAAACAGCATGGCACCGATGTAAGCCGTATCATGCTGCAATGCGACGGGCTCGAAAATACCAATCAATCGCAGGGTGCCCGTGCAGGCGAGTGCCGCGACGGCCACGCATACGAACGTCACGAAGAACTGGTTGAGGTGGTGGGCGAACAGGCGGCGGCGCAGCCAGTGGCCAAGTCCCGCGCCGATGAACGCGCCGATCATGTCGAAGGGACCGCCACCAAGCAGGAACACGAAGGATGCGCAGGCGCAGGCCGAGGCGAATCCCGCGAACGCCGGCGAATACAGGGGTTTGCGTCGTTCGATCATGTCGAGTCGTTCGTGGGCTTGGCGAACGGTGATGCCTTGCGATTGGTCCGCTTCTTTTCCGACGTGGTCGAAATGTTCGGCGTATTGACCTTTTGGCGGCTTGTGATTGCGATTTTTGCGCGCTTTTTTCGTGGTCGATTCGCTTGACGTAACGTTGGCCGTACCGGCAGTTTCACGCTTGGTTTCACGTTCGGCTTCACGTTCACCGCGATTATGCTGCTCGCTTGCCGCTTCGATGTCACGCAAGTGCAACGGCTGCGCGGTGGTATCGGTCACTTCGGCGCGTTCCGTCACCATTTCAAGCGCGTCGAGCACGGGATCATCAGATCCCTCCTGATTCTGTTCGGCTTTCTGACGTTCGCGAAGACGCTTCGACAGGTCAGCCGACACCTGCGACGCATCACGCTTGTCGAGATGCTGCATAAGCCCTTCGGACACGTCGGATTGGC
>SKEF01001214.1_pt1 | contig 23453 bp, 24 predicted proteins | sample 4826691 | NCBI WGS metagenome assembly SKEF01 (sample SAMN11008816, study PRJNA524170) | human gut metagenome | biome: Human fecal sample; material: Feces; isolation source: fecal sample from pouch patient p23, p27 | host: Homo sapiens | place: Israel: Tel-Aviv | collected 2016-08-24
AGATGAAGGTCAGACCATTACCTCTCTATTCTAACAGTTTAGGCAACGAGATGTCCCATGCCTATGGCTGGCTGCCATAAATCAAGGGGCAAATATATAGTAACAGGAGCGTAGTAACATGGCTACCACTCGTTTGATACCCCTTCATGCGGGCAAAGGCCGCACTGAGGGAACTGCGATCCGGGACATTCTCGACTATTCCAAGAAGCCTGACAAAACTGAAAAGGGAGCGCTGATTACCAGCTATGCCTGCGATCACCGTACTGCTGACGCCGAGTTCCTGCTGGCAAAACGAGAATACCTTGAGCGCACCGGGCGTTATCGCGGCAAGGATGATGTGATCGCCTATCACATGCGCCAGTCCTTTATGCCGGGTGAAATCACTCCGGAAGAAGCCAACCGCATGGGGCAGGAACTGGCACGTAGATTCACCCACGGCAATCATGCCTACATCGTTGCGACCCACACAGATAAGCAGCACATCCATAACCACATCATTTTTCATTCCGTTAATCTTGATTGTGATCGGAAGTTTCGCAATTTCTTCAACTCCACCCGTGCATTGCACAGGCTCAGCGATACGATCTGCATTGAGAATGGATATTCCATTGTCGCAGATCCAAAGCGGCATGGGCAAGCCTACAATAAGTGGCTTGGTGATCGTGCCAAGCTGCCCCAGCGTGAGGCAATCCGTATCCTGATTGATGACGCCCTCGCACAAAAACCAGCCGACCTTGATGCACTGCTGGAACTGCTCAAGGCGGTTGGTTGTGAGATCAAACGTGGCAAGCAGATCAGCATACGCGGCCCTGGGCAGACACGATTCAAACGGCTGGACACCCTGGGGGAAGCCTACGATCTTCCCGCGCTGACTGCGATCCTCGCTGGAGAACGACAGCATCAGCCCAGGCAGCAGCGGCAATCTCCTGATGTTACTGTTCCGAAAGTGAACCTGCTCGTTGACATTCAGGCACAGCTTCGCGCGGGCAAAGGCCATGGATATGAACGCTGGGCGAAGCGATTCAACATCAAGCAAATTGCTCAGACGCTGAACCACCTGACAGAAACAGGCTTGCTTGAATACAGCGAATTGAAAGAAAAAGCGGATCAGGCTGAAGCTCGCTGCAACGGTTTACAGAGTCATCTACAGGAAACTGAAGCAAAACTCACGGCCAATGCTGTGCTGCAGACACACATCCTGAACTACATCAAAACCCGCGAGATCTATGCAGCCTACCATCAATCCGGATACTCAAAAAAGTTTCTGGCTGAACATGAAAGCGAAATTGCGCTGCACAGAGCTGCTAAGAAAGCCTTTAATGAACTTGGCTTAAAAAAGCTCCCCACGATGAAAACCCTTCGGGCTGAATACGCTGTACTCCTCGCTGAAAAGAAGCAGACCTATGCTGAGTATCGTCAGGCAAGGGATGAAATGCGGCAGATGCTGAAGGCGAAAGCTAATGTTGAGTTGTTACTAAACCTTGAGGAAGGAATAATTGAAGATATTGATCAAGTGCATAGAGTAGGTATTGAGAAATAATCGCGTATACATCTGTGTTTCAATAATCTCTACATGCGGGATATATCATTGAAAGACATTTCTTGAACAGAGATAATTTAACTCTCCATGAAAGCGAATAGAAAGAATGGCTTCGCTTTCATAGGGACTTATTTACTTTCGTCCTCTAACGGGAGCAGTTCAGGGTAGATCTCAGTATGCTTATTTAGTACTGCCTCCATTCTTGAATTGACTTCTCTCATTGTGTTTTGCATACATATGATTCGCGCAAGCAAGTTGGTTCCACCAGCAGCAATACATATTTCATTGATGGATTTGTCTTTACACTCAGGATGATCTGCTATATACTTCTTGATTTCGGGTGAATTCGCAAAGCGATCTACTGTGATTCGATGGTCTAAACAAAAATTCTTATGCATTTCTGCAAATGACTTGTCGTCATACTTGATGACAAAAATAGCTTTGTTCATTTCTTCACCAAGCGGCGGTGAGATACAGCTATCATTCATATGTAATTGCATAGACAATCCGGTTGCACGACAGTAATGTGCTGAAAAGAGTTCTGATCCAACTCGGTTATCAAAACTATGGTCACCTAAATAAACTCGGCCAATATCAATCCTTTCATCCATATAGTACAGATTCAAAATATATAGTGAGCCCAAAGCATGAAGTAGGTTCTCGATCGTTGCTTTTTTTATCGACTTCTTTCTATCGTGTTTCAACGCTTGGTATGCTCTCTGCCATTTACTACTGCTATCGCCACGCTTGTGTGCTTTGTGTAAGGGGGTCAAAGTGCGATTCTTTTCATCTGCAAAATATATGTTTATTGCCGAAACATCAATCTGCTTTTTACTCAAAAACCACTTTTGTTCCAATAGCCCCAAACAGTCCGTATCAAAATACAGGTCGCGAGGATTACCGTTAATATCCGTGGGAGTCATGTTGCCGCCAAGAGCACAATAGAGTTCCTTGGAAATCGCCTCAATCTCAATTGCGCACCTTACAATCAGATCTGCAATGTACATTGAATATGTGTCTAATTGATCGTCAGAAAAATGAATATAGTTAGCGAGAGTGAGAAACTCTTTTTCTAAGTTTTTGTATACAGGCCAGTACATATTGGGAGTTGTCATAGCTAACATCCTTTCTTCGTAATACTGTGCATTTACTCAATTGAGCGTAGCGGACAATGGCTATACTTTTGACGTAAAGTGCCGTTAGGTGCGCAGCTGCATGATCTCATCATGCGTTCTGGGGGGGGATTGGGGAATAGCTCCACCAACAAGCGTTATGGCTTATGGATAGCCAGAAGCATCGCTTGCCAGTTTTGTTACAACCTTATCTTTCTTCTCAGTCCACATACACATATTCCCACTGCTCTTGCGGAAAGCGGGCCCTCAAGGTATCGGTATTTGATGGTTTTGCAATTGCAACAGCCAAGTGTTTACGTGGCCGTGTCATTGCAACATATGCTATACGCATCGTTTCGCAATTCAATTCACCGGTACACAGCAATTCCCTTGTGAGCGTACGGGTTCCTTTTTCTTGGAGGGCAAGCATCAATACCGCATCGTATGTTTCTCCTTTCACACCATGAATAGAGGAACGCACAACTGATGCGGTGTCCTTTTGCTGAAAATAGCGTTTCAAAGGCTTCGATTGGAAATCAGGTTGTTCATTGTCGGATTTCTTGATCTTTATCACATCATTAATACTGTGCTTTTCTCTAAAAGTCAATGGAAGTTGAATACCCTGCAGAAGACTTTTGAGACCAGTTATCCATTCCGACAAAGCTATGTTTGCAGAGGGCATTCCAATAAGAATCGTAAGAACGCCTTTTCGCCACTCCTGGTAGGCTATTTGCTTTTCAATTTCTTGTTCGATTGGCTTCTGCTGATTATCCAAATCATCTACACACATCAAATACAAAGCTTGTTCGCAATATGAAAAAGCCTGTTTCCTTGATCCGTACAGCCACTCATAAGCTGCATTTGCAAATAACTTTACTTCTTGAGACTTCCACAAACCCTTAACTTTGCGTTCCGTATATATCGCCTTTCTTGTTAAGATAGCGACAGTTCCATCAGGAATACCCAACTGTCCACATTTTTCTCGAAATTGCGCAAGGGCGTCTGCTTCAGTTTTTCCTGCAGCCAATAAGAGTAACTGTGGCTTCTGTGGATACTCCATGCAATCGCCGACAGCAGTGGTCGGGGCTTTACCTTCGAGCGTCTTAGAAAACGCTGCTGTGGCATTGCAAATCAACTGAGAACTTCTACGATTCTCCGTTAAATAGAGGGTATTCCAATCTTCATCTGTCATCTTTTGAACAAAACATTCTGGGGTAGCATTACGCCACTCATATATTGACTGGTCAGGGTCGCCAATCAAATCTATGGAGCGTACACCGTGCATGCGCAGCAAGTCAAAAAAGGCCATTTGTTCTTTCGATGTGTCCTGTGCTTCATCAATAATTATCACAGGGTATCGTTTAGCGATCGCTTGGGCAATTTGAGGATGCTTCTGCAGAACACGAGTACAAAGCATAGGTACATCGATTTGGTATACGATTCCTTTTTGCAACAACTGTTTTTTGTAGCGGTAACAGGGTGTTAGCTTGTCACGATCTGGAGGACATGATACCTTACGTTTACCATGAAGCAACTCCAAATTGGCATTCCAATGGAAGGACGCAATATCACTAACGCAGCCCTTTGAATAGCACTCTGGGCGCCATTGGAAGTGAGTAGTATCATGCTCGAAGATTATGTGCGGACGGCGCGGAGATGCAAAAAAAGAACCAGCATATCGCAGAAAAACATCGTCAATAAAGCTGTCTACAGTACCAAAGTAGTGGGGATATGCTATGCCTTGTTCTGTCAGTACTGCTTTCTTGATTTCATCGATTGCGACATTAGTAAACGAAAGAACGGCGATGCCACAATGGGATTTATCCCATTCACGCATAAGCTTCTTTGCTTTTTCAACAACTGCATATGTTTTCCCACTGCCAGGACATGCACATAGCACAGTGTTTCCAGTTGCATTTACATAGGCAATCTGTTGTTTAGATAAACTCATGCGTTTTCATCCTCGTCTACCGGTTCCGTCACATAATATACAGCTCTTTTTAGATAATCAGGAATATGGAAGTAGACCTGATTATCCTTAATTCCTTTTGCAATCAGCTCACTAATTGCTTGAGCCAATTCGCCTTTACATTTATCGCGCTTACGAATAAACAACCATACAACAATTTGCTTCTCTGCTGTGGTTGCACACTTCGCCACTTGCTGTTCCAGTTTTATGCCGACTTGCGGATAAATGCGTTTCAAGATGTTTACCATTGCTGCGATGTTATCATCGCAAAATGCCAACTCAAATTCCAGGGTTTTCTTTGCCCCGCATAGCAATACAGATGCTTCGGTGCACAGTGCCTGTACATCAAGAAAACGATCCGATGCAGTTCCACTTTCCAATTTGCTTTGTATGCCAGCAATGTCATCATCGTAATCGATATCTGCACTGATATACTGATCATTCTTTTCAAGGCAACGATCATCATCAGTAATGATCGCAGCTTTACAGAAGGATGGCATTCTGTCATCACGATATAGTAGATGAGCGAAGGGCTTGAACGCGAGGCTATCCACATTGATAACCTCAACTGCATATTTGTCTAAAGGACGCTTCAATGCGTCTGCTATATCAGGCAGTAGCAGGGCCTCTGAAATGCCCTCCACAAAAATGAGTCCCTTTGCAAAGAACATCTGAGACTTTGTTACATCCAAATACTTCTTTAGGTGAGCTTTGTCAGTAGGATTGGCTGCAGCTTTACACTGTGCCATTGGCATGCAACGAATAGCATGGTCCTGCTCATACAGTAGATTGATTTGATCAAGTTCGATTTTTGATGTCAGTGTTGGAGAGTGTGAAGTGAAAACGATCTGGATGTCTCGGCCTTCTTGTTGTTTCTGGAAATAATCATAGATCAATTCTTGCAATTGGGGATGCAAATGAGCCTCGGGTTCTTCAACTAAAAGCAAGCGTTGATAGATACCTTCTTTAGCTACAGACATATCACCTAAAATGGTTGCCATGTAGATTAAGTTGTTGTAGCCCAACCCATTTTGCTGCAATTCAAAACACTGCTGATATCTCTGCAGAGCGGCTTCCACATCTGCGATATCTTCACCTTGCAGATGTGCCGTTTGAAGCAAAACAGGAATATTCACCAGCAGATGGTCGTTGTGTACTTCAATGCATTGCTTGTAGCCAGGTTTTGCAGACAAGCCTACCAGTTGCTCTGCTGGTACATCCGTCTTACTAATTCGCACCCATTTCATTCCGACCCAGGAGCGAATAGTGCTCGCAATTGCTTCAAAACGCGGTTCAGTGAAACCTATGTCGATGCGTTGTGACAGAACTTCCTGTTCAATACCACCCAAGTTACTATTGATGATGTCTTTGACTTTGCGAATCTGCTCTTTTTCCATAAGCTGCTGGTTCGCGTTGTTCAAAACGTTAATCAGTTCCTGCCGCTTTTCTGGTGAATCAGCGACAGTTCCCAGCAATGCTGCCAATCGGCTATTGCGTGAGGGACGGAGACCTTCTTCTGCATCCCTCAACGCTCCCAGATACGATATGTCAATAGCATCGAACAAATCCGATGAAAGCGTATTTCCTTCAAAAGAACCACCCCAAGCTGCAAATTTTACCTTTTCATCTCCTGCAGCAGTTTTTGTGAGATAAAACCGGATATGGAATTCACCATGATTGTCCGACTCAGGTGTCCAAATCTCAATCAGCTCCATTGGTACTTCAGCAAAATACAGATCGAACTGAGCTTCGCGAGCCTGAACACCAGATAAATCCACATGAAAATCAGATTTCTTGAAATAAATATCACGCTGATAAGGTACAGCTGAGAATGCGATTCTCAATGCATCGATGAGTGCAGATTTTCCAGCATTGTTTTCGCCTATGACCGAGTTGACACCTTTATTAAAACACGCTTCAATTCCTGCGGAATCAAAACAACGGAAATTGGTAATTTTGATTTTCTCAAGATACATCGTATCCCTCCTGCACCATGTCCATATAGACAAACTGTGTTGATCGTCATTCTCAGGTGTAACTAGAGTCAGTTCACACTAAAGAATCAAAAATCATGGCGAACAGGATAAAACCAGCAAAAACAATATCGAGCTTGTCATAGCGAGTAAAGACCCTCCGAAAGCGTTTGATTCTTCGAAAGAAACGCTCGACCTCGTTTCTGCGTTTGTAGAGTATCCTGTCATACTCCCATGGATCGATGCGATTCTTCTTCGGCGGAACGACCGGATTGTAACCCAGTTTCTCGGCAACAGCGCGCATTTTGTCTCCCTCATATGCGCGATCCATGAGAAGCGACTGTCCAATACGGCAGGCCGGGGTAAAAAATAGCAGCTTCATTCCTTCCGGCGAGTCGTGTTTTGCTCCTCCGGAGAGCGAAAAGCTGACAGCCGATCGGTCAGATGCGGTAACCATATGAATCTTCGTGGTGAGTCCTCCGCGTGATCTTCCGATCGCCTGTTTTCCTCTTTTTTTAAAGCTCCGGTCCCATCCGGATGAACCTTGACAGTCGTGCTGTCAAGGCATACTACCTCTACATTGATCTGGATGATTCCCTCCGTTTGAAGCGCAGCAAACACTCGGCTGAGCACTCCGTTCTTGCTCCATCTGTTCATGCGAACATAGATCGTATGCCAATTTCCATAGGCTTCCGGCAGTGCCCTCCACTTGCAGCCGTTTTCCGTGACATACAGGATCGCATTGATCAGTTGAAGATTGCTCATGCTGACGTTTCCGCGCTGTCTCGGGAGATGCTTCGCTATCTTTTCATACTGCTCCTGCGTTATCTGCATGGTTCCATTATATCAGATATTTCTTTATTGTCAATAGCGTGAACACGCTATAATATATAGTATATCAGCAAACGCTTGATGCGTCAAAGCGCACACACATTCTCTTACTTTCACAGTTGTGTGATCCGGTACATTACCCTGTATAGCATGATACATTCAAAGCATAAGTTGAAGCTTCTCAGGGATGGTGCTATAATATATCTAACAAGGAGGCCGTTGTATGGAGAAGCAGTTCACCATCCGTCAGAGAACGCAATTTGATGAAGAGCATGCACGCAGAATGCTGATGTATGTGCATCCTGAAAAGTATGAGGATGCTGTTCTTGCTGATGCGCCGGATATCGTCTGCGAAAAGCATAGTGTTGGTGTTGAAGTAACATCAGGGCTTAGGCAAGATATCCTTCAGGATCTTTCGCGAGCTGGGCGGATTTCCGGGAAGATGGATGATGAATTGACAAAGATCGATAGAGACAATATTGAGAAAGGAAGAGTATTGTCCTTTCGGACAGATAGCGGCGTGAATATGGCTGGAACATGGGCGACGTGGGGCAGCACGTTCGACCATGAGACTATTCTGAAGAAGAAATGTCAAAAACTGAACAGCTCACATTTCCGAGTATTCGGGCACAATGAACTCTTCATTTTCGCTTGGCTGATTGACCAAGAAGAATTGGAGGAGGCGCTTGAATACATCTCTGTTGGAAAGTGGATCGCAGAAGATGCAAGGTACGTGAGTATTCCGCGCGAGATTGCGCAGCACGACCGCTCAAATTGAGCATCCATTCCGGCGGAATTGAGCACGCTTGCCGCCGTCGTTGAGCACTGCGGTAAAATGTAGATATGCATCGCATTTTGCGGTGTAAATATCTACAAGGAGGTCACCTGTATGACCAATTACCGTGAGATTCTCAGACTCCATAGTCTGGGACTCAACAAGACCGAGATCGCGTCAAGCTGCCAGTGCGCTCGGAACACTGTGGCAGCAACCCTGCAACGGGCAGCAAACTGCGGCCTGCAATGGCCACTGCCGGAGGAAATGTCGGATAAGCAGCTCTCAGAGCGTCTGTTTCCGACCAGCCCCTCGAAGCCTGTCTACAAGATGCCGGACTACGCCTATGTCCACAAGGAACTCCAGCGCAGCGGTATCACCCTGAATCTGCTGTGGCTGGAATACTGCGACCAGTGTCGGGCGGCGGGTGAGATTCCATACCAGTCCACCCAGTTCAACAAGTACTATGCGGACTATCTGACAAAGGTAAACGCCACCATGCACCTGAACCACAAGCCCGGCGAGGTTATGCAGGTGGACTGGGCCGGCGATACTGCCGCTGTTATTGACACAGACACCGGTGAAATTATCCCGGCCTATGTGTTCGTGGCAGCCCTGCCCTACAGTGGCTACAGCTACGTAGAAGCCTTTTTCTCCATGAACCAGGACACATGGACCACTGCCCATGTGAATGCCTACAAATACTTTGGCGGCGTTACACGGATCATCCAGTGCGACAATCTGAAAACCGGCGTGCAAAAGCATGGGAAGGATGAGGTTGTTCTCAATAAATCGTACCAGGAGCTGGCAGAGCATTATGGCACGGCAATTCTGCCTGCCAGAGTCCGCGCTCCCAAGGATAAAGCTGCTGTTGAGGGTACTGTCGGTATCATCTCTACCTTCATACTGGCCGCTCTGCGGAACCGCCAGTTTTTGTCCCTATTGGAACTGAACGAGGCGATTTGGGACCGTCTGGAGACGTTCAACCATAAACCTTTCCAGAAGCGGGAAGGCAGCCGGGCCAGCAGCTTTGCAGAAGAGAGGCCCTTCCTGCGCCCTCTGCCGCCCAGACCTTTTGAATTGGCCATCTGGAAAGTGGCAACGGTGGGACCAAATTACCACATTTCCGTGGAGCGCATGAACTATTCTGTTCCCTTTGAGTACATCAAGCAGAAAGTAGATGTCCGGCTCATCAGATCCACGGTAGAGGTTTTCTACGGTGGAAACCGAATCTGTTCCCATCCCAGGCTGTACGGACGGTTTAACCAATACAGCACGATCCAGGCGCATATGCCGCCAGAGCACCAGAAGTATGTCCAGTGGAACGGTGAACGGTTCATTCACTGGGCCAGTAAGGTCGGCAGCAACACGCAGGTCGTTGTCCGGGCTATTCTCGGCAGCTACAAAGTAGAACAGCAGGGCTACAAGTCCTGCATGGGTCTGCTGAAGCTGGCAGACAAGTACACTCCGGAACGGCTGGAGAATGCTTGCAAACGGGCATTGGAATACACACCCCGCCCTTCTCTCAAGAATATTCAGGCTATTCTGGCATCCGGCCAGGATAAAGCCATCCCTGAGCAGAGTACGGCTACTGCGTCCTCTTCCCAGTACGGTTTCACCCGTGGGGCTGACTACTACGGAAGGGGGAATAAGTGATGCTGACTGAAACAACGGTATCCAAGCTGCGTGAAATGCGGCTGAGTGTTATGGCCAATGCCCTGAAGGACCAGCTTGCCGATCCGCAGTTCCAAAACATGACCTTTGAGGACCGGCTCGGTCTTTTGGTGGATGCGGAATGGAATGCCCGAAAGAATAACCATCTGAACAAGCTGATCCGGCAGGCAACCTTCTCGGATCCGGGAGCTTGTCTGGAAAATGTGGAGTATCTGCCCGACAGAGGACTGAAGCAGGAGGAACTGCTGCGGTTCAGCACCTGCAACTACATTCAGGAGCACCACAACATCATCCTGCTGGGAGCTACCGGCAGCGGCAAAACCTATCTCGCCTGCGCTCTGGGCATGGCTGCCGCAAGACGGTTTTATGCGGTGAAGTACATCCGGCTCCCGGATCTTCTGGTAGAATTCCAGATTGCCAGGGGCAACGGTACGCTTCGCAAACTCATGGCCCAGTACAAGAAGTACGCATTGCTCATAATTGACGAATGGCTTCTGTACCCTTTGAAAGAAACGGAAGCCAGGGACTTATTGGAAATCGTGGAGTCCCGGTACAAGCGAAACTCCACGATCTTCTGCTCCCAGTTTGACATTCCGGGCTGGCCGGAAAAGTTGTCTGACCCACTGCTGGCTGATGCCATCTGCGACCGAATCGTCCACGATGCTTACACCGTGGTCATTGGAGGCAAGGAATCCATGCGCAAGCGGAAGGGTTTGCAGGACATCTGACTCCGACTATATTTATGATACCTTGACTGATTTGTTCTGTCCATATTCAACCTGAGCGGTGGGGCTGCTCAATCCGGGCGGTCCCATTGCTCAATTCAAGCGGAACCGCTGCTCAATTTCGCCGGTCGAGGTGATTTTGCTCAGCGGTGTACGCACCAATTCAGTAAGAAAAGATTTTGTTTGGCGAAACAAGTCTAATTGATCTTGCGGATCATTACTTTTTACTAACGCACATATATCCTCAACTAACATATCTGAATACCATGAAGAACGGAAGTATTTATTCTGTATTGCATAAACTGCATTTTTTGCATCTTGAAGGTTTAATTCTTCTGCCTTTGATATTCTTCGATAGCTTCCATTCGGTTGCATTTTCATAAAATAGTCAAGCGGGTTTTCTCCATGCTTGATAAATGTAATATCCTTCTCCAAAGTAGTATAAAGCTCCTCTATAATAGGCTTTAGAGAGCCTTCATTCACTCCAGATCTTTCAATCCCATTTATCACATTAATAGCATCTAAGCAGAGAAAGTGACTGTTTAAAGTAGATATTCTATTTGATGGAATTGAATAGTCAAACAGCAACTCATTAACAAGCTGTGCGAAAAAGAGAAGATTTTTGCAAGCCTCTATATTATTCCACTGTGAAAGATCGCCCTGTTTCATTGTGCTACTCCTTTCTTTTTTGCAGTTGGTCTATCCATCAACATTAGCTGAAGTATATTGCAGAGTTAGGCCATTTATTGTGTTTGCTCATTTCTGCCTACCTCTCCCACAGGAACAAGCTGCCCGGCCTCTGCCTGGCGCAGAATCCGTTGTTTCGCGTCATAATCATTAAAATCGCCCTGAAGCGCCCGTTCTACAACCATTGTTTTAGTCTGGCCGGCTTCTTCGCTGACTTCCATCAGTTTGCGGTAAAGCGCTGCATCAATCTTGATATTCAGACATGCATGGTCTTTTTTTGCGCGCGGCATGGTATTCCCTCCGCTCTTATAAAATCTCAGTTTCATTATAATTGATTTTGCTACACGAATCAATAGCTTCTTTCGTATAATTTACGTGTTTTGTCCAATCATGCGCCTTGGCAATATAGCCAGGGTTTTCTTTTTGCGAAATAAGACAGATTTCAAGCCTTAACAACATGCTGAAGAAGAAAATTTTCAAAAGTCATCTGTAAGTGTTTCCAAAATCGCTGATTTTCGCCATGTAGATTTGAGGGGAGAAAACAGTAAGGATGTTCCCCGCTGATGACGCCTTCGAAAGGCTATGTTACGCGGCAGAAATCAGCCTGTTAGAAACTTACTGGAGATGGTGTCACTTGCTCCGATTTTCACATAGAAGGGAAGCGGGCAATATGGAGCCGCTAACAGGAGATGATGCTGGCATGATTCGCATGGGTGATCGATGACTGTTGATACTCGTGCGAAGCAATTTGAAAAAATTTTTCGAAAGAGGTTTCCAAAAGGCCCGATTTTGGACATGAGATGATGAATCACGTGCTGAAAAAATTTCCCGGAGGCGGTGTCAATTTGCCCAATTTTTCCCATGTAGGGGTGAGGGGTGTCTGGCTAAATGTGCAGCGTGAGTTTCGCCCCGGCAAAAAAATTTGCTCAGGTGTTTCCAAAATCGCTGATTTTCGCCATTTATAGGCGATGAGTTTCCCCTCATCATTCGCTGGCATCGCCAGCGAAGCGCACCTTGACAACCAGGACCACGTTTCCAGATCTGTCCAAACCGCGAAGATCTTCCTCTTCGGAAGGGAGCGCCGAAAGGACCGGCAGTGAGCCAAACAAGGTTTCTTGCCAGAGGCAGCAGTGATAATTAAGCCCGAACCAAACAACAATGAAATGAATCTTGGCCAAAAGCCACCATGACAAACGAATTTCAAGGATTGGAGGAAGAACAGTGACAGAAAAACAAAACCGCACAATTCACTACAGCTTCAAAGCAACGCCGGAAGAGGACGCCATCATTCAGAGAAAGATGAAAACCTTCGGAATCAAAAACCAATCGGCATTTATCCGCGCCATGGCCTTGAACGGATATGTGCTGAAGCTGGATCTGCCGGAGCTGCATAATGCGGTTCGTCTGATGGGCAGCCTGAGCAACAATGTCAATCAAATCGCCAGGCGGTTAAGCGAACACGGTTCCATCTTTGAAACTGAAATCGATGACATAGCAAATCGGCAGGAAGAGCTGCGGACGATACTGAGCAGCATTCTTCGCAGGCTGGATCAGATTCAACATTGAAAGGAGTACCCATGGCAGCCACAAGAATCATGTCCATTCACATCAACAAAGGGGAAAACCGCCAGGCAGTGTATTGGAGAACGGCTGGATTACATCATGAATCCGAAAAAGACGGACGGCGGAATTCTGGTTTCGACTTACGCCTGCTCGCCCGAAACGGCGGCGGATGAGTTCATGCTTTTCCGCCAGGAATACCAAGCAAACACAGGACGCACGCAGGAAAACGAAGTGATCGGCTATCATGTCCGGCAGGCTTTCAAACCCGAAGAGATCACGCCGGAGGAAGCAAACGAGATCTGAAAGGAGCTGGCGTCCCGAATGACTGGCGGTCAGTTCGCCTACGTCGTGGCGACACACATCGACAAACACCACATCCAGCATGTATTATGTAAAGGAAGGTTTTAACCATCTTCCTTAAACTGCATGTCGTTCCGCGAAAACCGAATACAAAAAGCAGTTATGGAAGAAGAAAAAATCTTCAAGTCTACAACTGCTTTTTTGTGTCTGAAAGGAGATTTGTATGAAACTGACCTATCATCGCTGCGGCGACTATCTTCTTCCTGTTCTGACCATTCCGGATGAATCTGTAACGCTTGGAAAGTATGGCAGGATGCGCAAGACGTATCTTAAAGAGCATAAGCCCATTCTGTACAATGCCCTGCTGCTTTCCGGAAAACTGACGGAACACCTTATCGGCGTGGATGCCGAGTGTCGGGAACGCCTTGAAATCCTTCTGCCGCAGATGATGCAGGTGGAAGGCGTTGACGAAGCGCTCAAAGCACGCGATCAGATGGAATGGGTGCGCAGGATGAACAGCATCCAGAACCGAGCAGAAGAAATCCTGCTGAACGAACTGGTTTACGCTTAAATCACAGAGTCGGAGAGAAAGCGGTCATGCAGCTGCTTTCTCCCTGCCCTGTGCGGCCAAATTCTCACGAATATGGCGCAGGGCTTCCTTTTCGATGTGTCTTGCCCGGCTGATGATTAGCCCGTAGTCCCGCGCTGCTGCTGCCAGTGCGCATGGTTCGCCATCGAAGCCAAACCGATGGCGAACCCATGCGGTATCGCGAAGCGACGAGCGATTCATTGCGTCATAGAGTGCAAGCAGCTTTTCCTTGTCCAGATAGAGCTGTTCGGGATTTTTCCGATAAATATCCCGACTTGGAACAGGATTATCGGATTGCATGGCTTCAACTGCTGCCTGGTTTTCTTCCAGCGAAACCGTATTGATTTCGGGATGTGTTTGCCGAAGGGCGTTGAGCATTGCAGTGCAAACGACTACGGCAGCATACGTCAGGAATTTTCCCTTTTCCGGCATGTAGCGCTCTGCGGCGTGAAGCAGAGCGATTCGCCCCTCCTGCTCGTAATCGTCACAGTTCAGAACTGCGCCGCCGTATCGTTTTTCAAATTGAATCGCGGCTGAGCGAATAAACATCGTATTCTGCTCAATTAACTGGGTACATGCTTCATGATTTCCGTTCTGAATCATCAGGCAAAGGGTTTCGTTCGTGATGGGCGTTCATCTCCATTTGGATATTGTAGATGGTGTTCATGTAGTTCCAGATCGCCTGTTTGAGCTGATCGGTTGCTTCGCCCAATTCAGCCTGATATTCTTCTGGAACGGTGATCTGGTTCAGCGCCGCCGAGAGCATCCCCATGATGCCTTCGGGTCTGAGTTGCAGACCTTTTTTCTGGCGCGGAAGCACTTTCGTGATTTCGCTGAGCTTCTGTTTGGTCAGCGCCGCGGTTTGTTTGACACGTTCCGGTCCATCCTGCTTCATTTCAGCGAGAATCTGGCGGAAGTTGCGCGTGATGTTCTCGATCTCATCCGCATAGACCGGGCGTTTGAGCGCCTGCGCTTCCTGCACAGCGCCACGAACGGCGGGCATATCCTCAGGGTTAGCCTGACCATGTTCCAACATGAGGCTGCTCATAGAGTTGTACATTTGATTCTGCGCGGCAACGCCGGAAGCCAGAACGCCCTCCTGATAGAGCGCGATCTGGCGGGTCAGCTCTGCGAATTTCGGATTTTCCAAAAGCTGGCAGACCACAGAACGGTTCAGCTTGCCCTGATGGAGATTGGCGGCTGCTTCCATAGACAGCCCCAGACGCTCGATGTCATGCTCTTTGCGGGCAGGAATATCCGTCAGTCCCAGCAGAAAATCCGTCGAAACTTCAAAGTAATTCGCGATGGCGACAAGATTTTTACTGGACAGTTTGCTTGTTTTTTCAGCCATTACGCGGCTTAATGTGCTTTTGTCCATACCGACAGCCTGCGCCAGCTCAACCTGCGTGATGTTTCGGCTTCTGCACAGGTCGCGGATTCTGTCCATTGTATTTCCGGGAAGCCATTTTTCCTGCATCCATTCATCCTCCTGAGTTTTTTTCTTTGATCGTATCATATCAGACTCGAATAGCCAAGTCAAATCTGTTGCATTTTTGCATCGGAAAAGCCGGCAAAACCGAAGCAGTTGAAAAAATGCCGCTTTTCAGACGATTTCCCATTTTTCCCTGTATATTCAGACAGTGCGTAAAAATGTTCTTTTACACCCTTCAAGACCGAAAAAATGTGTGAAGGAGGAACTTTATTGAAGGAAAATCTGATTACGGCGCTGTACGAGCGCCTGTCCCGCGACGATGACCTCGACGGGGAAAGCAACTCCATCGTGAACCAGAAGCTCTATCTGCAAAATTACGCCGACGAGCATGGATTCACCAACTGCAAGCACTATACGGACGACGGATGGAGCGGCGGCAATTTCGACCGCCCCGGCTGGAAAAGCCTGATTGCCGACGTGGAAGCCGGAAAGGTTGGCGTGATTCTGGCGAAGGATATGAGCCGAATCGGGCGCAACTATCTTGAAACGGGATTTTATACAGAAGTGGTGTTCCGTAAGCACAATGTCCGATTTATTGCCATCGCCAACGGCGTGGATAACGATCATCCCGAAACGGGCGAATTTGTGCCGTTCCTGAACATCATGAACGAATGGTACCTGAAAGACCAGTCCAAGAAAGTTACGGCGGCTTATCAGCTGCGCGGCAAATCCGGCTTACCCACCAACAACAACTGCTTATACGGCTACCGAAAAGACCCGGATGTCAAACACCACTGGCTGGTTGACGAGGAAGCGGCGGCGATTGTCCGCAGAATCTATCAGATGGCTTGCGAGGGACACGGGCCGTCTGAAATTGCACGGATTCTGACGAAGGAGAAAGTGGACAATCCCGGCTACTACTATACGAAACACGCCTGCGGGATGCGCAGCGACTATACAAAAGAAGCCCATGCGCACGACTGGAACAGCTTGACAATCAGCAGAATTTTGACCCATCAGGAGTATTTGGGACATACGGTCAATTTTCGTTCCGGAAAACGATACTACAAGGATAAACGACGCGCCAACCCGCCGGAAAAGCTGCTGATCTTCGAAAATACCCATGAACCCATTGTAACGAAGGAAACATGGGAACTTGCCCAATGCGCACTGAAAAGCATAAAGCGGACAGATACGCTGGGCGTGGCGAATCCGTTGACAGGTCTGGTTTACTGCGCAGAGTGCGGGCAAAGGCTGTATAACCATCGGCATGGAGCGAAAGATGCGCAAGGCGTATTCAAAAGCGATTCCTACAACTGCTCGACCTATATGCTGTCCCGAAAACGGGAAACGAGCGTGTGCGTTTCCCATCAGATTGCCACAAAAACACTCCGGGAACTGATTTTGAAAACCATTCAGACCGTCAGCCGCTATGCCCTTTCCAATGAAGTCGAGTTTGCGCGCAAAGTTCGGGAAGCGTCTGAATTACAGCAGGCACAGGCGGCGAAAGAAACAAAAGCCAGAATCCGCAAGGCGCAGAAACGCTGTAAGGAACTGGATGTGCTGATTCAGAAGCTGTATGAATCGTATGCGCTTGAAAAGATATCTGAAAAACGTTTTGATGATTTTCTTGCGGCGTATGAGAAAGAACAGGCTGAACTGAAAGCCGTTTTGGAAACGGATACGGAGGAACTTCGGGCGTATGAAGTCGATTCCGATCACATCGCTTCTTTTCTCAAACTTGCCAGAAAATACAGGGAAGCCGATGAACTGACCACACCCATGATCTATGCGTTTGTTGAAAAAATCATTGTCCATGCGCCGGAAAAAATCGACGGAGAACGGCACATGCAGATCGACATCTATTTGAAATTCATCGGAAATTTTCAGGTGCCGCAGGACGAGCCGACGGCAGAAGAAATGGCAGAGGAAGAAAAGCAGAAACAGCGGCGCGCGAAAAATCGGGAAAAAGTCGCCCGCTGCATGGAGAGAAAGAAATTGAAAGACGCACAGGAGAAGGAGGATGCAGCCCATGAAAATGACAGCGCTGTATGAGCGTATATCCCGCGAGGACAGAAACGAAGGAGAATCCTTTTCGATTCTTCGGCAGAAGGAATATCTTGAAACCTATGCCGCCGCAAACGGCTTTGAAAACTGCCGGCATTATACGGACGACGGATTCAGCGGACGAAACTTTGAACGTCCCGGCTGGCAGCAGATGATGACGGATATTGACAGCGGGAAAATCGGAACGGTGCTGGTCAAAGACATGAGCCGCGTCGGGCGTGATTACCTGCAAACGGGTTTTTATACCGAAATCTATTTCAAAGAGAAAGATGTGCGGTTTATCGCCATTGACAGTCATGTGGACAACAGCTGTTCCGACAGCTTGGAGTTTGCGCCCATGCTGAATGTTCTGAACGAAATGTATCTGCATGATCTATCCAAGAAAGTCAACATCGGGTTTCGGGCAAAAGGAATGTCGGGGCAATCGCTTACGTCAACGCCGCTGTTCGGCTATAAGCGAGATCCCGAAGATAAGAACCATTGGGTGATTGAACCTGAAACCGCCGAGATTGTGCGGCGGATTTTTGAACTGGCGGCAACAGGAATGAACCCGCACCGCATTGCCAAAACCTTACAGACAGAGCGGAGAATTACACCGAGTACATATTTCCGCAGATCGGATATGGGCAACCGATATCACGCCAGAAGGCAGGAAACAGGCGATTATGACTGGCACAGAGGAACGGTCATCGGTATTTTGAACAAGCGCGAGTATCTGGGCATGACGGTCAATTTCAAGACGTGTACGCCTTCTTACAAAGCCAAACAGATTCAAAATCCGATAGAAAAGCAGGTGGTTTTTGAAAATACCCATGAAGCGATTGTGGATAGGCAGGCATGGGAAAAAGCGCATGAAGCGTTTGAAAAGCCCAAGAGGGCTAAGGTGGAAAATGCCGACAGCAATTTTAAGGACTTTGTATTCTGCGCCCGATGCGGCGCGCCCATGAGCAATCTCCATCATGCGCAGCACCTCAAAACCGGCACGATCTGTTATTATGACTTCTTTATATGTTCCACCTATCGAAAGTCTGAGCATTTGGAAGAACGGCAATGTGTTCAGAACGCATTCAGCGCAAAAGCGCTTCGTCCGTTACTGAAAGAAACGATTCAAACGGTCAGCCGATACGCATTGACGAATCAGGAAGAATTTCTGGCGCGGCTGCAACGGGAAATGCTGGCGGAGCAGCCGGAACAGACAAAACAGCTTAAAAAAGGGATTGCGGCAAAGAACAAAAGAGCGGCGGAACTTGACCGGCTTTTGAAAAAACTCTATGAGAATTATGCGCTCGAAAAAATCCCGGAGGAACGGTTCGATGCGCTGTCTGCCGAGTATGAAAGCGAGCAGGCACAGCTTGAAAAAGCGGTTTTGGATGAACAGCGTCAGTTGGATGAAATTCAATCCGGCGAAGATAAGATTGAACGGTTTATGGCGCTTGTTGAGCGCTACCGCGACTGCACGGAATATTCCGATGAAGTGCTGCGTCAATTCGTGGAAAAAGTCATCGTCCATGAAACCGTGAAGGACGAGGATGGCGAGCGCTCCCGCGAGATTGAAGTGTATTTGAATTTCATCGGAAAGTTTGACGTTCCCGTGCAGCCCGTCGAGCTTTCGCCGGAAGAACAGAAACGTCAGGAGGCATTGAAAAAGCGAAGAATCCATCAAAGGAATAAACGCGCGCAGGCGCGTCAGGAGAGGATGAACGCACAGCTTAAAAACGAATCCCCAATTTGAAACAGAGAACTGAACAAATAGAAAAGGCGATGCCCCGTTTTTCATCGGGCTGCATCGTCTTTTGTGTTGAGCGGAAAGGAGTGCCTATGACCGAAAAACGTATCCCCATTTTTACCTTTACTCAGCGGATTGGCAACACCAATTTCACCGTCCGCGCATATTGCGACAACGATATCGCCGTGACTTACGAGGACAAGCTGCTGGAGCTGATCCGCAGCGGCGCGTTGCAGGCGGATGCTTCCGAAAAGCCGGAAGAACCGCCTGTCGAACACGCGGCGTAACGCTTAAAACGCGAACTGATTTTTGAACGAGGAGGAATGTTCAATGGCGTCTGAACGAATCGAAAAACTGCTTGCGATGCAGCAGAAAGCTGAAGCGCAGAAACGAAAAGCCGAGCAGCAGCTCAGGGCGGCGAAACACAAAATCTCTATTCAGAGAAACAAGGAAAGGACGCATCGTCTCTGCGAGCGCGGTGGACATTTGGAGCATTATCTGCCCAATCCCGAACTGCTGACGGATGAAGATGTGTTCCTGCTGATCGACTACTTCTTTTCGTCTCCCCGTGTGCGCGAGCTGGCAGAACAGATGACCGCCAGCCGACGCGGGGAGATTCCTCAAAGCCCGAAGGAGCTGATCGACGCGGCTATGCAGCGTATGCCGAAACCATCCGTGTCAAGCGTGACCTGGCATGATACAGACGAGGACGACGCGGAGAGCGACGGAAGCAGCCCCATCCCGTGAGGGCGCACTTATACGCATCTTCGATGCGCCGTGCGTTCTCCGAAGGCCCTTGCGGGGTGCTCGATGCCTTCGGCATCAACAGGGGCAAGCCCCTGCGCCGATTGCATCGGCTACCCCATGACGGCGCTTTGCGCCGAGAAACGGAGGTGAACCCATGCCCTGCCCGACGGGGAGCTTTAAGATCATCAGCCGCGGGAAAGGTCAATCCTGCATGGCTTCCTGCGCATATTATTCAGGCGAAAAGAAGTATTCCGAATACGAGTGCTGCTGGAAATATCCGCACAGCAGCTCATCGCGCGTGAAGTGGGTTGAAGTCATGTTGCCGCCCAACGCGCCGAAAGCGTATGCCGACCCGCAGACACTCTGGAACGCAGTGGACGCAGCGGAAACAAGCGTCAACGCGCAGACGGCGCGTTCGATGCTCTTTGCTTTGCCGCGTGAACTGACTGATGAGCAGAACCTTGCCCTCGTCCGCGATTTCTGTCAAAAGGAATTTGTGGATGAGGGCATGGTCTGTAATTTCTTCTATCACGACAAGGGTGACGGCAACCCGCATGTTCACATCATGCTGACGCTTCGCGCAATGGACGAAAACGGGAAGTGGCTGCCCAAATCGAAGAATGTCTACGCGCTCGACGAAAACGGAAACCGCATCCGCGCGCCGAACGGAAGCTGGAAGCGTGTCAAGGTCGATACTGTCGATTGGAACGAGCGCAAGTACGGCGAAATCTGGCGGCAGGATTGGGCGGCTGCACAAAACGCGGCGCTCGAAGCGGCGGGACGGATGGAGCGCGTTGATATGCGATCACTGGAGCGGCAGGGCGTTGAAGACCGCCTGCCGCAAAAGCATCTCGGTTCGACAGCTTCCGCGCTGGAACGCAAGGGCGTTTCCAGCGAACGCGGCGACGAGAATCGAAAGATCATCAGCGTGAATAAAATGCTGGCTTCGTTGCAGAAAACCGTTCGCGGGATCGGCGCTTGGCTGGATGAACTGCGCAAGGCGGTCAGCCGTCAGCAGATCATCGAAAGCCCGAATGATTACCCGCTCAGCAACGTAATTACTGCGTATCTGGATATGCGAAAGGATGGGCGCGAAACATGGAATCGCTATGCGCAGGAAAAAGGCGCTGTCCATGATTTGAAGGACGGCTTTAAGGCGGTTTCCTTTCTCTCGAATCACGAGCTTTACACGGTTGGTCAGCTCGGACGATACATTGCCGAAACTCAACGGACATTTTCCAAAATCAAGGCGGAATCCACGGCAAAGGAACGCAGAATCCGCGACATCGACGCGCTGTTTGGCGCGATTCAAACCATCCGAGAATTGAAGCCAGTTCAGCAGGAATACGAAAGCATTCACTGGAATGGCAAGCGCGAAAAGTTCAAGGCCGAACATGGCGACGAATTGAACCGTCTGCAAAAGGCGATCTGGCTGCGCGAAAAGCTCGTGAAGTCGCTGGGGCTTGTTTCTCCTCTCGATAAGGAGCAGCGAGCGGCGCTGAAAACAGAACGCGCGCAGCTTGAAGCGGAGCGCGAAGCCCTTCTTCCCAAACTCGAAGAAGTTAAGACTGAAATGGCGGAGTTGAACCGCATCCGATACTGGATGCGCAAGGTCATTCCCGACGCGCTGCCGCGCGTTTTGGATGGACGGGTTTCGATTGAGGACGCGATGGAAACGGCGGGCAATCGGAAGGAGCTGGAGCAGGTCGAGGATGAAGCGGCGCAGATGGCACTCCGAGCGTCAGAAGAATCTAAACCTCTGCAATCTGAACGAAAACAGATTGATAAACTGATTTGACGCAGGAAGATATCTCGGATAAAATCAAAGCATGAAAAAACATGAAAAATTAGTGAAAAAATCGTTCAAACGGTCGTTTCATACGTCTATATATATCTGTCATGACCAACGCATCGCGCACATCGCTGTTTTCGCGCATATCAAGCCACCGTTCATAAAGCTGCTTTTCCGACACGAAGCTCGTGTACCTGCTAAGCACTTTTCGCACAAATTCTTCCATTGTGAACCTCCTCTGCTCAAAGTTCATACTTTACAGGCAGGAGAGATCATGTTATAATAAAAGAGTCCTTGCAGAACATCCATCCCTTTGGGGATGGCAGCGGCCAAGCTTGTTTTGCAGGGACATCTTTTTTTGCATTGTCTTCCTGCTCAACGTGAATAGAGATGAGGGCTGATTCGAATCTTTCGGATGCAGTCCTGCTGTTTTATTTGATGGTTACAGTCGGTGAAGTATAAACCTTTTCATATCCATCAATGTTAAACGTGGCAACAATATAATAGGTTTGACCGGAAGGAAGCTAGGATGAATAATCAAGCGATGCAGAATATAGAAAGGCAGTAAACTGGATACTAATATAGAAAGTCATTGTACTGCTTTCCATGTTTTTTTCTATTCTAAATCTAAAACAGCCATGAATTATATTGCTAAAGTTCTTTTCTCCTATTTCATTTAATGTTTTTTCTTGTTGCATTTTTAATAAAAATATGAGGAACAGTTATCAAAACCACCCCTCATATTTTTATTTAATTTAGCACATAATAAACAACTTAATCATCAAAAGGATTACCTGTTTCAAGCGTCTTCTTATACACCTGATTTCCAGAAGCGTCTGTAATCGTTCCCGTTGCACTTGCACCGAATTGAGATTTTTGTCCCTTTACGAACTTTGTAGAGACAGTTAACGTTGTTGTACTATACTTCGTTTTTGAGCTGGATGTATATGAATGACCATCCTTGTATAGATAAACATTAAGATACAAATCAACATCTGGTGCACTGTTTCCTCCCGTTCCAAATATTGAAATTGTAGACGATGCACGGTACATAGTTTTTCTCAAATTTGCATCGAGACCAGCAAAATGAGTATACTTGAATGGTATTACTGAAGCACGGGCTGATGTATTATCTGAACTTGCAACTAAAATGCCGGATGTAGAGACTGATTTTTCAAACGAGTTAAAAGAATTAGGGGAAATCTCGTTTGCATAAGCTACTGCACCATTCGCCAATAAACCACAACACAGAACAGCGACGGAAAGGAATCGAGAAATTTTCTTCATAAATAAGTCCTCCTAATAAATATTGTTTTAGCAAACACACATAAAGGTGTGATACTAATCTGAATAAGGAATAAATAAAGTCAATGGACTTGACCACATGACCTGCCTGTAAGTGTATGGAAATTCTTCACTATACGAATAAATGAATGGGAAAAGAACATAGTACAATGATTTATTGTAAGTGATTCCCATCAGATATGCTTTTTCTTCGTCTGATTGTGTGCTGTTTTTATAAGTCTGATTTAAAATGTTCTGAATTGGTTCTTCATCTTTCAAGACCAGATAGGTGATTGGAATATTTTTATCATTATTCTTCTCGTCTAATTTTGTCTTTTCCAGTTCTTTTTTTACCGAGAACTTTGTATCGTCTAAGTAAATTTCGCTCTGCCCGTAACCCTTTGTCTGGGTGGAGAAAAGAATGACTTCTCCGTCATTTAATGTTTCATTTTTTCCTTCCAGACGGTTGTAGTCTGCCAGTGGAATCAGCACGACGGAACCGGACGTTTGATTGGAATAGTATTTATCCGGATCCAGGATCATTTTATTGTCCTCCAGATAACCGGTCAGTTCTCCAGAATGATAAACCCGTTCATTTGTGGTCTTCGTATGATTTTTTCTTGTAACCTCCGCAATGATTTCCTGCACTTTTTCTTCTGCCTGAGCATTT